>Ga0209061_1000917_pt1 | contig 58033 bp, 45 predicted proteins | sample Coa_R1_10_FD_187157 | JGI IMG/M metagenome (GOLD analysis project Ga0209061, IMG submission 187157) | Surface soil microbial communities from Centralia Pennsylvania, which are recovering from an underground coalmine fire - Coalmine... | ecosystem: Environmental > Terrestrial > Soil >... | reverse complement strand
AGACTTCTTTCCCATCTCTCGTTTCGGCAATGAACGGAATTTTGCGCGAGAGCGATGCACGGGTATAATTTTTCACAAGAGATTAGTATACAGCGAAGTCCACTGGTTCTGAGGACAGATGATAGATGTCCGGGGGTGTGGATGGTCGTTGGGTGGAGGAATCTATCACATGCGGCAAAAGCGATATCAGAAAGCGAAAAAAGCGAAGGTGGGGCGGCGTCCCCCACATGAGGAGGCGCGCAGCAGGGATGCGGCAGCGATCGAAGTCGAGGAGCGCGTTGTTGAGAAGCAGCATACGGAGGACGCGACGCAGGTTGAGGATCCGGTCATCGAGACGATGCAGGCTCCCCCTGAGATTCAGCCGGTGGACGAGGCGCGCCGCCGGTATGAGGCATGGGCAGGGGAAAAGGCAGGCAAGCGCGAGGGGATGGATGGTGCCGTTGGTTTACAGAATCTGGCGGCCTTCTACCACGTTCAGGGATCCTATCAACAGGCGGAAAAGCTCTATCGCCAGGCGTTGGAGATCTTCGAAAGCGAAAAGGAGCCAGGCGTCGCGCCAACCGCTATCGCTACAACGCTGCGCAATCTGGCTCTGGTCTATGAAAATCAGAACTGCTACCAGGAGGCCGAGGAGTTTTACCGGCGCGCGCAGAGCGTTATGGAGCAGGCTCCGGAGGATGAGCGCTCTACTGCCATCAGTATTATGCGCGACTACGCCGATCTCCTGTATACGCTGGGAAGAGACCAGGAGGGGCGAGAACTGGAGGAGCGCGTAACCGTGATGTTGAGGCAGGAGATCCTGTCCAGGGGCCAGGTAACGCCTCGCCTGGATGAGCGTTCGTTGAGCTTCTAGCGCACGGTCACATTGAAGAGCGTAAAGCTCTTGTCATCCCGAACAATCCCTAGTATAGTAGTCGTGACTTTAGACCGGGAGCTATGTATGCAAGATTACGCATGTGTGCGTGTGTGGCAACTCAGGGCCGGAGCCTCGGCTGCCGATCTGGAAAGCCTGGCATCCTCCGGTTTTCTGGAGATGCAGCGCTGGATTCCTGGCGTGAAGCAGGTCGCGCTGCTGAATGTGACCGCCACGCCCGGACAGTACGTAATGGTAATGACCTTCGCGGATCATGAAGCCTATATGCGCTGGCGCAGAGCTGAGGAAGAGGGGGCCGACTACTGGGAGCGCTACGCTGCCGTCGCGTCGGGATGGGAAGATCTGGCCTCGCTTGTAACCGAGTATGCCGGCGCGCTGGTGATGGATGAGAAACTTGCGGATAGGTTATGATATAGTACTTCATATAAGGTAGAAACAGATCATGGCGATAGTGCCGTGTGTGCCAGGGATGGAGCATGAGTCAGAATTACGGCGCGCTGCGGGTTGTGGGTGTGCGACCACCCGCCAGGGCAACAGAGGAGGATAAATACCCCACAGGCTGGCTGCCGGAGGAGCGCCTGGTACATTTGCTCACGCGTTGGGATACCACGATTGGCCGTGCTCTCCATAATGGGATCATCCTCATGGATCCCACGGTCTCGCGCGAGCATGCCCGCCTGGTATATGATGCGCAGGGATGGCGCGTCTATAATTTGACGACGCACAATATTGTGCGCGTCAATGGTCGGCCCGTTCCCAGCGGGAGGAGCCTGCCCATCAAGCCACAGGACTATCTTGTGCTGGGCAGTACTATCCTGCAACTGATCGCGCCGGAGCCTGACCTGACGGATTCTGATGAAGCGACGCAGCCGCTGCTGCCAGCGCCGGGGCTGCTGCCGACTTCCGGGCCTGGTCAGGTCGCGCTGGTGGATGACCCCCGGGTCGATGGGCACCACCAGCATAATGACCGGCGCCAGCAGCCGGGCACCCCGTATGCCCCGTCATGGCAGAGTCCCTCCTGGCAGGCCGGGCACGCTCCTGATATAGTGCAGGCTCCGCCCGTACCTCTGCCCGCGCAGCCCGAACCCGAAATGACACCGCAGCCGTGGAGAGAAGAGGAAGAGAGCCTGCTGGGCGCGGGCGTGACGATGCAATTCGCCCTGCCGCAGCGCCTGGGGGTGCGTACACGCTGGCTGATCGCCGGCGTCGGCATCACCATCCTGGCGATCAGCGCTATCGTCACCATCGTGCTGAATAGCCTCATCGGCATCTCAGCGCTGGAGCGCAATGGCCTCTCAGGCGTCCTGGCGGCCCTGATTATTCCTCTGATACCCGCCATCGGCATCAGCCTGCTGGTCAACTTTATTGATCGCTATGAGCGCGAGCCGTGGTTTCTGCGCCTGGCCGCCTTTTTGTGGGGCGCGGTTATCGCCATTCCGCCCGCGCTGCTAATCGAAACGAACCTCGACGCCTTCTTGCAGAACGCGCTCGGCCCCGGCGCCAGCACGCTGATTCGCACCGCCTTCCAGGGCTTGAATGCCGGCGTCACCGAAGAGACGGTGAAGGGTCTGGGCCTGCTGCTGCTCTTCTTCGTGCTGCGCGACGAGTTCGATAATGTGACCGATGGCATCGTCTACGGCGCTCTGATTGGCGCGGGCTTCGCGATGGTGGAGAACTTCGTCTACTTCGCGAATAACTCGCGGCAATACCTGGTTTTCCTCATCGTGGGCCGAATCGTGCTGGGCTGGCTCAGCCACTCAACTTTTACCGTCTGCTTCGGCGCGGCGCTGGGCTACGTCCGGCACACCCGCGTGCGCTGGCGCCAGATCGTTATTCCTCTGCTGGGTTATGTGTGCGCGGTTGGCCTGCACTCGGTCTTTGACTTCATCGATCTATTTGCCAATGCCATCGTGCTTTCATCTCCGGGGAACAGCACGGTTGCCCTGATCTCGCTGATTGCGATTATCGGCGACTATATCCCGCCCTTTATCGCCCAGGTCATGTTGATCTATTTCTTGATCAAAGCGCTGGCGCACGAGGCGGCGGTGATTCGCGAGTTTCTGGCGCCAGAGGTGAGCAGTGGCGTGGTCAGGGTTGAGGAATACGCGCTGCTGCAAAACTCCTTTCAGCGTACCAGGGCCGAGAGACGCGTCCTGCGGCAAAGTGGGTTCAAGCAGTGGCTGCGCGTCAAGGCGCTCTATCAGACCGAGATCGGCCTGGCGTTCCGCAAGTGGCATGTGAGCATGGGCGACAAACCCAAGCTGGGCTATCGCCAGCCGGAGGATGCCTATCGCCAGCGCATCCGCCGCCTGCGCCGGGAGATTATCGCAGCCCGGTCGCAGCGCAAATAACCATATTCATAGGCCCGCGCCGCCGCTGTCCTATGAATGTGGTTATGTACAGGTGCCTTAGACGCAAGCAAGCGCTTGAGCTAAAACGTTAAATCTATAAATACCGTATGTTGATCTCTGTCGTAACAATAAACCAGAAGTACCGATTCGTTGCACAAGCTATGTTAATAGGTTACATTTGTATTACACAAGTAGATATAATAAGTTAGATTTATCTATGAACGGGATGTTTCACGACGGTTTTTTCTGGAGGTGAGGTCATGCATGGCTTAATTTTCGTCACCTGGGAGAAATATTTGAGTGAACGTTTTGGGGAAAAGTTGCTTCACGATTATCGAGAAAAGATTGGAGAAACGTTCGCAAATGCCCCCTTAGCCAGCCGACTCTATGACGATGCCACCCTGCTAGCTGGTATTGGCGCCGCCCATCAGTTGACACATGTGCCCGTTGATACGCTGCTGCGCGAGTATGGGCGCTATTTTATCATCAATGGCCTGACCAGTCACCTGTGCACCTATGTCCTCTCTCAAGTTGAAAGCGGGCGCGATCTCTTATTGACCATGCGGGACGTGCATGCTCGATTGCGCCGTACCGAGGAAGGATTGACGCCTCCCCTCTTCAACTATGAAGTTTCTTCCCATCCCAATGCCGTAATACTCACCTACGATAGCCCGCGCGGAGTCTGTCCCTTGCTTAAAGGGGCAATCGAAGGAGCCGCCGAGCGCTATGGAGAGCAAGTGACTATTTTTGAACATAGCTGCATGAAGCGCGGAGCGCCTGTTTGCCGCTTCGAAGCTATTTTTACGGCACCTGCATCGGATCCCTACCGGTACTCCAGAACCCCGGAGCAGAAGGAGCGCCAGGCCGGTCAGAGGTATCTCGCTACTCTCGTGCACGCCTCGCTGCCCGATGCCGGGGTAACTGAGGGCGTAACCTTAACCGATCTCCAGCGAACCTTCCGCTATCGCTGGCGTCCCGCCATCCTCCTCGAAGCGCTCCAGCACCTGCAATTCGCGGGATTAGTGACCAGCACAGCCAACCGCCTCAAGGACGACCTGGCCCATCGCCGCTACTGGCGCGTGCGCGTCTTCTGGGAATAAACACATGTGACGCATAGAGTTGTGGGGCCGGATGCGAAGCGTCCGGCCCCACAACTCTATGCGTCACATGTGTGATGGCGATACGCGAACACCCGGTGAAATAGAGCGCGAGGTCGCCTGACTTGACTTTATGAAGAGGGCAGGCGACAATGAGAACAGGTATGTGCTTTTTGGTTATCGATCCTGAGGAGGCAGCTACTTAATACATGTCTGGAAAGTACAGGGTCAAGGCTGACCTGCTACAGATTTACTATTTTATGCGTCTCACCCGCGCGATGGAGGATCGCACCCGCACACTCTTTTTGCAGGGGCGCGTTGTGGGCGGCGTCTACACCGCGCAGGGGCACGAGGCTACCACCGTCGGGGCAGCGATGACGCTGCGCGATGGCGACTGCATCGTTCCGCAGCACCGCGATCTGGGCATGCATCTGGTACGAGGCACCGCGCCGCGCGCTGTGATGTGTCAATGGCTGGCTCGCGGCAACTCTCCATCGCTGGGACGCGACGGGCAGCTTCATATCGGCGACATCCATCACGGCATTGTGCCGGCGATCAGTATGCTCGGCGAATCGCTGCCGGTGGCCTGCGGTATCGCACTGACGATGAAGATGCGCAGGCGTTCGACAATCGTGCTCGCGGCCTGCGGCGACGGCGCAACCAGCACGGGGCCATTCCACGAAGCGATGAACTTCGCTTCCGTGCAAAAACTTCCCCTCGTCCTGGTCATCGAAAACAACGGATACGCATATTCAACCCCCAACGCGCAGGAGTTCGCGCTCACGAACCTCTCCGAGCGGGCCGCGGCCTACGGCATACCGGGCGAGAGCGTCGATGGCAACGATGTGCTCGCCGTCATCGATGCCGTCGGGCGCGCCGTCGAGCATGCGCGCAGCGGCAAAGGACCGGCTATCGTGGAGTGCAAAACCTTCCGCGTGCGCGGCCACTCCGAGGCCGATAAGGCTGACTATGTTCCTCCGGCGCTGCGCGAAGAGTGGCTGGCGAAGGATCCCATCAACCGTTTTGAGGCGTATCTCACGCGGGAAGGCATACTGACGCCTGAGCGTAAGGCCGAGATCGAGACGCGCGTCAAGGGCGTGGTTGATGATGCTGTGCGCTTCGCCGAGCAGAGTCCTCCGCCCGATAGAGAAACGGTGGCCGATTATCTCTTTGCCCCCGATGGGCCAATAGCGATTGTGGGCGAGCCTGGTGCCAATAATCCGCGCTACGTCAACGCGCTCGATACGCGCACAGGCCAGCCGTTCAGCACTGTGAGCAAGGCAGAGGAGGCCGTTGGACGACGATGAGCGAAAAAAAAGTGACTTATCTGGAGGCAATCAGCCAGGCGATCCGAGAAGAGATGCGGCGTGATGAGGCCGTGTTCCTGCTGGGAGAAGATGTGGGAACATACGGCGGGGCCTTCAAGGTCAGCGCGGGCCTGCTTGAAGAGTTCGGGCCGGAGCGCGTCATCGATACCCCGATGTCGGAGGCGGCGATCATCGGCTCCGCCGTTGGTGCCGCACTGATGGGTATGCGCCCCATCGCCGAGATGCAATTCATTGACTTTATCACCTGTGGATTCGATCAGATCGTCAACATGGCGACGAAGATGTACTGGCGCTCGGGTATGCCGATCCCCATCGTGATTCGTGGACCTTCGGGCGGCGGCACCAAAGGCGGCCCGTTCCATTCAGCCAGTCCCGAAGGGTGGTTCTTCCACACACCGGGGATCAAGATTGCCGTGCCCTCCACTGCTTATGACGCGAAGGGACTGCTCAAGGCCGCCATCCGCGATAACAATCCGGTGCTCTACCTGGAGCACAAGCTGCTCTATCGCATGCCGGAACTGCGCGAAGATCTGCCCGAAGAGGATTACGTTGTGCCACTGGGCAAGGCCATCGTGCGGCGTGAGGGCGAAGACATGACCATGCTGACCTACGGGGCGATGGTGCATCAGTGCTTACAGGCCGCGCGTGTACTGGAAGAGGAAGATGATGTGGAGGCCGAGGTGCTCGACCTGCGCTGCCTGATCCCGCTGGATCGTGCATCAATTATAGAGTCGGTCAGGCATACCAACAAAGTACTGATCGTTCACGAAGATACGCTGACGGGCGGCATCGGCGCCGAACTGGCCGCCATTCTGGCCGAGGACCTTTTCGAATACCTGGATGGGCCGATTACGCGTGTGGCCGCGCCCGATGTGCCATTCCCGTATGCGCCGCCGTTAGAAGAAGCCTACCTGCCCAATGCTGAGAAAATTGTTGCCGCGGCGAGAAACCTCGCTGCCTATTAGAGCGTTGACTTGATGTGCAAGTTGCTGTGCGCCTGATGAAGTTTAAGAAAATGATCTGGTGATTATCTCTATGCGTAGGCGCGTGATGAATCGAGCTCCATCGGCCTGGAGCGTGCACGCATGTCGCGATCCATCGCGCACCTGCGCGCGGGGGATATCTTCCATCGGCCTGGAGCGTGCACGCATGTCGCGATCCATCGCGCACCTGCGCGCGGGGGATATCTGGCTTAAACTGGTAAACTTCATGCGGCGTACCGTATGAAGAGGAGTCTGCGGGCTGAGTGCCTGCGGCACTCAGCCCGCAGACTCCTCTTCACGGCGAACCGCGCAGCGGTGAGGAGTTAGAAAGAACTTGCGCACATGGCTTTTGCTAAATCGCAAAAAGAGGGGTGTAGACATATGCCAACGCCGGTAAAGATGCCGCGATTGGGAGAATCGGTGGCCGAAGGAACCATAGCGAACTGGCTAAAAAAAGAGGGCGACTACGTTGAGAAAGACGAATCGCTGGCGGAGATTGTGACCGACAAGATCAACGCCGAACTGCCATCGCCGGTTGCCGGTCGCCTGACACGCATTCTCGTCAATGCCGACGAGACCGTTGCTGTAGGTACCGACATTGCATTGATTGAAGAAAGCGCCGATGTTGCCGCGCAGCCCTCAGAGGAGGCTCCGTCAGCAGCGCCGGGGCCTGATGCCGCGCCGCCGAAGAGTCCCGCGCAGGCCGCGACGCCCGTCATGGGGACCAGCCAGGCCGCGACGCAGAGAGTCGATGGCGCAGGCCGGCATGCCCGGGCCGCGCAGGTCGAGGAAGAGGAGCGCCAGCGCATTTCGCCTCTGGCGAGGCGGCTGGCCCGCGAGCATGGCATCGATCTGCATGAGATCACGGGTACCGGCGCGGGCGGGCGCGTGCGCAAAGAGGACATCCTTGCGTATGTCGCGCAGCGCCAGAGCGCCGCCGCTGCACCCGCTGCCCCGGCAGCCTCCATCGAGCGCCGCGAATCACAGCCTGCGCCCTCACCTGCGCCCGCTGCTCCAGTTGCAGCCACCGCCGCCGGCGAGGATGAGGAGATCGTCACGCCGACGCGCATGCGCCTGGCTATCGCCGAACATATGGTGCGCAGCAAGCGCACGGCGCCGCATGCTACGACGGTAGTGGAAGTCGATATGACCAATATCGCGAAGTGGCTGGAGAAGAACAAGGACGAGTTCAGGCGGCGCGAAGGCTACGGTATCAGCTTTGTGCCCTTTGTCATGAAGGCCGTCTGCGAGGGAATTCGCAAGTTCCCGATGATTAATGCGAGCTGGACCGAAGATAACAAGATTATCATCAAGAAGCGCATCAACCTGGGCCTGGCCGTCGCCACAGATGTCGGGCTGGTAGTGCCCACAGTGCATGACGCCGACCAGTATACGCTCGCGGGCCTGGCTAAGCAGGTGAACGCGCTTGCCCAGCGCGCCCGCGCGAATAAGCTCACCGTGCAGGATATGCAGGGGAGCACCTTCGTCGTGAACAACCCCGGCGTGTTTGGTACAATTATATCGGTGCCGATTATCAATCAGCCCCATGCGGCTATCCTGAGCATGGATGCCGTGGTGAAACGGCCCGTGGTCATTGAAGACGACGCGATTGCGGTGCGCTCCATGATGTACCTGTGCCTCTCCTTCGATCATCGCATCCTGGATGGCGCGGGCGCCGCCGGTTTCTTGCAGGCGGTACGCACAAAGTTGCAGAGCTACAGTCGCGAAATCGACGTGTATTAGATGGTGTCTGATGCTCAACACCTTCGCTCTCTCATCGAGCCGTCGCGCGGCGGAGCCGCGCAAGGGAGCGGGTGTGGTGTGGAAGCGCATGCTTCCATATCACATCCGCTCAGGCGAGCGCGCAGGCGCGAGCAAACGGTTGCACCAGAAATTGATAGACTCTTAGATAAGGGGTTAAGATATGACGACCATCATCCCCGAACGCCGCCCGGACTGGCTCAGGGTGCGCGCTCCCAGGGGCGAAAATTACGAGCGCTTGAAGCAGTTGATGCGCAGCAAGTCCCTGCATACGGTATGTGAGGAGGCGCGCTGCCCAAATATCGGCGAATGCTGGGGCTACAAGACGGCGACCTTCATGATCCTGGGGCGCGTCTGCACGCGTAGCTGTGGCTTCTGTGCTGTGGAGACGGGCCGCCCGCTGGGTCTGGACTGGGAGGAGCCGAAACGCGTGGCGGAGGCTGTGCAGCAGATGGGATTGCGTCATACCGTTGTGACCTCCGTGAACCGCGATGAATTGAAGGATGGCGGCGCGGCTGTCTTCGCCGCAACGATCCGCTGGATCCGCCGCCTGAACCCCGATTGCAAGGTTGAGGTCCTGACACCTGATTTCAAGGGCGATTACGAGGCGGTGCGCGTGGTGATGAACGCGAAGCCGGATGTATTCAACCACAACGTAGAGACAGTTCCCAGGCTCTACAAGCGCGTGCGGCCTCAGGCGATCTATGAGCGCTCGCTGCAAGTGTTGCAATGGGCCAAAGAGATGAATCCCACCGCGCCAACCAAGTCCGGCTTTATGCTCGGACTTGGCGAGACATGGGATGAGGTAATTAGCGTCATGCGCGATCTGCGCGAGCATGATGTTGATATTCTCACCATCGGCCAGTACCTGCGCCCCTCGTTTCAGCATTTGCCAATACAGCGTTACGCGTCGCTGGAAGAGTTTGCCGCGCTCAAGGCCGAGGGTCAGAAGATGGGATTTCGCCATGTAGAAGCCGGACCATTGGTGCGCAGTTCGTATCATGCGCGCGAGCAGGCGGACGTAGCAACGCAGAGGGCCAGAAGATGGGATTTCGCCATGTAGAAGCCGGACCATTGGTGCGCAGTTCGTATCATGCGCGCGAGCAGGCGGACGTAGCAACGCAGGAGATACAGGGGCGATAGCCCCCCGGCGGGGTTTCAGGAGGTATCCCCTGCTCGAACGTCTTCATTAAACTTCATCATAGGAGACGAGAAGCTGTGAAGAGAAGCATCAATAACGTTGAGCTTGGCTACGACGATCATGGCGCCGGCATACCGGTTATCTTCCTGCATGCCTTTCCCCTCAACCGCAGCATGTGGCAGGCGCAGATCACTGCTCTGCTCAACGAGCAGCGTTTCCGGCTCGTCGCTCTCGACTGGCGTGGCTTCGGCGAGAGCGAGATCAATGTCGAGGTGTCGTCGATGGATCTGCTGGCCGGTGACGTGCTGGGGCTGATGGACGCGCTGGGTATGCAGCAGGCAATTCTCTGCGGCCTCTCGATGGGCGGCTACGTGGCCTTTAACTTCGTGCGCCGCTACCCTCAGCGCGTAGGCGGCCTGATTCTGGCGGATACGAAGCCCGGCGCCGATAACGAGGAAGCCAGGGCCAATCGCGAGAAGGTAGCGCAGCTCGCCGAGTCGCAGGGGGCGGGCGCGATTGCCGAGATGCAGGCTCCGCGCCTGCTCTCCACTTACACGCGCAGCCACCATCCAGAGATAGAGTTGCAGGTCAGGCAAATGATTAACGCCGCGACGAGCCGGGGCATCGCCGCCGCTTCGCGTGGTATGGCCCTGCGCGAAGATGCTACCGACCTGCTGCCGGCGATTACCTGTCCCACACTGGTCATCGTGGGTGAGGACGACGCCCTGACGCCGCCGGACCTCGCGCGCGACTACGCAGCCATGATCCCCGGCGCGCAGTTTGCGCGGATCCCGCAGGCCGGCCACCTGTCAAATCTGGAGCAGCCGCAGATCTTCTTTGAGGTTGTGCGCAACTTCCTGCTCGGCGCGTTTTAAGAGCGTGCCTGATGTTCGACACTATTGCATGCTCGCGCCTGCGGCGCTCGCTTTGTGGATAGTGTTGTTACGAAAACAATGCGCGCAGCGCATTGTTTTCGTAACAACACTATCCATTTCTGGCGCGGCTCCGCCCCGCGACCACCCCACCTGGACAGAGAGTACTATTTAAGCGGTCCTGAAGAACTCGACGGTGGCTTTTACACCCTCTTCGAAGGAGACAGAGGGCTTCCAGTTCAGGATGCGTTCCGCCTTGCTGCAATTGAAATAGGCGCGGTAGATATCGCCGGGCCGCTTGGGCGCTTTGACGATCTCGGGCCGGTAGCCGGTAATCTGCGCCAGGATCTCGTAGATTTCATTCACCGAGGTTGCTTTGCCCGTGGCGATGCAGAAGATATCGTTATCGCCGCGATTGATGGCGAGCAGATTGGCGCGCGCCACGTCCTCGACATAGACATAATCCTTGCGCTGCTCGCCGTCCCAATCGATGCGCACTGGCTCGTGGGCGAGGAAACGCCTGGCGAAGATGGCGACCACCCCGGCCTCGCCGTTGGGATCCTGGCGCGGGCCGTAAACGTTGCCGTAGCGCAGAGCGGTATAGTTCAGCCCGTTGGCATCATGCCAGTAGCGCAGGTAGTGCTCGGCGACCATCTTGGTGATGCCATAAGGTGATTCGGGACGCTGTGGAACATCCTCATCGAGCGGCAGGCGTACCGGCGTGCCGTAAGTTGCGCCAGAAGAGGCGAAGATGATCTTGCGTGTGCCGACGCGCGTGCAATTGCTCAGCACGTTAATCAGGCCCAGCACATTGACGCGGGCATCCAGTCTGGGATTTTTGGTTGAGATGGCGACGCTGTGCTGCGCAGCCTGGTGACAGACGATCTCCGGTTTTACCTCATCGAAGATACGTGCCAGAGCGGCCTCGTCCGTAATGTCGGCGTGATAAAATCTGGCGCGCGGATTGAGGTTGGATTCCTTGCCGCCGCCCTCTTCCCAGAGATTATCCACCACGGCAACCTCGTGACCGGCATCGATATATTGATCCACAATATGTGATCCGATGAAGCCTGCCCCACCGGTGACGATTGTTCGCATGAAAATAGAACCTTTCTATTATGAATGTTGTATTTAATGTTATTATAGCAAGGGCGTCAGGCGCGAACAAGCTGGCTCAATTCCGCCAGGGCTGTCTGTAGCTCTTCCGGGCGCGTCAGCACGGGAAAGATATGCAATCCCGTTGCCTCGCGCAAACGAGCCAGCGCCTTGCTATCCTGGGGATTCTCCATTGCCACCGTGAGCATATCACGTTCGCGGCCCAGTGGATAACAATGCAGTTCCTGCGCCAGTTGAGGGCTTACAAGCTGCTGCACCTTCTCCGGCAGCTTGCGGGGAAGCAGTGAAAGGTAGGGGACGCCCAGCTTACGAGCCACGCCCGGCAGATCCTCATCGCCGGACCGGCTCTCGTGTGCGGCGGCCCGGCGCGCGGCTCTCTCGCCTGGCGCGTCAAAGCGCATGCGGGTTACGCTGGCCGCGCTGATGCACTCGCTAATCTCTTCCTGAGGCTGCGGATAGGCACTATAGCCGATCATCATAGTGCCTGGACGCACGATCTGTTCGACAGAAATATTATGAACGCGCCAGAGCAGGGCATCCCACAGGCGATCCTGGACAATGCGGCCGCCTTCCAGGTTAGCGCCGGGCAGCACAAAATAGAAGCTATGATCCAGAAGAAACACTTCATCGGTTCTGCGTACCAGGGGGCGCAGGTTATCAAGCAGGTAGTGGGTGCAGTGCCGTGCCTGTGCGCGACGAGCAGCATAAATGCGTCCCTCGTGATCGAAGTGCAACTTGATCGTCACCAGAGCGATTTGCGGTGAGCGTGTCCCGGTAATGCGTCTCATCGCTGTTGCGACAGCATCGACCGTCTCTATGGTCTGGTAGGTGTATACGTTTGTTGTCTGCTCGTGTGGAGGATGAGATACGACCTCCCTGCACATAATGCGGCTCCTTGCACCGGATAGTAACTCTTTTATGTTGCAGAATACCCTATGGGGGTGGCGAAAAGCAGCGTGAATCTGGTTATGTTCTCGTTAAGACTCCGCAATTGTGGTTAAGATCGGGTCATTTCGTAAATTGTGGTTAAGATCGGGTCATTTCGTAATAGAAGACGGGTCGTATAGAAGACGGGGGCAAGCCGCCGTCTCTACATGTCATCTCCCGGCAATATTTACTCCACGCCAACGAGATGCTCTTTGAGCAGGGCATGTAGTGGCTCCGACAGGACATCGACCTGTATGAGTATCTGATCGATTTTCTGCATCATATCGAGCAGGACAGTAGCGACCGCTATCGCATCGCCGGCTGAAACAGCATGGAAATCCAGCAGGATATCGCTAAAGATCGCGCTCGCGGCATCCAGCAGGGACGCGAAGGCGCTGTCAACTTGCGGTAGAGAGGGGATGGCCGTGCTGAGATGGGCAAAGCAGGTAGCAAAGAAGAGACGCTGCTCATAACAGCGCTGCCATGCGTTGACGTGTTCGCCCAGCAGCGCTACCGTCCGTTCCCATTCCTCCTGGTCCTCCAGGTAGCGTAAATACTCCTGGTAAGATTGTGTAGGTATCTCCGGCGGCACCGTGTGCAGATAGTAGTCACTCTGTGGAGCGTCAAGAGCGTCGAGGATGCAGGTGATGGTGTTGCTGAGCAGATGGCAAAGCGGCTCGATCTTCCCCAGGAGACGCCTCACTATTTGCAGTCGCGTCCAGATGCGATGGAGTCGCAGCAGGTCATTGATGCCGTCCCGAGATTCCAGCGGAGGTTGTCCGATGGCGGCCAGTTCCGGCAGCACGTCGCGATAGAGCGCGCTGACGCTGTAAAAGAGGTGATGCAGGCTAAAGCCGAGGATCTCCAGATCCTCGACGGAGACCTGACCGTTGCAATAGCTATTCAGACGTGCCAGAACGATAGTCAGTTCCACGCTCTCCGCGTACTGATCCTCTTCAGTGGAAGGTGGTTCGTCCGGCGCTTCAGATTGCGAGATTTCGTCCGCAGGCTCATGTTTCATCCCACCCATCTCTCCCTCTACTAGCTTTTACTTCACTATATATTGTACTCGCTCCACATAATGAAGCCTTCGCTTTTCAGAGAGTGTCTGATTCTCACCGTCCTCTCTGGCCGGGCGTTCGCGCGGCCCCGTCACCCCAATATACTCTCTCAAAAATCCTCAGTAGGATCCTGCAACGGCGCTAGCCGTTGCAGGATCCTACTGAGGATTCTCTTTCTCATTCTGCTCATCGCTGGCCTGGAGCGTTTTTTCGCGCAATTGCGCCAGATCGATGCCCAGCTTGCCAAGCGCGCGCGAAGCGGCGTTCTCGCCCGTGCGCAGCAATCCCAGCAGCAGATGCCTGGTTCCTATAAGGTCATGTCCCAGGCGCTCGGCCTCATCGGCGGCCAGGTGGATCTGCGCCTTCACCAGCGGCGCCAGATCGAGGTCGATAACTTGCCGCTCCCCGCGTTTAACCAGTTCTTCAACCGCGCTTCTTGTCTTGACGAGATCGACACCCATCTCGCTCAATACTCTGGCTGCAAGACCATCAGCCTCGTGCACCAATCCAAGCAGCATATGTTCAGGGCGAACGGCGTCGTGCTGCAAACGCCTTGCCTCCTCCCGTGCATAGCTCAATACGTTGCCTGCTTGTTCCGTCAGCGTATAATTTTCAGATCTGGGGAAGCGCCAGTGCAGGGAAGCATCGGGAGCTGATTTCGGCGTTGCGGCAGCGGCTCCAACCTGTGAAAGCGTGTGGATTGTCTCTGTGCGTACCTTCTCCAGATTGATGCCCAGGCTCTCCAGAACGCCGGCGGCGATGCCAGAGCCTTCGCGGACCAGGCCAAGCAGCAGGTGTTCGGTGCCGATATAGTGGTGATTCATCCGGTGAGCTTCATCAACGGCCAGCTCGATCACCTTCTTGGCGCGCGGCGTCAGGCCAATCTCCCCCAGAACGATGCGGTCTCCCCGGCCAATGATAAATTCTACAGCACCGCGCACCCTGCTGAGTTCTATGCCAAGATTGGCTAATACTCTGGCGGCCACGCCCTCGCCCTCGCGGACCAGGCCGAGCAGCAGGTGCTCGGTTCCGATATAGTTGTGCTGGAAGCGCTGCGCTTCCTCCTGTGCGAGCGATAGCACCTTTCTGGCCCGCTCGGTGAACCTGTCAAAGCGGTCTCGGTCTTGCATCGCGCCCTCCTTGCTGCGGTGATGATCGTATCCTCTTCTCAGGATTGATGAATGAAAAGCTATGAGCTGCCTTCTCACTATACCCCAGGCTCTGTTCCATTGCAATAGTCCGAGCAAAAATTGCTGTGGCTCGCGTAGCACGATAAGAAATGGGATGAAGCGGGATAACTTGATAGCCCGTCAGGCTTGATAAGCTCCCGGCGCTCTGAGATATAATATGTGCATGTATGTGCTGTATGCCTACACTATTGCGGCCATCGAGGGTGCGAGAATCCAGGCCATGTGCAAACCGCCGCCTGGCGCGCGTTTATAGTAGCAAACATGTGGATCGTCGTTGTGCTCGTACATGGAAAAATATAGAAGATCATTATGCAACAATCTCATATAGCGCCAGCTTTACAGAACAGTCCCCAGAGCAGCGGCGGATCAACAAATGGTCATCTGCCCGCTGCCCACTCTATCGATTTACGCGAGGCCGCGCGAGCAGCGGAGCGCGCGCGTCTACGACATGGCATCATGCATGTACGTATCCGTCACTTTTATTGCACCCTGGAAGAGATATTCGATCCGACGCTGCGCGGGCTGAGCTTCGTCGTGGGCACCGGCACCGGGCGCCCCAACGAGCCGGGACGGGTCATTGATGCCTCGCCGGCTGCTGTGCGCCTGGGGATCAGCCCCGGCATGCCTCTGCGCCGCGTGCATCGCCTGGCGCCGCGCACACGTTTTCTGCCGGCAGCCTATGACCGCTATCAGCCGGTGCTGCAAAAGCTGCGGGAGCGCTACAAAGCGTACTCGCGCATCATCGAATCGGTGCCGATTGCCGATGCCTTTATCGATCTGCGCGGCTGCGAACTGCCTTTTGATTCGCCGGTGGCCCTGGCGGAGCGGCTCTGTGCCGAAATAGCCGAGATGGGGCTGACGGCGCAGATCGGCATTGCCAACGGCAAGGCTATCGCGGAGCTGGCCGCGCTGATGAGCCGCAGAGATGGTCGCCAGGGCGTGCTCTATATCCCGGCGGGGCGCGAGGCATCGTTTGTGCAGACGCTGCCCCTGACGATGCTGTTGCAGGTACGTTCCGCTGGCAGCGGCATTCCGGGCGCCTTGCCAGAATTGAGCGAGCAGCAGGAAGGGCGCTCTACGCACTCGTTTGACATGGAGGGGAGGAGCGAGCAGTTCGATCCTGTGGCCCTGGCCGAACTGGTAGCGCACCTGCGCGACTTTGGCATCACCACCTTCGCGCAGGTTGCCGCATTGAATGAAGAGGGCCTGATCCGGCGCCTGGGCCGGATGGGCGGCTGGCTCTATCAGGTTGCTTCGGGCGAAGATAACAGCCTCGTTGTGCCGGATGCCCCTCCATTGAGCCAGAACGCTCGTGTGCGTTTCCATCATATCGCCGATGCCGACGAGACCTGCGCCGCTATCCGCAGGCTTGCCGATTACCTGAGCGAGCGCCTGCATGAGCAGCGCCTCAAGGGGCAGTCCATCGCGCTCATCCTCTGGCCGAACCGTATGCCCCGTGAGACGCGCAAACTGACAATGGGCGAGCCGGGTGAGGAGGTAGAGGCCGCTATCGCTCAGGAGACCATTGGCGGGCAGATGATCCTGTCACGTCATACCGATGAGGCCGATGTAATCGCGCATCACAGCCTCATGCTCTTCGCGCACTATCATCGCCCGGCGTACCGCTACGTGCAGGTGCAACTGCGCGTTGGCGATATCATTGCGTCCACTCCTGTCTATTATCCCCCGCCGGCACGCAGTCGCGGCAGGACCACGACGCGGCTAACGCGCAAGTTATAGTGGCAGTTGTAGTCAAGAGTTCAGCAGAATCTTGAGGTCGCTCGCCAGTTGTGCAGGAGTGAAGCTGTCGTCCAGGAAAACACTCTCGCGGCCCTGCTTATCTATGAGATAGAGTCCCGTGCTGTGGGTCCAGGAAAACACTCTCGCGGCCCTGCTTATCTATGAGATAGAGTCCCGTGCTGTGGCTCACCGAATGGATCTGCGGGGCGGCATAGACACTGTAGGCCGTCCAGACGTGGGAGAGTGAAGTCTGGGTGCCGATCAGGTAGTGCCAGTAATCCTGCATGTCATGAGCCTTCGTGAAGCTGAGCGCCGCCGCCCGGGTGTCCCCCCGTGGATCTGTGCTCACCGCCAGCACCCCGATATCGTGAGCGCTGCTGCCAAGCATTTGCAGCGCTGCGTGCATCTTCTGCGCGGTCAGTGGGCAAATATCGGGACAATGCGTGTACATGAAGGTCAACACTACCGGCTTCCCCTTGAATTGCGAGAGCGATACCTGTTGTCCCAACTGATCGGTCAGGCGAAAATCCGGTGCCGGTGTATCGCCCAGACTCGTGCCCTGCAAGCCGTTGGGAGGCGCATTACCGCTATTGAGCTGCGCCGATGTCGCCGCGTTATTGCGTTGAATGATGGCGACGATCAGCACGACCAGGACCGCCAGGGTGACAACGGATAGCCTCGAAGCGAGGCGCCAGTTCCAACGTATCATAGCTTAACTCTACCGTTCGACTTTCGACTGACTAACGAACGCGATGTGCATATTGTTGTGCGCCTGCGGCACACCCCTCCCCCCGGCGAACCGCGCAGCGGTGAGTTGCCAGGAAACATGTACATGGTGTCAATGGATTACTCTGTCCACAACCATCGCGGCGAAGATAGCCGCGAGGTAACAGTTAGAATACCAGAAGAGAGTGCGTGCCCACTTCTTTGTATGGTCGCGTACAAGGCGGACCGCCATATAAATCAGCACACCTCCCAGCGCCACCGCTGCCACCAGATAGAGATAGCCCATCGTATGCATCGCAAAGAGAATAAGGGTAACAGCTAAAAGCAAGAGCGAGTAGAGCAGAATCTGCCGGCGCGTCTCATCCTCGCCCATCACCACGGGCAGCATCGGCACGCGCGCCTTCTCGTAATCCTTCTGTATGAGCAGGGAGAGCGCCCAGAAGTGCGGCGGCGTCCAGTAGAAAATGATGGCAAAGAGCCAGACTGCGGGAAGCGTCAGCGTATTGGTAACAGCGGCCCAGCCGACCAGGACGGGCACCGCGCCCGCCGCGCCGCCGATAACAATGTTCTGTGCGGAAGTACGCTTCAACCCCAGCGTGTAGACAAATACGTAGAACAGAATAGCGGCAACCGAGAGTATCGCGCTGAGCATATTCACGAAGACGGCCAGAACAATGAAGGAAGCGACGCCCAGGGCGATGCCGAAGATCAGCGCGTTTCTGGGCGCGACCCTGCCAGCGGGCAATGAACGGCGCTGCGTGCGTCCCATAATCTGATCGATGTCGCGGTCAATATAACAATTAATGCTGTTCGCGCTGCCGGCTGCCATTGCTCCTCCCAGCAGCGTAGCCAGGAGCAGAGCGGGCGCCGGCAATCCCTGCTGCGCAATCGCCATCGCCGCCGCCGTCACACCGAGCAGCAGCACTGTCACATGTGGCTTCATCAGATCGACATAACTGGCGATGGTTGCCCGTACCGGTCCCGGCTCTTTCGAAGGTCCCGGCGTCGCTGCTATGCCCTGTCGCTCTTCCTCAGCAGGTATAAGCTGCATAATGTAAGGTATCCCCTTTGCTTCATAATTCGACGCCTCCTATTGTCATGACTTCTCCTGATAGCGCCCTTGCAAGGGGTAAACTATTCCTTACAGTTGCCTGAACATGTGCTCGCTCCTGCGGCACTCGCCTGATGGGAGGGCAGGTTGTGCGGCTTTGCCGCGCGAACACTCCCATGCTAGAGGGAGACAGGGCTATGTAATGCTCGCCAGAAGCGGGGGTCAAGGGGGCGGCCGCCCCCTTGCGGGGCGCGGGGTGGGGAGAATTACATAGCCCTGAGAGGGAGAAGGGATCCCTTGTCGCAAGATGTCGGTCTTGCTATAGTATATCAGGAACTTATCGGAGAATATCTGGAAAGGCGAGCAGACGTGGAAGCAAACCTGGGGCTTGAATTCTGGCTGACGCAGTGGAATCTGGCCCCCTCTATTCTGATCGGCACGGCGCTGGTGGTTGGACTGTATCTCTACGCTGTAGGTCCGCTGCGCGAAAAATATCACCTCGCCGGTTCCGTAAAGCGCGGCCAGGTAATTACCTTCCTGGTCGGCGTGCTGATCATCTTCCTGGCGCTGGCCTCGCCGCTGGACGAACTGGGCGACGAGTACCTTTTCAGTGCGCACATGGTGCAGCACTTAGTGATTACGCTGGTGGGGCCGCCACTGCTGCTGCTCGGTATGCCGGGATGGTTGATCCGCCCGCTCTTGCGCAATCGCGGTGTCTTTCTGATCGCCAGGGGCCTGACCTTCCCGGTTGTAGCCTTCGTGCTCTACAACGCCGATTTCTGGCTCTGGCACGCACCGCCCTTATACGATGCCACGCTCTCCAATGAGTCTATCCATATTCTGGAGCACCTGACCTTTATCATCTTTTCCATCATTGCCTGGTGGCCGATCTTCAGTCCAGTCGAGGAGCTGCCGCGCCTCTCCATCGGCGGGCAGATTCTCTATCTCTTCTTCAACTGTATGCCCGCCGTCTTGCTGGGAGCCGGTCTTACCTTCTTCCCGCCGCTCTACGCGCCATATGTGCAGCAGCCGGTACGGGCCTGGGGACTCTCGCCGGTGACGGACCAGCAGTTGGGCGGGCTGATTATGTGGGTGCCCGGCAATATCCTCTATATTGGAATTATGAGCGTGCTGCTGATTCGCTGGTTGCAGATGCAGGAGCAGAAGCAGCGCGCCTCCGAGGCCGCAATGGATGCGCAACTGGTGCAGTCAGAAGAGGATGAGGATGATGACGATATGAACGAGCAGGAAGATGTGCCCCATGAGCAGGTATCTCAGGGATAACCTTCCGGCCCCTTGCTACCTCCAGTCGCTTATCCGTTCGTCCTGGCGAAGCGCCGCGGGCGCTGAGGAGTCAATAAAGAATGCCATTCCTTTCAGGTTGCTGTAAGGTTGGGAGGAAAAACTGCAAGCTCAGTGTCAGGGGCTATGGCTACACTACAGCGTAATGTGGAAGTAATGTCGCCTGAACAAAGACATCATTGTCCATCGTCAAAAACTTTCTGTAGGAGATTTAGACGTGAGGATGCCTTTATTTCGCGGGGCAAAGCGCTGGCCGCTGGTGGTCGCGGGTCTGTTCTTGTCCTCGATGCTTTTAGCCGCGTGCGGGGAGAACTCACCCTCCATCTTGAACACGGCGGGGCCTGTTGCTCAGTCTGAGAGCGGCGTGTTTTATCTGATCCTGATTATCGCCACAGTGATATTTGTGGGCGTTGAGGCATGGCTGCTCTACTCGATATTCCGCTATCGCGAGCGCCCGGGCATGCCCAATCCGCGGCAGATTCATGGCAGCACCAGGATCGAGGTGCTCTGGACGGTGATTCCGGCCATTATTCTCTTTATTGTGCTCGCCATTACGATTAGCGGACTCTTCAGTGTGGCGGCGCAGCCTCCAGGCAAGGCGCTGAAAGTAGAGGTGGTCGGTCATCAGTGGTGGTGGGAGTTCTACTATCCCGAGTACCATATCACTACAGCCGATACCATGCATGTCCCGGTAGGCACAATCGTCCAGGCCGATCTCTACTCGAATAATGTGATCCATAGCTTCTGGGTTCCGCAGTTGACAGGCAAAACCGACGTTATTCCGGGTCACGACAACACAAGGTGGTTCAAGGCAGATAAGACGGGCGTCTACTGGGGTCTGTGTACCGAGTATTGTGGCTTGCAACACGCCAATATGAAGTTCCAGGTTTCCGTCGATACGCCCGATGCCTTCAATACGTGGGTGACTTCGCAGCAGCAGGCGGCGGCGACGCCACCGGCCGGGAGCCTGGCGGCGCAGGGGCAAAAGATCTTCGCCCAGCAATGCACAAGCTGCCACGGCATCGTCGGCGTTGATCTCAAGAGCGACGTTGATCCTGCGGTTGCCTGTAACGATCCGAATAATCCGAATGCCGCGGTATGTAAGGTCGGGCCGAACCTGACGCACTTTGGGAGCCGCGACTTGATCGCCGGTGGCGTCTTAACGATAGATTGGAGTAAGTGCCAGCCCGGCGGCGATCTCTCGAATTGCGCCCTGGCAAAATGGCTGGCTGATCCTCAAGGTATAAAACCGGGCAATGATATGAACGTGAGCCTCACGCCAGATCAGATCAAGGCGCTGGTGGCGTATCTGGAGAGTCTGAAATAGCCCTGCTATCCCGTTTTCTCTGGGCTAGACGTTTGGAGGAATTCTTATGGCAACGCGCACTATCGATAGTGCAACAACATTAGTGCCACGAAGAAGTCTGGGCGAAACTTACTTTGGTGAGTGGCTGATGACAACCGATCACAAAAAGATCGGCCTGATGTACATTGTCACCGGCTTCTTCTTCTTCCTGGTGGGCGGCATGGAGGCTCTCCTCATCCGCACACAACTGGCATTTCCGAATGGGAAGGTGCTGGATCCCCAGACCTATAACGAGATCTTCACCATGCACGGGGTGACGATGATCTTCCTGTTCGTGATGCCGATTCTCACGGGCTTTGGCAACTACGTGGTGCCGTTGATGATTGGTGCACGCGATATGGCCTTTCCACGCTTGAACGCGTTTGGCTACTGGACCGTGCTCTTCGGCGGCCTCTTCCTGCAATCGAGCTTTCTGTTCGGCGCTCCACCCGACGGCGGCTGGTTCCAGTACGCTCCCTTGAGCGAGATGGCCGCCGGCTGTGGCGTACATGCCGTTACGTGTACTCCTGGCGCGAACGCCGACTTCTGGGTGCTGGGTACGCTGCTGCTGGGTATCTCGTCTATCGCCGGCTCGGTCAACTTCGTCGTTACCATTTTGAAGTTGCGCGCACCCGGTATGAGCATCAACCGCATGCCGCTGTTCTCATGGATGCAGCTGGTGACTTCATTCCTGCTGCTTTTCGCTCTGCCGAGCCTGACCGCTGCCAGCGGCCTGCTGCTGCTGGACCGCCATCTGGGAACGCATTTCTACCAGTACTTCTACGGCGGCGATCCGCTGCTGTGGCAGCATCTCTTCTGGTCGTTCGGGCACCCGGAGGTCTATATCCTGATCTTACCCGCCTTCGGTATGGTCTCGGAGATCCTGCCGGTCTTCTCGCGTAAACCGATCTTCGGCTATACCTTTATCGCGTGGTCGGGCGTCGCTATCGGTTTCCTGAGCTTCACGGTGTGGGCGCACCATATGTTCGCCGTTGGCCTGCCGCCGGTGGCACAGGCGTTTTTCGCGACGAGCACCACGCTGATCGCTATTCCGACGGCGGTGAAGATCTTCAACTGGGTGGCAACGGTCTATGGCGGCAAACTCAATCTCAAGACACCCATGCTCTTCGCGCTTGGTTTCGTGGCGATGTTCCTGATCGGCGGCCTGAATGGCGCCGCTCTGGCCGTTGTGCCTTTTGACTACCAGGTGACTGATACCTACTTCGTCGTCGCGCATATCCATTACGTGCTCTTCGGCGGCACGGTCTTCGCGATCTTTGGCGGCATATTCTACTGGTTCCCCAAATTTACTGGCAAGCTGCTCGATGAGCGCCTGGGGCAGATCCAGTTCTGGCTGATGCTTATTGGCGTCAACCTGACCTTCTTCCCGATGCACCTGCTCGGACTGTTTGGTATGCCGCGCCGCGTCTATACCTATCCCGCCGATCTGGGCTGGAACGATCTGAACCTGATGGCTTCCGCCGGCGCGTTTATCATCGGCGTTGCCATCATGGTCTTCCTGTACAATCTCGTCTACAGTCTGAAGGTCGGACGCAAATCCGGCGACGATCCCTGGGATGCCTTTACGCTGGAATGGGATACAGCCTCGCCTCCGCCGAAGTACAACTTCCTGGAGCTTCCGGTGGTGCGCAGCCGTCGCCCGTTCTTCGATAAGAAATATCCGGAGATCGCTGACTGGAAGACGGTAACTCACTAGCAAGAGAGAACGATGAACGAAGCACAACATCTGGAAGAAAAGAGCGAGTCTGTAGCCGTGGAGCAGCGGAGCGAATCGCAAGAGCAGGCAGAGCAGCAGGAGCCGGGCGGAAAGAGCGGAGACCTCTCCGCTCCAAACGCTGCCGCTCCTGAAGCTCCCGTGCGCAAGAAGCGCAGGAAAAAGGCGCCACCGCGTATCGAGGATATCACTCCTCGCCCGAGCTTCTGGCCGATCCTGCTGGCTGTTGCACTGTGCATCACAGTTATAGGGCTGGATATTCATCCGATTGTGTTTGTGCTCGGTCTGCTGCTTGTCATCACCGCCATTATTGGCTGGGGGGTGGAACGTCGATAGCTATTACCCTGTTAAACGGGTTTCATAGAATACGCGCAGATTTAGTAATAGGGAGTGTTAGGATATGAGCGTTGCTCATGGCGAACAGGTCAGGGCGCTTGAAGAGCATGTAGAGGTTGGACGCAGCATCAACTGGTGGGGCATGATCTTCTTCATCGCTTCGGAAGCGTTGATCTTTGCCAACTTGATCGCGGCTTATCTCTACCTGGAGGTGCGTGGCCTGCAAATTCCGCATGGGTTCTGGGTCCTGCCTTCGGGAGAGGACCTGCCTATTCTCTTTCCGACGGGCGTCAATACGATTATTCTGCTGAGCAGTAGTATTTTTGCCCACCGTGCAGGTCGTGCCGCTGCCAGGGGCGAAAGGAATGGCATAAATGGTATGATCTGGAACCTCGTTATCACGATCATACTGGGTGCTATCTTCCTGGGCGGTCAGGCTTACGAATATACCAGCCTTTACGCCGAAGGCTTTAGCCTGCAATACAAGACCTTCGGGTCAGCGTTCTTCACGTTGACGGGCTTCCATGGCCTGCATGTCACGGTGGGCCTGATCTTTCTCATAATCATCCTTATCCGAACCATACGTGGTGACTTCACGGCGCAAAAGCACTTTGGGCTGACGGCGGGTGAGATGTACTGGCACTTCGTAGATGGTGTCTGGGTCTTTGTGTTCAGCACCGTCTACCTGCTGCCGCTGCTGCTGCCACACTGATAGATGTTAGTACAGGGCTTTCACTTCTGCCACTTCTCGCGATTCGCAAGCGGATCGCTCGAAACGAGGGAAGGTGCAGGCGGAGCCGCGCGGCTCCGCCTGCACCTTCCCTCGTTTCGAGCAGGGCGCGGCCCCGCGAGTCTTGCTCGAAAATTGTCCGCTGTGGGAAGCAGAATGTGTTACAATGAGGAAAATATGAGCGTATTCTGTGATGTATCTGTGATATGGTAGAGAGCACTCCGTGATCAGGATGAGAAAGGACGCCGGTATGAAGGACGCGATGAATAGAGATGGGTCGATCATTGCTCCCGAGCGGCAGAGAATACAGCGCGCCAGGAAGCGCGGCGCCACCCGTTGCTCGATTTGTAGCCGCCGCATCTGGTTTGATCCTATCCACGTCATGGAACCGGAGGGAGTGCCCGAACCTCGCCTCTCCTGGGTGCTTTGCAAACACTGTTACGAAATGCTCCTTGTTCAGATGCGTGTCTCTCCGGTGCGTTCCCCGCTGCGCCTGCGCATCGCTATCGGCCTGGTCGCCTCCGAGCGCTGGCCGCAAGCCTATTCGACGCGCATCCGTGAGTACATCATAGATCGCAGGTGGGTTGTGTTCATTGCTGTGGGGTGCATTGCGGCTATGATTATCCACCTGATTATCATTGTGATGATCGCGGGCCTCCACTGAAGGCGCAGCCAGATTTGCGTGAATACCCTGCTAGAGAGCTTCGATGCTATTGTGCCTTGCGTCCCCATACACTGAGGACCTGTGCGGCAGTTGTCTACCCCCGCCCTCTTTTGCTAGAATAGGGATAGCTAGAGAATGAATTGGGAAAGGGTCGTTTCTGGGATGAACTCCACTACTGGAGATGGCCCGGGCAAAAAGAATGGTGTCCGGGAGGCTGGCGAGGCGGTTCGAGCAGTATCTCAGCCATCAAACGCAGAGACCGATCTCATACCAGCAGGCTTTACACGCGAGTATCATGTGCTCGTGGAGGTCTGCGCGAGTATGAGCAGCGGATTCATGCTGCTCAATCAGCAGGAGCGCGTCATCTACTCCAACGCGAGTGCGCTGCGACTGCTGCGCATTGGAGAGGATAGCCTGGTTGATGCGCGGAATTTCGATGTGCGCGAGCACCTGCTCTCCATTGCCGCCAATCCACAGCTTGCGCAAAACGAGCTGGAGCGCGTCTGGCATAGCGAGCAGGAGTATGCGGCGGATCTGGCTCTGGCTGCGGCTGCGGTGCGCTGGCTGCGCGTGCGAACCTTCCCGGTGCATAACGATCAGGGCCGCCTGCTAGGTCGCGGTGTGCTCTTCGACGATATCACTCTGGAGCGATCAGCGATTGAGGAGCGCAGCGAGACGCTGGCAATGGCTGCTCATGAACTCAAGACGCCGCTCGCCATCATCAAAGGCTGCGCTACGACGCTGCTGGGCGGCTCGGCCCGCTGGGACCCGGCGATGCAGCGCGAGATGTTGCAGATGATCGATACCCAGTCGGACCGCCTCTACGATATCCTTAATACGCTGCTCGATGTCTGGCGGCTCGATACAGGCACGCAGCCTTTGCGGCTGACGCAGGTCCATATCCCCGAACTGTTGGATCAACTTGTCAGGCGCTGGCAACAGCATGCCCCTGAGCATCGCTTTGTGCTGCGCTCCGCTCCCGCCATATCTCCGGTGCTCTGCGATGTTATGCGCATCGAACAGGCTGTGAATCACCTGCTGCATAATGCCGTGACTTACTCCAAAGCCGGCACGACCATCACGATCCAGCTTGAGGCTGATGAGATCGAGCTGCGTATCGCTATTAGCGATGAGGGTGCAGGCATTGCGCCAGAGCATCTTGATCGCATCTTCGAGCGCTTCTTCCGTGTCCCGCAGGAAGAGGAGGACACGGGGGGCAGCGGCCTGGGGCTGGCCTCTGCGCGCGCGACGGTTGAGGCGCACGGCGGCAGGATCTGGGCCGATTCGCCCGGCCCCGGCTGTGGCGCTACTTTCTACTTCACGCTGCCTTTTACGCCGCCAGCCCATCTCTCGGCTGCTTCTGCTGTATCGGCGCCGGCAACCGTAAAGGAAGGCACGCCCGGTCCTCTGCTCAGGTCCGATAAGCGCATACGCGTGCTGCTGGCCGAGAAGGATCCGCGCCTCACCCGCTATCTGCGTGCAAACCTGGAAGAGCAGCACTATCGCGTCCAGGCCGTCAGTCACGGCATCCAATGCCTGCGGCAGATGGATCTGGAAGAACCCGATGTGATCCTGCTCTCGACGCAGCTTGCGGACATGAACGGGGTCGAACTGCTGCGGCGCCTGCGCGAATTCTCTCAGACACCGGTGCTGATGCTCTGCGATGAGTGCGATGAGGACGAACGGGTGCAACTCTTCGATCTGGGCAGCGATGATCTGGTGTTAAAACCTTTCGGCATGAAGGAACTCATGGCGCGAGTGCGAGCGCTGCTGCGCCGGCGGACCATCCCTGGCGAGCAGGCGCAGCAGCAGACGACCTTCGTGACGGGTGCGCTGGTGATCGACTATGCACAGCATCTTGTGACGGTGGAGGGACGCGTGGTGCAACTGAGCCGTACCGAATATCGGCTGCTCAGTGTGCTGGCGCAGAATGTGGGCATGGTGGTGACGCATGAACTCTTGCTCGAAAAGGTGTGGGGACCGGAATATAACCGCGAAATCGATTTTATCTGGGTTTACATCAGTCGCTTGCGCCGCAAGATCGAGTCCGATCCGCGCCACCCGCGTTATATCCTGACCGTCCCCGACGTGGGCTATAAACTGGCAAAGCTGTAGGAATACAATATCTATTCGGCATCTTTCTTTCTCAGGTGGCTCAGCGTCTGTGGCGCTTTGTAACGTGAGAGTTACTGAACACCTTAGGGCGTTAATACTGCTACGTTCAGGTCACTGTAAGGTATAGACCTTAGATTATAAAGATGCTGTAATGTGTGCCGCGTATGCTCTTGGTCGAAAATAATATCAGAAACGCCCTGCGCTATCGCTATACGGGAGTGTACGCATGTCCCAGGAACAAAAGCCAGTAACAACAATTCTTCTAATCGAAGCCGATACCTCGCTGCGGCGCCTTATCGCTCTTGGGCTGCAACATCGCGGTCTGCGCGTGATCGAGACCGGTTCTCCCGCGAATCTGCCGGACTGTGATGGGCAGCAGGTAGACCTGCTCGTGCTCGATATAGATAGCGGGACGAAGCGCAACTGGTCCTTCCTTGAGATGGCACGCCTGCATCCCGATCTCTCCACGCTTCCTATCGTCGTGCTGGCCTGGGAAGGCGAGTTGATACCTGCCTCTCATCCTCAAGCGCCCGCCGCCACGGCCACAACCGAGCAGGTTGTTTGCCTTGCCAAGCCCTTCGATGCGCGCATCCTGCACGAGACCATCAATCGCTTGCTGGCCGCTCGCGCCGCGCAGGAGGCTGCGCGTAGAGCCAGAGCCGAAGCGATCTTGCTGGCCTCGTATGGGGAGCAGAGCGCACCGAGCATCTGGCCCGTCGTTACCGCCGCTGGCCTGCTGCTGGCCGTCGTTGGCTTGATGCTCCAGATCGCTCTCGTCATCCCCGGGATCCTTATAGTCATCGTCGCGCTGTTGCTCTGGACGCTGGACACGAAGCCCCGGGCGCGCTTGCAACCCGATGAGCAGCCCATGCTTACCAGGGCATAGCCGCGCGATGATGAGTTTTAACCATCAAGTTCGGCAATCTCTCTATGCGTAGAGTCGCGATTGACCGCGCTTGCGGGCGCTCAACAGGTTGGGCAATGCGCGATGATGCAGTTTAATTTTTCAACCGGGAACTGCGGGCGCAATCATTCTCGCATGGAAAAGGTAAACAGCATCGTCGCGCGACTTCGCGCCGGGGCATACCGCGATTCGTTATATTGCGCTGTCTTCTGTGCGCGGCTGCGGCGCGATAGGTGCTAGCCCCTGCTCATAACGCGTCCGGTCATATTCTGAGCGCGCCTGTGCCTGTGCGGCAAGCATCTCATCGCACCAGCGCGCCAGCAGTGCGCCCAGGATCGCGCCCCCTGCCAGAGCAGCCGCCTTCACCAGTAAAATGCTAAAGCTACCCAAAGGATTTTCCTTTCTTTAATTTGCTCTAGAACTGAGCTATAAGAACATGCCTGACTGTCGATAATCATTATAGGATTATAGCAAGTTTTGGGAAATATAGCCGCCTTTTTACTCCTCGCTCCTCATCTACTTCATAACCGGATGGTTGAAATGTTTGAGAGCGCTTGTCTATGCACGAGCGCTCTCGTGTGATACCATGTATTTCAGAGAGTGTTCGATGCTCAGCCTCCTTGCTCTCTCTGAATGGGCCTTCGCGTGGCTCCGCTGCGTCAGGGATTGGATGTTATGGTGTGGCGAATGCGCACCATAACATCCAATCTTAAAATGAAAGGATCTGCGTACCATGTGGGATAGATATAATCGCCGCGTCGCCAGAGAGATGCGCCGTGCCTACCGGCGTCAGTATCGAGGGTATCGCTATGGGCATCATGTCGCCTGGCCGTTGATTGTGCTGGCTATCATCTTTTTTGTGTTTATCGCGCATCATATCTGGATACTCTTTGTGGGTATCGCTATCGCGGTGATTATAGCGGCTCTGCTCTCGTCGCGGAACCCGTTCTGGCAGCAGCCGATGGGCGGAGGATACCAGCAGCCCTATCAGCAACCTTACCAGCAGCAGAATCCCTACTATCAGCCAGGGCAACCGCCCTACGGCCAGCAGGAGCAGCAGCCCTACCAGCCCTATGAGCAGGGCTATCATGCCGAATCGTCGCGTGCGGAGCCGCAGCCACATGAGCCATCGCCCTCGACTTACGAGCAGTACGATACTCCGCAGGCTCAATATCCACAGGAGAGGCCACCACAGGAGATACCTCCGATGGAGCAGTGAGACAGGCCCATAAGGGTTATCCTGCTCGATAAACTTATCGAAAAGCCTGCACATGTGTTAAAATCTGCAATTAAGTCATGCTTCCTTGCATTCAGATGAGCGCGAAGCGCTGGCCGCGACAGCGGCGTTTCTGAATGTGGTATCGATTCACTATCGGATGGCATTGCCATCTGATAATCGGGAACGTCAGGGACTCGGCCCCGATTTTTCGAGACAGAGAGGGTGGCTGTTATGGAAGAGCTTCGGCATCGTATCCAGGTGGCGCGGGGAGAAGTTGCTGCTGACCTCCTTTTGCGCAATGCCAGAATCGTCAACGTCTGTAGCGGCGAGTGCTATCTTGCCGATGTCGCGGTTGCCGGCGGCCTTATTGTGGGCGTTATCTCCCAGGAGGGCGCCGGTATGGATAGCTATCAGGGCAGGGAGGAACGCGATCTGCAAGGGCGCTGGCTGGCTCCTGGCCTGATCGACGGCCATATGCACATCGAGAGCACCATGCTGGTACTCTCCGAATTCGCGCGTCTGGTTGTCCCGCGAGGTGTGACGACGGTCATGCTCGATCCCCACGAATTCGCGAATGTAATGGGCGTTGATGGCATTCGCTACGTCCTCGAAGCCGGGCGCGGCCTGCCCCTTTCTGCTTATGTCATGCTCTCATCCTGCGTGCCGGCATCGGCTTATGAGAGTCCCTATCGCGCGCTGCTGGCCGAAGATCTACTGCCTTTGCTGACTGAGGAACGCGTGCTCGGCCTGGCCGAGATGATGAATATGCCCGGCGTCTTGCGGGGTGATGAGCAGGTGCTGGCGAAAATCGCAGCCACGCGCGAAAAGGGGCTGGTGGTTGATGGGCACGCTCCCGGCCTCAGGGGGCGCGACCTCTGCGCCTATGCCGCCGCGGGTGTGATGTCCGATCATGAATGTACGACGCTGGAGGAGGCGCGCGAGCGCATCCGCCTGGGCATGTGGCTGATGATCCGCGAAGGATCGGCGGCGCGCAACCTTGAGGCGCTGCTGCCGCTCGTCAAGGAACTGCATCCGCCGCGCGTCTTCTTTGTGACCGATGACCGTGATCCGCAGGATTTGACCACGCGGGGACATATCGATTCGATGGTACGCCAGGCCATAGCACTTGGCCTCGATCCTGTAGAAGCTGTGCGGCTCGCCTCATTTAATACCGCGCAATATTTTAGATTGTATGATCGCGGAGCCATCGCCCCTGGCTGCGTGGCGGACCTGGTTGTGCTGGATGATCTGGAGACCTTCCAGGTCGAATCCGTTTATAAAGAAGGCGTCATGGTTGCCCAGGATGGGAAGTTGCTGGTCCCCGCGCCCGCCGCCATGCTCGCTGCTGGCGAGACCGTACACATGGGGAGCGTGGATCTCTCCGCTCTGCGCATCCCTGGCAAACCCGGGCCGGTCTCCGTAGTAGGGATCGAGCCGGGGCAGATCACAACGAAGCGCCTGATAGAAGATGCCCCCGTGCGCGATGGTGAGATCGTCGCCGACGTTGAGCGCGACCTGCTCAAGCTGGTGGTAATCGAGCGGCATCACGCCAGCGGACGCGTCGGTCTGGGGCTGGTCAAGGGCTTCGGTCTCAAAAAGGGGGCGCTGGCGTCAAGCGTAGCTCACGACGCCCATAACCTGGTAATTGCCGGGACCAATGATAGCGATATATTGCGCGCGGCTCACGTTCTGAAAGAGATGGGAGGCGGCTTCGCCTGTATAGTAGATGGGGTGATCCGCGCCGCCGTGCCGCTCCCCCTGGGTGGCCTCGTTTCTCCGCTGCCTGCCCACGCGCTGGTGCAGCAGCTACGTGCCCTCGATGCTGCCGCCGCTGAACTCGGCTGTACCCTGGAGCATCCATGCATGACGCTCAGCTTTCTCTCGCTCTCTGTTATTCCCGCGCTCAAGCTGACGGATCAGGGGTTGATTGATGTTGAAAATTTCACTCTGCTGCCGCTACAAGGATAAAGTACATGTTACTTAATCTCGTTGAATACCACTGGGCCGAGCACATTGACGATGCGCTGCTGCTACTTGGACGCCTGGATGTCAAAACGGTGCCTCTGGCCGGCGGTACATATTTGTTGGGCCTGCAAGATGATTCAATTCAGGCTGTTGTTGATCTGCGCGATCTTGGCCTGTCCTATATTTCTGAAGATGCGCAGAGCATTCATATCGGGGCCATGACGACCTTGCAGCAGCTTGCTGATGCTCCTTTGTTGCAAGACCTGGCGACGGGGTTGCTGGCGCAGACGGCGCGGGCTTCGTCCTCTTCGCGCCTGATTCGTAACTGCGCTACCGTCGGCGGCACATTGGGGGCTGGCGCAGCCTCCCAGGCTGATCTACTCACAGCCCTGGCGGCGATGGATGCCGAGGTGGTGGTGCGCTCCGGCTCGAAAACGCAGCTTAACCTCAGTGGGGGCACATCCGAGCGTCCGGGACTGGCGCTTTCTGGCGTCGTTTTCAAGGGCAAGCAGCAGCGGCGGATCCCCTGTAGCACCTTCAGCATGGAGCGGCGCCCCAACGAATTGATTATCGAGGTTGTGGCGCCTCGTCCGGCGGCGCATTGTGGCGCGTCCTTCACGCGTGTCGCTCGTACTGAGGCCGACGTGGCCCTGCTGAATGCCGCCGCGCTGGTAGAGATCGAAAATGAGACGTATAAGCGTGTGCGCCTGGCGTTCGGGGGCGTGAATATGGAGCCTGTACGCCTCTATGCGACGGAAAAACAGTTCGAAGGTCGGCCTTTCACCCATCCCGTAGATAGCCAGCTTCTGCTCACTGCGCTGCAAGCCGGCTTCGCGGAATTTCGCCCGCCGACGGATATTCACGCCAGCAGCGGCTACCGGCGCGTCAGCGGCCTGAAGCTCGCGTATCAGGCGCTTGAAGAGGCGGCGAATGTAGCGCACTGGCGCAGTATGGTTGTTTCTGGAAAGGGTGCGTAGCAGGTCATGGAACTTGAATTGCGTATCAATGGCGTCGTTGAAAGTCTGGATGTCGCCCCCGGAGAGTCGCTGCTGGCCCTGCTGCGGCGCGAGGGATATTGCAGCGTCAAGCAGGGCTGCGAGAGCGGCGAATGCGGAGCCTGCACGGTCCTGGTCGATGGTGTGCCGCGCCCGAGCTGCGTTATGCTGGCAGCGCAGGCCGGCGGCTGCACGCTGACTACAGTGGAAAGCCTGGGTTCCCCTGAACTGCTTCATCCTTTGCAGGAGGCGTTTGTGGCTGTGGGCGCCGTACAGTGCGGCTTCTGCACGCCCGGCATGCTGCTCTCTGCCTACGCGCTGCTCCAGCGCAACCCGCGCCCGACGGAGAGCGAGGTGCGCGACGCGCTTTCCGGCAATCTCTGTCGCTGTACGGGATACGTGAAACCTGTGCAGGCGGTGATGCGAGCGGCGGCTGCGCTGCGCGGCGAGGCAGTGACGCCGGTAGTGTATAATGTGGTCAAACGCGTCCCGGGCGTCGCTCAGGAGAGCGCGGGCAATGGCCGCACAACGCCGGCCGAAGCTGGCGGCGTTACCAGGAAGATGCCGGCTCTGAACTTGAATGCTGCACCGCCCCCCCTGCCACCGCGTGTCGAGATCCCGTTGCAGGTGATCGGTAAGCCCGTGCCGGGTATCGATGCAGTCAAATTAGTGACTGGTAAGCCTGCCTTTGCCGCCGATGCGTACCCGCGAGGTATGCTGTATGGTCACATTCTGACCAGCCCTCATGCACATGCTGCCATCCGCGATATCGATGTGTCCGAGGCGAAGGCGCTGCCGGAAGTGCATGCCGTCCTGACCTACAAAGATGTGCCGCGCATCCCGTATTCGAGTGTGGAGCGCTTCCAGCAGGAGGGGCCGCGAGATCAATACTGTCTGGATTATATCATGCGCTATGTGGGCGACTACGTAGCTGTGATTGCCGCCGAGACGCCGGAGGCCGCCGAGCAGGCTGCCCGGCTCATTCGTGTAGAATATGATGTGCTTCCGGCTGTGCTCGACCCGCGTCAGGCTCTGGCCCCGGGGGCACCGTGCCTGCATCCCGAATCGGAATCGCAGGGTATTTATGATGCCACACGCAATGTGGCGGGCCGCGTGCATGCCGAAGTCGGCGATGTCGAACGCGGCTTCGCGGAGGCGGATGTGATCGTTGAAGGCGAGTACGTCGTGCCTCCGCTGCAACAGGTTCCCATCGAGACGCACTGTGTCATGACACGCTTCGACGAGGATGATTACCTTGTCGTGAACACGAGCACGCAGGCTCCCCATCATGTTCGCCACACACTCGCTCACCTGCTCAACATGCCTGCCCGGCGCATCCGCGTACACAGGGCCGGCCCCGGCGGTGGCTTTGGCGTGAAGCAGGAGCTTGTGCTTGAGGCCCTCTGCGCTCTGTTGACCGTGACGACACGCCGGCCCGTGCTGTTAGCGCACTCGCGCGGCGACGAATTCCGCAGCAGCCGCGCCCACCAGCAGCACATCCTGCGCGTGAAGACCGGAGTGAAGCGCGACGGCACTATTGTCGCGAATCAGATGACGCTGCTCACCAGCACCGGCGCCTATAGCACGCATCCCTTCATTGGACAGGACACGGGGGCCGCCAGTGTCCTCGCGCTCTATCCCTGCCCGCATATGCGCTTCGTCGCGGAAATTGCCTACACCAACCAGGTGCCGTCGGGCGCGTTTCATGGCTATGGGACGCCGCAGGAATTCTTCGCGCTCGAATGCCATATGGATGAGATTGCGAAACAACTGAACATGGATGCGCTGGCGCTGCGGCGTAAGAACTGGATCAAAACGGGCGATGAGTTCCCTCTGCTCAAGGGACCGGGCCGGAATATCGTCGAGAGCTGCGGCCTGCCGGCGTGCCTGCAAATTGTGGAGGAGAAGCTGGAATGGGAAGAGAAGCGTAATCGCAAGAGATCCGGCATCGAACGTATACGCCGGGGCGTTGGCGTCGCGCTGGCGCTACAGGGCGCACCGGGAGCGCACACGGGCATGAGCGGAGCCATGATGAAGCTGAACGAGGATGGCTCCTTTGACCTGTTCGCGGGCGCGAATGACAGCGGCGCCGGATCCACTACTTTGCTCGCACAGATCGCCGCTGAAGCGCTGAGCGTGCGCGCGGAGGATATTCTCGTGCATGCCAGTGGCACCGACTCCTCACCTTTTGAGATCGGCGAGCAGGCTTCGGCCACACTCTACGTCAGCGGGGGGGCGGTCAAGAAGGCGGCGGAGCAGATGCGACGGCAAGTGCTGGCCGTGGCGGGACGCATGCTTAACGCGCTGCCCGAAGCCTTGAAAATCAACTCCGGTGTGATTACGGCGCCTACCGGACAGAAAGTGAGCGTCGCACAGGTGGCGGCCCATGCGCTCTACGTTGAGAACCGGCATATCATGACGGCTGCCTCCTGGAGAGCGCAGCCGGCGCCAATCGCCTTCGGCGCGCATGGCGTGGAAGTCGAGGTGGATAGCGAGACGGGCAGGGTGCGTATCGTAAAAGCAGTGGTAGCGGTAGATGCCGGGCGCGTCATTAATCCACTGATCGAGGAGGCACAGATCCAGGGCAGTGCGGCACAGGGACTGGGCGCTGGCCTGTGCGAAGAAATGGTCTACGACCAGAAGGGAGCGCTGCTCACCACAGATCTCAGCACGTATCACATCTACAATGCGCTCGATATGCCAGATCTGCAAACGTATCTTGTAGAGACCAGCGATCCTTCCGATCTCTTTGGCGCGAAGGCCGTCGCGGAACTGCCCTTGAGCGGGATGGCGCCGGCGCTGGCAAACGCGGTTGCCGATGCGCTGGGCGTGAGAATTCGCCAGATCCCGCTGACACCCGAGCGCGTGCTGCGTATGATACACGCGCATGCGCAGGCCGCGAAAAAGTAGTGGACACTGGTGCGTCAGAAGACCGCTGGCCTCCCGGCGCGCCAGTGTCAAAATGCATGTGGCGTTTGTCCATTTGCATTATAATTCTTATTACCGGCACGGTAAAAAAGTGTTTTGACAATTGTAAAGAGTGTACCCCCTTTGTGCGTAGCTGCGTGATTTATCGCGCTTTGCATGTGTTTGAGAAATTGAAAAGCGCGATAAGGCATGCGGCTGCGCATATTAGATGTTTCTGGCTTTGTGAGAACAAATTTGACTAAGGAGTGGATAGATGCAGCAGGACGATATTCAGCAACACCAGTGGAAGCAGCTGGCGGGCGATGCAGCCGCGAAGCTGGTGGAAGAGGGCATGGTAATCGGCATCGGCAGCGGAACAACCTCGGCCCGCATGATTCGCGCACTCGCACAGCGCATCCAGGCCGGACTGCATATCGTCGGCGCGGTCCCCTCCTCGCGTGCATCGCAGGATCTCGCAGCCAGCCTCGGTATTCCACTTACCGACCTTGATACACATCCCGAACTTGACCTCTATATAGATGGCGCCGACGAAATCGATCCACTGCTGCGTCTCATCAAGGGTGGCGGCGGCGCCCTGCTGCGCGAGAAAGTCGTGGCCTCCGCCGCGCGCCGCTTCATCGTGGTCGCTGATATTACAAAGCAGGTGGAGCGCCTGGGACAGAAATGTCCCGTCCCCGTCGAGGTTATCCCCTTTGCCGTCACGCCCGTTCACCGGCGCCTGCAAGCGCTTGGCGCCGCGGTAGAGGTGCGGCAGCGCGATGGGCATACCTTCATCACCGATAATGGCAATGTGATCCTGGATTGCAGTTTCCCCGGCGGTATCCCCGATCCTATCGAGATGGATGCGCGCATACACCGTATCGTCGGCGTCGTAGAGACCGGGCTGTTCCTGGGTATGGCGCAGGGGGCGATCATCGGCGGGCCGCAGGGCGTGAAGACGATCCCCTGATCGGCCCGCTATTGTCCGCAATACACTCTTCAAGCCTGGATACAGATGTTACAAATGTCCCTTGAGAGCGCCGGGGGAGGCAATGGCTGTAGCCATAATGTCCCGGGCAAGCGAGCGCCGTTTTCCTTGACACTCCTCGGCTCGATAGGTATACTTCAATAAATACTCCCTCGTGCCAAAGGAGGTGAGCGCCGGCATTCTAGTTGCTGTCATCTCTGATCAATTTTTCTTGCATTGTTCGTAGGTGTCTTCTCTTTATCATCGTACCGGGCACATTCTCTGCTCGCTACTGTAAAGGAGTCTCCACTTTGAGCAAGGTAGCAGTCCAAACCTCCACCGAAAGCCCCTGGAGAATCACGACGGAGCGCATCGTCATCACCGGCGTGCTTGCCGCGATCACGATAATTCTGGGCGTCGTTCCCGGTCTCGGATTCATCCCACTGCCCAATATCTCGGGTAGCGCGACAACGGAGCATATCCCGACGATCCTCGGCGGCGTCATTGCCGGTCCGCTGGTCGGTATCGTCACAGGCTTCATCTTTGGTCTTATCAGCTTCACGCGCGCGACAGTGCCGTTCTTCAAAGATCCTACAGTCGCTATTCTGCCGCGTCTCTTCATCGGTCTGGTGGCGTGGGCCGTCTTCGCGGGCCTGGTCCGTTTCAATCGCGATGTCGCCGCCATCGTAGCCGGTCTCGCCGGCTCGTTGACCAACACGGTGCTCGTGCTGGGCATGCTGATACTACGTGGCTATATACCGCCAGTCGCGGTTATTCCTATCATTCCGCAGGCCATCGGGGAAGCCATCGTCGCCGCTATCTTCACGGTGATTCTGGCGCGCGTCTTTTACATCATTCAGAAGGGGTATGTACGCGCGCCGGATACCAGGCCCCGCGATGAGTTGCCGTATTAACCATGCTAGAAGTCAGGGACGTTACCTTTACTTACAGCACGCAGGAGGGCGTCCCTCCTGCGCTGCGCGATGTGAGCCTGCGCATCGAGGCGGGAGAGGCCGTGGCGATCATCGGGCACAACGGTTCCGGGAAAAGCACGCTCGCCAGGCTCCTCGCTGCCATCCTGAGACCGAGCAGCGGCGCCATCCTGGTTGACGGGATGGATACCGCCGCCGGAGGCGAAGATCGCTGGACCATCCGCCAGCGCGTCGGCATCGTCTTTCAAAACCCCGACGATCAACTGGTTGCCAACACGGTCATTGACGATATCGCCTTCGGTCCCGAGAATCTCGTCCTGCCGCGTTTTGAAATCGAGGAGCGCGTGCAGGAGGCGATGGCGCTGCTGGAACTGGAGCCGTATGCGGAGATGCCGATCAGCGATCTCTCGGTAGGCCAGAAACAGCGCGTCGCTATCGCCGGCGTGCTGGCGATGCGCCCGCGCTATCTGCTGCTCGATGAGCCGACGACGATGATCTCCGGCCAGATCGCGCGCAATGTATTGGAGACCGAGCAGCGCCTCGCCCGCGAGCAGGGCATCGCCGTCGTTCACATCACGCACTTCATGCACGAAGTAGTCAATTTTAAACGTGTAATTGTGATGCACGAAGGGCGTATGCTGATGGATGGAACGCCGGAAGAGGTCTTCGCACGCGCCGAGGAACTGCATGCGGTGGGGCTGGATGTGCCGATGGTGACGCAACTGGGCCAGCGCCTGCGCGCCAGGGGTTGGACGAAGCTGCCGGAGGTCGTGCTCTCCGTTGAAGAGTTGAAGGCGGGGCTATGCTATTCGAGTTGAAGAATGTCTATCATACCTATATGCGCGGCACACCCTTTGCGACGGAGGCGCTGCGCGGGTTATCGCTCACCATCCCGGCCGGCCAGACGGTGGCACTGGTTGGCCCGACCAAAGCCGGCAAGTCTACCGTCGTCGACCTGCTGGCGGGCCTGATCAAGCCTGCGCCGGGCACGCTCTTCTATGAAGGCGCCGATGTCGCGGCCTCCTCCTTTGATAGTGAGCGCATTCGCTCGACAGTGGGCATCGTCTTCCAGTCGCCGGAGGCGCAAATTTTTGAGGAGACAGTGGGCAAGGATGTCTCCTTTGGCCCGCGCCGCAAAGGTGTGTCGCTGGCCGAGTCGCGCCGTCTGGTGCAGGAAGCGCTGGAGACGGTGGGACTGCCCTATGAAGATTTCCGCTCGCGTTATACCTATGCCCTCAGTGGCGGTGAGAAGCGGCGCGTCGCTATCGCCGGCGTGCTGGCCCTGCAACCAAAGGTGATCGTCTTTGATGAGCCAACAGCCGGGCTGGATCCCCGTGGGCGCCGCGAACTGCTTGATCTGATCGTTACGCTGAAAAAGCGCCACAACCTCACGATTGTCTATGTTTCCGCCAGCCTGGACGATGTGATCGGTCTCGCCGACATTATTCATATCCTTGACCGTGGGCGCCTGGTCTTCAGCGGCGCGCCCCGCGAGATCCTCGCGCGTGCTGATGAACTGGCGGCGCTGGATATCGAGATGCCGGAGACAGCCAGGATCGCCCTCGCGTTGCGTGAGGTTATGCCTGAGATCCGCACCGATGTGTTGAACCTGACAGAGTTGGAAGAAGAGATTGTGAAAAATGCATCCGCACCATCCGCGCAAGAGAACAGGGAGATAAAGGCGCCATGATCGAACTCTCCCGCAATATCACCTTCGGTCAGTACATCAACAACGGCTCGGCGCTCTCGCGCATGGATCCTCGCACCAAGCTGATCTGCGCCGTGCTCTTGATCGCCCTGACCTTCTTCCTGAATAGCTTCATCGCTTTTGCCGTCTTTCTGATCTTCTGTGCGATTTTGCAGTGGGCCTCGCACATCTCGACGGCCTATGTCCTGGGGAGCTTCAAACCGTTTATCGGCTTCCTGATCTTTATCTACATCATCGAGGTTCTCTTCTACTACGCGCCTCCCGGCCAGCACCAGACGGTCTACTGGCACTGGGCCTTTTTAACCATTTCCAGAGAGGGCATTCTGGTCAGCGCTATGACCATGATACGCGTGCTCTTTCTCTATTATCTGGTCTCGATGCTGATGTTCACAACCTCCCTTGTCGATATTACCGATGGTATGGAGGTCTTGCTCTCGCCACTGCAAAAGATCGGTATCCCCATCAATGCCTTCATCATGGTGCTGGTCATTGCCATGAAGTTTGTACCGATCTTCGTTGCCGAGGTCGAGCGGTTAATCAAAGCGCAGACGGCGCGTGGCGTGCGTTTCGACCAGGGGAATATGTTTCAGCGCATAAGGAAGCTGGCGCCGCTGCTCATTCCGCTGTTCGTGAGCGGCTTTCAGCGCGCCGGCGTTTTGAGCACGGCGATGGAGGCGCGCTGCTTCGGCGGGCGTCCCGGCTGGCGGCGCAGCAAGCGGCGCGTCCTCCGCTTCACGCGTTTTGATGCGCTGGTCCTCGCTTTCACTATCGCTGCCTGCGTCATACCAGGCGTTGTTACGATCTTTGCGCCATTCTAGTTTCAATCCGCAGCAGTTCATAAAAACGGCTGCTATAGCTGCCTTTTATGAGCAGACGATATCAAAATACATGAGATGAGGCTATTTAACAGTAGCCTGTTTTTTCTCGAATAAGTCTTGTAAGCACTGGAAGGAAGTCGCTCACCATGTTAGAACCCTTGCAGGCGGAACAGCGCCAGGCTATCCTGCGCGCGGCTGAAGCGCTGGCGGATGAGGCCATCGATTTTTTGCGGGGACTGGTCCGTATCCCGACGGTGAATCCGCCGGGGCGTGCGTACCCGGAGTGCGCTCACTACATCGGCGAGCGACTGGCGCGGCTGGATTATGCGGTAGAATATGTTGATCTGACGCCGGAGGAAGTGGCCGCGCTCGCCCCGCACGGCCAGGGTTTGCCGCGCACCAACGTGATCGGACGACTGCCGGGACTGCAAGCGGCGCCGGTACTGCACTTCAACGGGCATATGGATGTGGTCCCGGTTGGCCCGGGCTGGTCCGGCGATCCCTTTGGCGCGCAGATCCGCGACGGGCGCATTTTCGGGCGCGGCGTCTCCGATATGAAGGGCGGTCTCGCGGCGCAGATCTACGCGGTTGAGGCCGTCAGGCGCGCCGGGCTGCGCCTGCGCGGCACCGTCGAGCAGAGCGGCGTTGTCGATGAGGAGACGACAGGCAACCGCAATGCGGGTATGGGACTGCTCGTTGAGCGCGGCTATATCGCGGCAGGGCACACCGATTATGTGGTGATCACCGAGCCGCTAAACGTCGATAACATTTGCCTGGGGCATCGCGGCGCGCTCTGGGGCGAGATCACCGCCCTGGGGCGTCCCTCGCACGGCAGCACGCCAGAGCGCGGCGTCAACGCCATCGAGCATATGGCCGATTTCATCCACACCGTGACCACGACGCTCAGGCCGCGCTTGCAGCAGCGCGTCAACAGCCAGCCTGTGATACCGCCCAGCGCCAGCGCTGCCAGTATCTCTTTCAACGTCATCGATGGCGGCACGAACCCGAACAGCGTGCCGGATCGTTGCACAGTTGTCTTTGATCGGCGCCTGGTGATGGGTGAGACGCTTGACGAGGCGCGGCGCGAGTTGTGGGATATCTTGCAAGAGCGCGCACACACAGTTTCTGGCTTCGATTACAGGTACAACGAGCGCTATGCTGCTAATCCCACCTGGGTAAGCGCCGATACCCCGGTGGTGCAAGCTTTTAGCGCCGCCATCCAGCAGGTGCTAGGGCGCACTCCCGGCTACGTCTGTAGCCCCGGGACTGACGATCAGCGCTTTGTGGTGCAGCGCGGCGGCATCGAGCAGTGTATTATCTATGGCCCTGGCGAGATCATCCAGACGCACAACATCGATGAGTCGCTGGCTATTGACGATTTCATCGCTTCAATCAAGATCATGGCGCTGGCCGCCGCCCACCTGCTCGGGGTGGAGTAGGAAGCGCCATTAACCTCAGGGGCGGGTGAGCAGCGAATTACCTCTTTCCATTGCTCTTGTGTAATTGGACCTTTTTCTGGCGATGAAATGGTATAGCTTTTTCTGCATCTGAAGCTTGCATCTGGCGGATAGATGTGATATATTCCCATCATTAAATGTGGAAGGGAGGGGGTCAGGATGATAAATGAACCCCGCCAGGATTATCACCCCTATGATCGCGCGTTGAAATCCCTCATGGACGATCACGCCAGGGAGATGGTACCAGAACTATTACCAGGCTGCGAAGTGGAGGGAGAGGAAAACGTCGAGCTGAACCAGACCACGCTGCGCGCGGATCTGGTGTATAATGTCAGATACCAGGGGCAGCCGCGCGTGCTGGATCTGGAACTACAAACCCAACCGGAGAGCGCGATGGCCTATCGCATGCTGGTCTATCACGTTGCTTTATATGGCCGCTATCGCAAACCGGTGATCTCGCTGGTGCTCTACCCGTTTGAAACGACGATCCCGGAGCCGGTCTTTGAGGAACAGGCCGGACTGGGGACGAAACTGGAGTTCCAGCACAGTGTGCTGCGGGTATGGGAACTGGAGGCGGAGCGCTACCTGCGCCGGCGCGTGGCATGCATGTATACGCTCATGCCGGCGATGAAGGGGGTGAGCGCCGCGATGCTGTTGCAGGTCATAGCCGAGATGGAGCGGCTGTACCAGGGAGAGGACTTGCGGCGGCATCTGGTCAGATTTCGGACGCTGCTGAGGCGGTCAAAGACGCTTTCGGAGCCAGAGAAACAGATTGTGGAGGAGCGATTGCAGATGTACGATAGTTTATTGGAAAGTGATCCCTATTTCCAGGAGCGGTTGGCCCGCGAGGGGGAGAAAGTGCGGCAGCAAGCCAGGGAGGAAGGGTTGCAACAGGGCTTGCAACAGGGACTGCAACAGGGACTGCAAGAAGGGCTGCGGGAAGGGCAGCAGAAGAACCTCATCGAACTGATAGGGTTGCGATTCCCTGCGCTCAAAGAACTGGCGCAGCAGCGGGTGCCGCTTTTCACGACGGACGACGAATTGCTGCAACTCATGCAGCGCATCGTCATGGCTCCTGATGAAGAGGCGGCGCAGCAGGCGCTTGAGCAGCGCGGTTCCTGATCGTTGCGAAACGTTCTTCTTTCATGTGCGCTGCCGCAAGCAGCGCACGAAAAATGATAAAGTTACGATCATGCAAACGACAAAGAACAACTGGGAATCTGCATTCCCGCTGGGAAACGACCATCGCCTCTACATCGGCGGCGAGTGGAGCGATGCCGATGAGCAGATCGAGATCCGCTTTCCATATGATCGCGGCGTGCTGGTGGGCCGCGTCGCCTGGGCGCAGCTCCGCCACGTTGATGCCGCGCTGGAAGAGGCGCGCCGGGGTGCGCAAGAGATGGCGTCCTGGCCGCTGCACCGCCGCGCCGCGCTCCTGCACCGCGTTGCCGACCTGATCGCCGCACGCGAGGAGCGTTTCGCGTGGCTCATCGTGCATGAAGTTGGCAAACCGATCAAGGACGCGAGGCTGGAGATCGCGCGGGCCGTGGCGGCGGTGCGCCTCGCCGCCGAGGAGGCGACGCGCATTCATGGTGAGGTTATCCCGATGGATGCCGTAGCGGGTGGCGAGGGGCGCATCGCCTATACTGTGCGCCGCCCCCTCGGCATCGTCGCCGGCATTACCGGCTTCAACTTCCCCTTGCTGCTGGATTGTCACAAAATATCCCCGGCCCTTGCCGCCGGAAACGCTATCGTGCTCAAGCCCGCACCCGAAACGCCGATCACCGCGCTGGAACTGGCAGCTATCTTTGAAGAGGCCGGAGTGCCGCGCGGTGCGTTGAGTGTGCTGCCGGGCAGTGACGAGATCGGCGAGGCGCTGGTGCGCGATGAGCGCGTAGCGATGATTACCTTTACCGGCAGTTCGGCAGTTGGCAAGCATATCCGCTCCGTTGCTGGCTACAAGCGCGTCGCGCTCGAACTCGGCAACAACTCGCCGCTCATCATCGAGGCCGATGCCGACCTGGAGCGAGCGCTGGCGCGCGTCGTCGCCGGCGGCTATTACGCCGTCGGGCAGGCATGTATCGCGGTGCAGCGCATCTACGCCCAGCGCGCCATCTGCGAGCAGTTCGCTCGCCAGCTAGCAGAGCGCGTCGGCCAGCTCCGCACCGGAGATCCGCGCGATCCCGCTACCGACATCTCCACGCTGGTAAGCGAGCAGGCGACGCAGCGCGTTTTGGCCGTGCTGCGCGATGCCTGCGAGCGGGGTGCGCAGCTACTCGTCGGCGGCGAACTGCTCCCCAATGGCTGCATTACGCCGGCAGTGCTGCTCGGCGTAACGCCTGATATGCGGATCTGCCAGCAGGAGCTTTTCGGGCCTGCCGTGGCCGTTGCGCCATATGATACGCTGGATGAGGCTATCGCGCTGGCGAACAGCACGCCGTATGGCTTGCAGGCCGGTATCTTCACCAGCGATCTCAAGAAGGCGTTCTATGCTGCCGAACGGCTCGATTTTGGCGGCGTACACATTAACGAGGTCTCCAGCTATCGCGCCGACCATATGCCATATGGTGGGGTGAAGGCAAGCGGCATGGGGCGCGAGGGACCCCGCTACGCTATAGAAGAGATGACCGAGACGAAGATCATCATTATCACGACGTGAAGATCTATATCAATCTGGCGTATTGAATAGCAGAATAGATCAGGAGCATTCTGGCATGTCCACGATCATGATAACCGGCGGTTCTGGATTTCTGGGAACCTATGTCGCGCTGCGCCTGGCCGAGCGTGGGGATCGCGTGATTAGCTTTGACACGGTTGGCCCATCACCACAGCTTGCAGCCCTGACCGCGCCCTATGAGGAGCGCATCGTGCGGGTGCGCGGCCAGGTGCTGGATCTTGCCGGGGTCATGCGCTGTGTGCAGCAGTACAAAGTCGAGCGAATTTTTCATGCCGCCGCGCTCTACGATCCTCCTTACTCGCTGGATGAGCCGGCCATCACCTTTCAGGTCAACGTCAACGGCATCATCAATGTATTGGAGGCTGCGCGCCTCTTTAACGTGCGGCGCGTCGTGCAGAGCAGTAGCATTGCCGTCTACGCGCCGCGCCAGTATGAACCCATCGACGAGCGCCACCCGATCTTCCAGCCCGCAGCCGGGCACCCGCTCGGTCCCTATGGCGCCTCCAAAGCGGCGGCGGAAATCGTTGGTCTTACTTACTACAGCGCCAACGGCGTCGATTTCATCGCTCTGCGCAACTCGGCTATTTACGGCTATTGCATGCGTTATCCCATGTATATCAAGCCGATGGTCGAGAATAGCGTGCGCGGCCTGCCCACACGTTTCGCAACGGGAGGCGATATGTGCCGCGATTACACGCATGTCAAGGATGTCGCGCAGGCGGTAGTGAGGGCGCTGGATGTCGATGGCGCCGCGTTGAGCCAGCGCGTCTTTAACGTTGGATCCGGGGCTGTACATAGCGCCTCCGAGGTGGCCGAGGCCGTGCGTAAGGTGCTGCCCGGCGCCGATATCGAGATCGGGGCGGGCCTGAGCGAGCTTGAGCAGAGCGATATGAAAGCACGCGGCGTTCTCGATCTGACGGCCATTCGCCAGCAGCTCAAGTATGAACCGCAGTTCCCGTTAGAAGCCGGCATCCGCGATTATGCCGAGATGTTCCGGCGCGGTGAGGGTATTTAAAAACCGTCCAAAAGTGGTGTGGCAGGCGACTATCAGGTCGCTCCAGGACCGGACGGGGCGGATTGCAACAAAATGTCGTTGTCAAACGTTTATGTACTAGCCGCATTGTAGCCGAAGCTGCACCAGGCTGCTTCAAGTTGCGCAATGGAGACTATGTGAGCACGAGAGGGGGCAACCTCTCTTACAGTAGTGCTTTTACCCGTAAGACCGCGATATCACGGAATCCGTGAACACTCTTGCGTTGAAATTGCGCTCTGGAAGAAATTGTAGTCGATAGCGCACATCGTGTCAAGAATCGTGGAAAAATGTCATGAGACGCGATGATGGCTAGAACCACTAGCTTTTGAAAAACCAGTTACGTATACTACAATAAAGGATTGTAACTTGTTGAGATAAGCATTTATCGATGCGTGACCATATATTTTCTCGTTGAGAGAGGCTCAGCATTATGTTGAAGAGAAGCAATCTGCCGCGCCGGGCGGTTGTCTGGGTGCCCATCAGTGCCTGTTTTGCTCTGATCCTCGCATTTTTATTCTGCTCCCTGAGCACACAGGTGCACGCTGCCTCCCATGCTGCAAGAGCCGGGGGACCAACGTTCCGCGTCAATGCGGGATTTGACTCACGTTTTCGCGACGGCAACTGGATACCGGTGCAGGTCACGCTGCGCAACGATGGCCCGAACTTCAATGGCAAGATCTCCGTCAACGTTCCCCCGCCATACGCAGGGACAGGCAATAATGCTCCTATCTCCATCTACCAGGAGGTCGTGAATCTTCCTACCGGTGCTCAGAAGCAGGTGACGCTCTACGCCCCCTTCTACCTCGGCGCGCAGGGAGCAACGCTGCCGGTCACGGTTGACCTGCTCAACAGCGACGGCCAGAAGGTCGGCACGCAGCAGACGGCACTGCGCTCGCTTGGTCCCACCGATATTTTCATCGGCGTCCTCTCAGATCAGCAGACCGGTTTTGGCCCGTTAAGCGCGCTCTCGCTGCCCAATCAGACCTCCTCGATCTTCATGGAGCCGCTGAGCGCGGCCACGATGCCGACCATAGCGGCGGCGCTTAAAAACTTTGATCTCATTGTCATGGATAATTTCACGACCAGCACATTGAGCAAAGAGCAGCTCGCAGCTTTGCAGAACTGGGTGCAGCAGGGTGGCTCGCTGATCGTGGTTGGCGGCCCCGAGTGGCGCGCGACACTCACCGGACTCCCGGCTCGTCTCCTCCCGGTAGCCGTCACGGGCGCCGATGTTTTGCCGCCAGGGACCGCGCTGTTGCCGGTGGGAGGACCTGAGAGAAGCGGCCCGGGCAAAAGCAAGGTCGCGGATTCTGTCAGCGACCCGGTGATCGTCAGCACCGGCAATCCACTGCCGGGCGCTTCGGTGGCCCTGGATTCGGGTGTTGCGCCTTTGATTGTACAGTCGCAGGTCGATCAGGGGCTGGTCTGCTATGTGGCCTTCGATCCCACGCTTCAGCCTATCGTGAACTGGTCAAACGCGACGGCGTTGTGGAAGGGCCTGCTGCTGCGCACGCTTGGAGATCAACTACTGACCACTACTTCATCCTCCAGCATAGGCAGCTTCGCGGCTAACATTTCCAGTTACTACAATGGCGGTATGGATACCCTGCTGCGCTCGCTCTTCCCGACTTCGTTTCCGGGGACCTGGTTGATCCTGATCCTGCTGGCGAGCTATGTGGTTGTGCTTGGCCCTGTGCGACTCTTCATTGTGCGCTGGCTCAAAAAACGCGATTGGAGCTGGCGCATTGCTCTGAGCACCATCATTGTCTTCTCGCTGCTCACGTATGGGCTGGCCTTGCAGCAGAAGGGCAATTCCATCATCAGCAGCAGCATCTCGGTGATCCAGCTTGACCGCTCGGACCGGACAAATACGGCGGCGCATGTCACGACCTATGTGGGCGTTTTCGTACCGAATCAGGGCGATTTCCTGGTGCATATCCCTGGCTTTAGCCTGGTCCAGCCGTCCAATAATCGCTCTCCCTTTTATCGCAACCAGCCAGCTCAGCAGCCTGCTACCATCACGACAGCCCCCGATGGCGTGGACGTGAAATTGCAGGGGGTTGATATCTGGACGGTGCGCTCACTCGTTTCGCAGCACGATAGCCAGATCCAGGGCGGCGTCGTTTCACACCTGACGCTGCGCGATAACCGGCTGGTGGGAACCGTGACCAACGCGCTTCCCTACGCCCTCAGCGATGTCTATGTGCTGATGGACGATCACTACCTGCCCCTGGGCCACATGGCGGCCAGGCAGACGCGCGTAGTTAACCTCTCTATGGAGAGTACTAGCTCGAACGTCGCTCAGAATATGTCGCTGGCCGATCAGATTGCCAATGGCAAGGGATTACCTGTGCCGTATGGACCATATTATGATCCATCGCATCCATTGACCGAGTTGCAGCGCCATATTGCTATGCTGGAAACGCTCAGCGGCGAGACGGCTTTTGCCTACTGTGGCAATGGCCCCTGTTTGCAAGTGGGCAGAATTGTGACCTCCAACGGGACCGTGACCGTCTCAAGTCCGTTTTCCCCGGGTTCGCCTCTCGGAGCAAATAGCATTGATCCCCTGCTCATTCCCGATGCGCCTGCGACGCTCATCGGCTGGGCCGATCAAGGCTCCAATGCCTCCGGCGCTGTCACCATCAACGGCAACTTTTCCTCAAAGGTTCAGGAATCATTGATTCAGGCGCCGCTGAACATCGGCTATGCTGGTACGGTGAATCTCCCCTCCGATGCTGTGTCCGGCCAGCTCGTGGATGTGGAGAATGGGAACAACGGCAACGTGCAGATGCAGTTCCCGGGCGTCTATACGATGACGACGGGCAGTATGACCTTCGAGTTCACTCTCCCGTCTATCCCGCACCTGCGGCCCGATGTGATTTCCATTCAAGAATCGACGAATCTGCCGCAAATCATGAGTTCGATGGGAGGCGCGGCCGGGCCGCCAGTCGATGTCACGCACCTGCATAGCTATCTCTATAACTGGCGGACCGGATCGTGGGATACCATTTCGATGCAGGGCTTTTCGTTCTCGACCAGTAACGTGCAGGCGTATGTCGGCCCAGGAGGACGTGTGTTGATGCAGTTTGCCAACCAGGATACCTCGGTGGGCATGGCGGTCCTTAGCAAACCGTCGTTACAACTACAGGGCACCATTATGAGCTAGGAGGATGGCAGCGTCTTATGCAAGCCACGGATTCGCGCGATGCGATCATTAAAATACAGAGCGTTTCCAAGCGCTATCGCGCCGTCAATGCGCTGAGCGACTTCTCGCTGGAGATCCCGCGCGGCACGATCTACGGCCTTATCGGTCCCAATGGAGCCGGTAAGACGACGCTGCTGCGCATCCTTGCGGCACTGATCGCACCGAGTGCCGGCCAGGTCTGGTTCGAGGATGAGGAGGTGAGCAAGGCGCCCGCCGTAATTCAGCGCAAGGTTGGCTATATGCCCGACTTCTTCGGCGTCTATCCCGACCTGACCTCCGCCGAGTATCTCGAATTCTATGCTGGCATTCATGGCATTCCCCGCCAGAAGCGCGCGCGTATCATCGCCGATCTACTCGAACTGGTCGAACTGACCAGCAAGCGCGATGCTCTCGTTGAAACGCTCTCGCGCGGTATGAAGCAGCGGCTCTGCCTGGCGCGGGCGCTGGTGCACGATCCAGAGATATTGCTGCTCGACGAGCCGGCCTCGGGCCTCGATCCTCGCGCCCGCGTCGAACTGCGCGAACTGGTGCGCACCTTGCAGGGTATGGGCAAAACAATTATTGTCAGTTCCCATATCCTGCTCGAAATGGCCGAGATGTGTACCGATGTTGCCATTATTCAAAAGGGCAGACTCGTCGTCTCCGGCGACGTTGACAGAGTTTCGCATCGCCTCGGCGATGGGCGCCAGTTGGAGATCCGCGTTCTGGAGGCCGGGCGCGTCCCTGCCGCAGTAGAGTTATTGAAGGCGATGCCCGATATCAGTAATGTTACCAATGGCGATGGAAATCTCATCCAGGCAGAGTTCGTGGGCAATGATGAGGTGCTGCATCGTATTCTCGTCGATCTCATCACGGGTGGCATACCGGTGATCTCCTTCGCGCCGCGTAGTGGCGGTGGCCGTCTCGAAGAGGTGTTTATGAGTATCACGGAGGGAAGTAGTCCATCATGACCTTTCTGGCTCTCCTTACCAAAGAACTGCGTTTGCGCATGCGCCGCGAACGCACGATCTGGGTTATTATTGTCTATATCCTGCTGATGGGCCTGCTGGGATGGTTCTTTATTGGTCGCTTCACCGATTATAATGGCTTCTATAATAGCAACGGCTTGAGCGATACGGGTGTGAGCCTCTACGTTTTGCTCTCGATGGTACAGCTTCTGCTCATTGTATTCATCACGCCGGCATTTACTGCGACGACGGTGAACGGGGAGAAAGAGCGCCAGACCTATGATCTGCTGCTCTGCTCGCGGCTCTCGGCCTTCTCGCTGGTCTCGGGAAAGCTGGCGGCGGGCCTGATGAATGCCCTGCTGCTTATCGCCGCGTCTGTGCCGCTCTTCAGCCTCGTCTTTTTCTTCGGTGGAATATCGCCGGGACAGGTGCTCAGCGCTCTGGTGGTCTACCTGGCGACTGCGCTGGTCGTAGGAACCTTCGGGCTGTTTTGCTCGACGGTCTTTAGCCGTCCTGCCGTATCTACCGCTATCGCGTATATGGCCGGTGTAATCTGGCTGATTATTCCCTTAATGGGCATTGCCATCGATTTTATCTGGGCCAGCGTGAGGCCGGCATCTTCGCCCAACCAGTTCCCGTTCATTCTTGTCTGGAATCCGGTAGAGGCCCTGATCAGTACCTATCCGACCTCTTATGGTGGCGGCCTGGCCGTTACTCTGGGGCATCTCAAGGTTGCACCCTGGCTGCTCTATACCCTGCTCGATGTGCTGGCAACCATTGTCTTCTTTACGCTGAGCACCTGGACCGTGAAGCCCGGCCTGCCCGGCAACCTGCTGCTGTGGGGACGAGGTGAGATGCGGCGCGGCGAATCGGAGACGCCAGCGGCGTAATCATGTGCCAGCCGGATATAATTTCCTGGTAGGGCGGGATCGATCCGCCTGCGAAAATGAGACAGATTGCCTCCCCAGGCGGGCGGATTGATCCCTCCCCTGCCGAAACAGAGAGGGATGACGAGTCAGCAGCCAGATACTGCTATGAGATATACTGTTGAAAAGGATTAGATAGATATAGACCGGACGCGAGAAAGGTTGCAATATGGCTACATTGATGCCATCGCGCATAGCAACAATCACGCAGGACGCTCCCGGTAGCGAGAGTTTGCTCGATGCCCTGCGCCCGTGGCGCCGGCGGCTTGCGCTGGAGCAGGTCCTGCGCTGGACGAGCGCAGGATTGATCCTGGGCCTGGTTGTGGCATGTCTGGCGCTGCTGACCGCGCGCCTTATCCCCTGGGCTACCGCTCAGTACTGGGCCGCCGGAATGGCTATTGCCTGCGTCGCGCTGGCGCTGGCGGCCGCGCTCTGGTATCGTCCATCCATTGCCGGAGCCGCGCGCGCTATCGATAAACGCCTGTCGCTGCATGATCGCCTGGGGACGGCGTGGGAACTGCGCGATCAACCCTCGGTCCTGGCACGGCTCCAGCGGCGTGATGCGCTCAATCAATTGAAAAAGCATACCCCGAGAGGGGCTATTTCCCTGCGCCTTCCGCGTACCATGCTATTCATGCTCGCGGCGGCGGCGCTGCTCCTCGCCCTGCTCCTCATTGTACCCAACCCGATGACGCGCGTTCTTCAGGAGCAGGCGGCGGCCCATGCCCGTATAGCTAAACAGGTCGCGGCAATCGAGCACCTGCGCCAGATCCTCGATCATCAGCCGGGCGTGTCGGCGGCCCAGCAGAAGCAGATCGATCAAATTCTGCGCCAGCTTGAGAACAATTTGCAGCAGGCTAAGAATGAGACGCAGGCGCAGCAAGCTCTCGCCCAGGCGCAGGCCAGGCTCGATCAGTTGCGCGATCCCCAGGCAGCCAGCAAGGCGCAGGCCAGCGCCGCCGCCAGTTCCTCGCTCCAGGGTAGCGGCAATAGCAGCCTCAGTTCTGTGGGCAAATCGCTCGCCAATGGCAATAGTCAAAGCCTCTCCTCCTCGCTCCAGAATCTCGCCTCGCAAGTCAGTAAGATGTCGGCGGCGCAGCGCAGCCAGCTAGCGCAGCAGATCGAAGCCGCGGCGAACCAGGCCAGCCAGAATCCTGATCTCAGCTCCGCGCTGCATCAACTGGCGAAGTCTGTGGCCGATGGCAGCCCGAGCGAGATTGCCGATGCGTCAAAGGCCGTGCAGCAGGCGGCAGCGCAGGCCGCCGCGTCGAAGGCCAGCAATAAGAGCATCGATCAGGCATCGCAGGGGCTGCAACAGGCCGCCGATAGCCTGGCCGCGGCTACAGATAACTCCGGGAACCAGGGCCAGCAGGCACAGCAGGGTCAGGGCCAGCAGGCACAGCAGGGCCAGGGCCAGCAGCCGGGGCAGGGTCAGCCGGGACAGACGGGCCAGCAAGGCCAGGGCCAGGGCAAAGGCCAGGGCCAGAGCCAGGGCAGTGGGCAGGGCAGTGGACAGGGCCAGCAGGGGCAGGGACATGGTGGAACTGGCGGTCAGGGTGGAAACGGCAATGGTCAGGGGAAGAGCGAACAGGTCTTTGTGCCCGGACAGGTCAGCAGTGGCTCCAGTATCATGAGCAATAGCAATAATAACGGTATAGTGCAGCCGGGAACTTCGATCCCTTATTCGCAGGTGATCGCGGAATATAGCCAGATGGCGCACGATGCTATTGATAACAGCGGAGTATCGCCCGATACTAAAGACCTCGTGCAAAACTACTTTGATACACTAGAAGGACAAGGACAGTAAGGCGACATGGCGAAACAAAGCGAACAGCGGTCCTCCGGCGTGAATACGCCGTCAGAAAGCGCCTCCGTACACGATGCCTACGAGCAAGAGGTCTCAGCCACCGCAGCGACCGGCGAGCCAGGCGAGGCCGATATTGCCACATTTATAGATATTGCGCAGGCGTTGGAGCGGGAATTGCGCTCTATTGTTATCGGTCAGGAGCGTGTGATCCGCGAACTGCTCCTCGCGCTCTTTGCCGGCGGCCATGCGCTGCTGGAGGGCGTGCCGGGGCTGGGCAAGACGCTGCTGGTGCGCACATTGGCCGATGCGCTCACGCTCAAGTTCGCGCGCATCCAGTTCACGCCTGACCTGATGCCCGCCGATATCGTCGGCACCACTATTGTCACCGAGCAGGCCGATGGTAACACATCTGGCAGCCGGCGCATTTTCAGCTTCCAGCCAGGTCCCATCTTCGCCAATATCGTGCTCGCCGACGAAGTGAACCGCGCTACGCCCAAGACGCAATCGGCGCTGCTCGAAGGCATGCAGGAGCGCACCGTCAGTGTTGGAGACCGCACGCGGCCCCTGCCCCTGCCATTCTTTGTGCTGGCGACGCAGAATCCGCTGGAGATGGAGGGAACCTATCCTTTGCCAGAGGCCCAGCTTGATCGTTTCCTGCTCAAGATCATGGTCAACTTCCCCAAAGCTGCGGATCTACTGAGCATCATCGATACGACTGTCGGCACGCAGGTAATGCGCGCCAAACCGGTTGCCACGGGCGAGCAGCTTCTACGCCTCATCGAGACGGCCCGCGCTATCCCTGTGGCGACGCACATCAAAGAGTACGCGGTGCGCTTATTGCTGGCGACGCATCCCGATCAGGAGGAAGCGCCGGAGCAGGTGCGCCAGTTTGTGCGCTACGGTGGCAGCCCGCGCGGTCTCCAGGCGCTAATTACTACATCCAGGGTGCGCGCGCTGCTCGAAGGACGCTACAACGTCTCGGTAGAAGATCTGCGGGCCGTAGCGTTTCCCGCGCTGCGTCATCGTCTCGTACTCAATTTCGATGGTCTGGCGGAGGGCATCACGCCCGAGGACCTGATCCAGAAGATCATCGAGGAGGTAGAGGTAGAATAGGTAATGCCCGACGAGAACGGGAATGCGCGTTTCCCACTGGATGCAAGCGTTCTGCAACGCCTGGACAATTTAACTCTGCTCACACGGCGCTCGATGGCGACGGGGCGGCCCGGGCGGCGCCGCTCGCCCCTGGCCGGCTCCTCGATGGAGTTCGCCGATTACCGGCGCTATGCCCCCGGCGATGATTTCCGCCGCATTGACTGGCGCGCCTATGCTCGCCTGGAGCGCCTTTTCCTGCGCGTCTTCGAGGCGGAGGAGAATATTACCGTTACTATCCTCGTCGATTGCTCGGATTCGATGACACATGGCACACCGCCGAAGGCCGAGCTGGCCGTTGCTATGGCGGCGGCGCTGGCGTATATCGCGCTCAAGTGTGAGGATAGCGTCGTCGTCGGCGCGCTCACCGACAGGCTCGCCGCGTACCGGCGTGCCGGCAGTGGGAAAAACTCGATCTGGAGCGTGGGCGAGTTTCTCAATCGGCTGCCCCGGTCCGGTACAACCGATCTCAACCGCGCGCTCTACGACCTCGGCAGGATCGTGAGCGGCCCCGGCCTCACCATCGTTATCTCCGATTTCCTTGCTCCGGGCGGCTATCGCACCGGGGTGCGCGCGGTACGCCAGTTGCGGCAGGAGGTGGCGCTGCTGCAAATTCTCGCGCCCGACGAGATCGATCCTGATATTCAGGGTGATTGGCGCCTGCGCGATAGCGAGGGCGGCGGCAGCGTGGAGGTCAGCATCTCGGCGCCCGTGCTGGAAGCCTATCGTGAGCGCCTGGCGACCTTTACGCGTGATCTGGAAGCGTTCGCGCACGCAAACATGGCGAGCTATGCTTTGATACCGGCCAGTATGAAGATCATCGATGTCATACAGCGTCTATTACGCGAAATCGAACTGGTGAAGTAATGGGAGTGTCTTTCTGTGCGTAGCTGCGCGATTTATTGCGCCATGAACACCGCCAGTGGCGGATCTAGCGCGATAAGTCGCGCAGCTACGCACGGAGTGAGAGATCCCGAATTTGATGATTAAGATTCATGATCGATAAGAGTCAGGTAATTGGATGGATATTCTCGTTCCGGCGGCGCTGGCCTTTGGCCTCATAATTCCGATCATACTGCTACTCTATTTTATGCGACCAAAGCGCCAGGAGCGCGTGGTTGGCAGCACCCTGCTCTGGCAACAGGCGCTGCAAAACCTGCAAGCCAGCCAGCCCTGGCAGCGCCTGCGCATCACACCGCTGCTGCTGCTGCAACTGCTGGCGGCGATCTTCATCGTGCTCGTGCTGGCGCGGCCCGCCATCTTTACCAGCAGCCCGCTCAGCGGCGATACCATCGTGATCCTGCAAGCCTCGGCCAGCATGCAGGCCACCGATGTCGTGCCCAATCGCTTCGCGGCGGCCAAAGCGACGATTTCCAATTTCATCAACGATCTCGGCCCCGGTGATCGCATCTCACTGATTACGATGGCGCGTACTCCCGAAGTATTGATCGCCGAATCTCAGGACAAAGGGCAGCTCCAGGCCGCGCTGCAACGGGCCAGCGTCACGAACCAGGACGCCGATCTCGAACAGGCGCTCTCTCTGGCGGCCTCGCTGGCGGAGGGGCACGCGAACGCGCAGGTCGTCGTGGTTGGCGACGGGCATGTCATCGTGCCCGACCAGCTCCTGGTGCTGCCATTTCCCGTGCGCTACCTGCCGATTGGCACCAGCGCACCTAACGCCGCGCTGCTCGCGCTCTCGTCGCGCAATCTCAATGGCGATCTCATCGCGCTCGCCCAGGTAGCCAACTATAGCCCGACGCCGCGCTCGATCCCCGTCGAGCTGTATGCCGATGGCCGCCTCGTCAATGTCCAGACGGCGACGCTGGCCCCCGGCGCCACCGGCTCGCTGCAATGGGGGCCACTGCCGCAGTCGACGCGCCTCCTGCACGCTCGACTTGTTTCCCAGGATGCCATGACCGTCGATCATGATGCCTGGTCGGTGGTTGGCGGCTCGATACATGGGCATGTGCTGCTCGTGACCAATGGCAATAAGTTTCTGGAAACCGCGCTGCGCCTGCAACCGGACGTTGATCTTTTCGAGACAACGCCCGCGAAGTACGTCAACACGAACCTCTACGATCTGACGATCTTCGATGGCTTTGTTCCGCCGCGACTGCCCTCCGGCTCGCTTTTCTTTATCAACCCGCCGGCGGGCTCATACATCTTTGGCAAATCGGGCGCGGATATACGGATCAGCCACATCGGAGCAGGCAGCGATAATCTCAATATGCTCAGCAATGTCGATCTGAGCAGCATTCATGTGCTGCGCGACAGCCACCAGTTAACGCCGGTATCCTGGGAGCAGACGATCATCAGCGCGCCCGAGTCACCGCTGCTGCTGGCCGGTCAGAACAACAATCGGCGCGTCGCTGTGCTGGGCTTCGATCTACACGATAGCGACCTGCCGCTCCAGCCGGCTTTCCCGATCCTGATAAGCAATATGATAAACTGGTTTTTGCCGCAGCCTGTCGCCGGCAATGGACAGGTCGATGATAAACTGGTTTTTGCCGCAGCCTGTCGCCGGCAATGGGCAGGTCGTGGCCGGCCTGCCTGTGACGGTGCAGACGTGGCCGGGGGCGGACCAGGTGACGATTACCAGCCCCGACGGTCACAGGACCGTCGTCGGGCCGCCGTTTCCTGTCGAGCCGTATTCCAGGACCGACCAGACGGGCGTCTACCAGGTGACGCAGCGGGTGCGCGGGCAGACGTTACAGGGCGCCTTTACCGTCAACCTGTTCGACCCCGGCCAGTCGCGGCTGGCCCCGGCGCAGGCGTTGCCCATTGTGCACAGCACTCTCTTTGCGTCCTCTAACAATACTGTGACGCACCAGCTACGTGAGATCTGGCCGTGGATCGCCGCCCTGCTGCTCCTCGTGCTGTGCGCGGAGTGGTGGCTGTTCAGCCGGAGCTACCGGCAGGCCGCTCCGGCGCGCCAGAGCGCGCATCAATTCCGGCTCAGTCGCAGTATGAATGGGCGGCGCGCTCCCGCTTCGCTGGCCGCTAACATGCAATACCAGCTTCAGGAGAGCTTTAGAGTCGCGAAGAAACGTCTTGCGAAAGTGACGAAGCGTACCAGGAGTAAATTGACGCGATAGACAATCAGGAGACGTAAGCGTGTTAACATTTCAACAACCGCTCTTACTCTTGCTCTTAATACCAATTGGCGTTCTGGTCTACCTGACCTGGAAGCGCATGTCTTTGCCGTTTCCAGCGCGCCAGCGTCTGCTGATCCTGGTCTGTCGTCTGGCTATCTTCACGCTCGTCCTCGCGGCTCTGGCCGGCGCCTCGCTCTCGCTGCCCGTTGCACACCAGGCAACGGTCTTCGTGGGAGATATCTCTTCTAGCACCGATTCGCAGCGTACCTTCATCGAGCAGTGGATCGATGCGGCGCTGCGTTCCAAACGGCCCGGCGATCAGGTGGGCATCGTGGCGGTGGGGCGCAACGCGCTGGTCGAGCAGTCGGTGCAACCGCAGATCGACTTCTCGCGCTTTGAGTCGACGCCCGATACAAACTATACCGACCTGGCGGCGGGACTGCGCCTGGCGGCAGCAATCCTGCCTGCTGATGCACAGCGCCACATCATCCTGCTGACCGATGGGCAGCAGAATCTCGGTGATGCGCTCCAGGAGGCGCAACTGCTACAACAGCAGGGCATCCGGCTCGACGTTGTGCCGCTGCCTTCGTCTAACAATCTGGAGGCGCGCATCGATGGCCTCGCTGCACCCACCGAGGTGCAGTCTAACGAGCGCTTTGTCATGCACGTCAAGCTCTACACGAATGTGGCGCAGACGGCCATCCTGCGCATCTATCTCGACCAGACACCTATCATACAGCAGTCCCTCAAACTTGCTCCTGGCGAGCAAGAGGCCAGCTTTGATCTGCTCGCGCCTCCGCCGGGGTTTCATACCTACCGCGTAACGCTGGATGCGCCGCACGATACGATCCTGCAAAATAACGAGGCCGCCGCCTTTGTCAATGTGCAGGGGCCGCCGCAAGTGCTGGTTATCGAGGGGCACCCCGGCAGCGGCCAGAACATCATCGCCGCGCTGCGGGCCACCGGCATGAAGGTGGTTGTGGGCACGCCCAATGATGTCCCGGTGACACTCGATACACTGGCGACCTACAGCAGCGTCGTACTGGCCGATGTGCCCGCCGCCGCGCTGGGCACACAGCGCATGGAGACGCTGCAATCCTACGTGCGCGATCTTGGACGCGGCCTCGTTGTGAGCGGCGGGCAGAGCAGCTATGGCGTGGGAGGCTACGCCGGCACGCCGCTGGAGCAGACGCTGCCGCTGAGTATGGCGATACCGCAGCATAAGGAGACGCCGAGCATCGCGCTGGTGCTCATCATTGAGAGCCTGGAGGCCGATCTGCCCATCAATATCTCTAAAGAGGCCGCTAAAGAGGTCGTGGGCCTGCTCACACCCCAGGATCAGGTCGGCATCTCGGCCGCGTATGGCACGCTCAGCATTCCTATGCAGCATGTGACCAATAAGGCGGCCATTGATAAGCAAATCGACGCCATGAACCCCAACGATCCCGGCAGCTATAACCCTGATCTTGCCAACGCAGAACAGGTCCTGCTGCATACCAATGCCAGGATAAAGCACGTAATCCTGCTGGGAGATGGCGACGCCTACGACAATTATGCGCCCCAGGTCACAAAGATGGCGAACGAGGGGATCACGGTCTCTACTGTAGAGACCAACGCGCAGAGCATCGACGATCTGAATACGATGATCGACATTGCTAACTGGGGCAAGGGCCGTTTCTACCGCGCCGATGATCCCAACTCCATTCCCCAGATTCTGCTGAAAGAGACCGAGCAGGCGGCGCGGCGCACGATCATCAACGAGGCGTTTAACCCGGCGGTGGTCGGCAATAATCCGATCCTGACGGGATTGGGGCCGCTGCCGGAGTTGGATGGTTATGTCGCGACGACGCCGAAGCCTACGGCTCAGATGGTGCTGGTCAGTCACCGCGACGACCCGGTGCTGGCCGTCTGGCAGTACGGGCTGGGCCGCGTCGTGGCCTGGACGAGCGATGCGCTGGGACTGTGGACCTCACACTGGCTGACGTGGAAGAATGCACCGCGCTGGTGGGCGAATCTTGTCACCTGGACGCTGCCGTCGCCCGATAGTATGCTGGATATTAACGGGCAGGTTGTCGGAGGAACAGGGCACCTGACTGTGGATCTCCCTGCCGCCGCCGGGTCAGGACCGGTGAGCCAGCAGCAGGTACAGGCGCGTATCATCGCCCCCGACCACTCGCAGGAACAGGTGACGTTGCAGCCGACGGCGCCGCAGCGCTGGGAAGGCGATTTCCCCGCTGCGCAGGTGGGAGCCTATCTGATCCAGGTCTCCTGGCGCGACCAGCGCAGCGCTAACCGCCTGACCTCGACGACGGGCCTGGTGGTGCCCTATTCTCCTGAATTCAGCACCATAGGGACGAATCTTCCCTTTCTCAAGCTGCTGGCCCGCGATGGCGGCGGAAGCCTGCTGAGCGTGGATGATAGCAGCCAGGCGTTCGCGCAGAAGCTGGCGCCCGTCGCGGCGACCATTCCGATTACTTTCTGGCTGCTGGCGCTGGCCGCGCTGCTGCTGCCCATCGATATCGCGGCGCGCCGCCTGTCGAGCCTGGAGTTTCTTGTTCTCGGATATCGCTGGCTGGTGGGCAAGCTGCCCGCGCGCCGCCTGCAACCGGCAACTCTGGGCGCCGATAGGCCGCTCAGCGAAGGCTCCATCGGCTCCTCACTGGGCAGCCTGCGCTCGCGCCGCGCGGAACAGCGGAAACGCCTGGTCACGTTGAAGCCTGCTCCCAGCGAGACGCAGCGCACCAGAAGTGTCAGAGAGGCGCCACCCGTGCCGCCAAAGCCGAAAGCGCAACCGGCTCAACCGAAGCAGCCGGAGGTTTCGACAACCGAGAGACTGCTGGAGGCGAAACGCAAGCGCGGGCGCGTCTCAACACCGGA
>Ga0209061_1000916_pt1 | contig 58053 bp, 44 predicted proteins | sample Coa_R1_10_FD_187157 | JGI IMG/M metagenome (GOLD analysis project Ga0209061, IMG submission 187157) | Surface soil microbial communities from Centralia Pennsylvania, which are recovering from an underground coalmine fire - Coalmine... | ecosystem: Environmental > Terrestrial > Soil >... | reverse complement strand
GGGCGCGAATTTCCCGATTGGCATTCCTGTGTCACCAAAGCGGCCGGGCGCGCGTCGAAATACCAGGGCCGTGTCCGGATGGACGGGGCGCGTGGGGGTATACTTCTATAAAGGGCCTCCGGAGTTTCACCACCTATGTATAGCCGCTTGAAATACCTTGTTGTTACCGGTTCCACCGTGCTGACGCTACTGCTGCTGGTTGGCAGCGTGCTTGGGCAGGGCGCTGCGTCGCAAGACGAAACTTACAAACATATCGGCGTATTCACGGATGTGGTTTCGCGCATCAAGACCGAGTACGTGGAAGAGCCGGATATGAAGAGCGTCACGCTGGGGGCGCTCAATGGAATGCTGGAGGCGATCGACCCGTTTGCCAGCTATTTGAACGCCGATCAGTATAAGGACTACCTGAAAAACAAGGATGTGAAGCGGGCGGACGTGGGCCTGCTGCTGAGCAAGAAGTTCGGATACGTGGGCGTGGTGGGCGTGGTGCCCGGCTCGCCGGCCGCCAAGGCGGGTTTCACTACCGGCGACATGATTGAAAGCATTAAAGATATCGCCACGCGCGACATGCCTTTGGCCTATGCCGACCTGCTGCTGCGCGGCGACCCTGGAACCGAAGTGGAGTTGAGCGTGGTGCGGGTGTCGAAACCCGAACCGGCCACGGTGAAGCTGACGCGCGCCGACTTCACGATCCCGCCGGTGGACGAGAAAATGATGGCGGGCCAGGTGGCGTACATCAAGCCGGAGACCCTTTCGGCGAGCCGGGTGAAGGAAACCGCCGCGGCGATTGAACAGGCGCAGAAACAGGGCGCGCAGAAGCTGATTATCGATCTGCGCAATACCGCGGTGGGCGATCCGGAAGACGGCATTGCTTTCGCGAACCTGTTTTTGAAGCAGGGTCTGATTACGTATTTGCAAGGGCAGCGCGTGCCCCGGCAGAACTTTAATGCGGACCCTGCGAAGGCCATTACCGCGCTGCCCATGGTAGTGCTGATCAATCGCGGCACGGCGGATGCGGCGGAAGTGGCGGCGGCGGCGCTGGCGGACGATAATCGCGCGCAACTGGTAGGCGAACCGACCTACGGCGAGGCTTCCATGCGCAAGGCGATCACCATGGACGATGGCTCAGCCATTATTCTCTCGGTTGCGAAATATTACGCGCCCGACGGGAAAGCCATTCAGGACAATCGCGTAACGCCGAAGAACCAGGTGCTGCAGGCGGAGCCACAGGTTGAGACCGACGAAAACGGCGAGCCGCTGCCGGACGTGGAAACACCCCAAACCCAGCAGCAGAAGCTTGAAGACGACCCCATGGTGAAAAAGGCGCTGGACATTCTGGGCGGGAAGGCGTAGGGATAGAAGCTAGAAGTTTAGAAGCCAGAGTAGCGGGACCGCTGCCGATCAGCTTCTCGCTCCTTAGCTTCCAGCTTCCCCCGCTCCGCTTTTACAGCGTTTTCAAATACGCAATTACGTTATCTTTTTCCTGATCGCTGAGAATGTCTTTATAGGCGGGCATTCCGTTACCGCCTTCGTTGATTTTTTCGCGCACGTTGGCGTCGGTCACAGGCTTTCCATTACTCTCGAGCTTCCCCTTTTTGAATAAGCCCTTCAGGCCGGGGCCGATTTTGCGATCGGTGCTGTCGGCATTGTGGCACACGCTGCACTGATCGAAAACCTCCTTGCCTTTGGCCGCGTCGCCGGCGGCGAACGCGGTGGCGGAGCCGGCAGCCAAAGCCGCCGCGATTGCGATCGTTCGAATTCGGTAGTTCCGGTCCATGCCGATTATCTTAGCGGGAAATTGGGCTGAAAAACACTCGGCCGCGAGCGCCGCGCGCGGCGCCCGGTTCGCACCTGCCGGTGTATCAGTTTTTTTGATACGAGAGATCAATCCAGACGCATGGACGCCGGCGCGCGTCTCTGATAAACTGCTACCCAATCCGTCAGGGCGGGTTCTTGCGGGATCAGCTTTGGGGCTAATCCAATCAGGGGTGCAAATCATGTTTTGCTCGAGTCGTGGGGTTTTGTGGTCGATCGCTGTTGTCGCTGTTGGTCTAGCAGGCTCTGCCCATCTGTTCGGGCAGGCCGGGACGGCGTCCGTTTCGGGGCGGGTCACGGACACCTCGGGCGCAGCCATCCCGGCTGCCACGGTGACCGTCAAAAATACGGGCACCTCTGTTTCCTCGACGACCGTCACCGATGGCGAGGGACGTTACACGGTGCCCGACCTGGGCATCGGCTCTTACGAAATTCAGGTCTCGAAAACCGGTTTTCAGACTTCGGTTCGTACCGGCATCACGTTGACCGTGGGCAGCGCGCCGGTAATCGATTTGCAACTGGCGGTGGGGCAGGCGTCCCAAACCGTGACGGTTTCGGCGGAAGCGTCGCTGGTAGAGACTACCAACGCGTCGGTTTCTTCGCTGGTGAACTCGACGCAGATGCGCGAGTTGCCGCTGAACGGGCGTAATTTCGAACAATTAATTCTGCTGGCTCCGGGCGTGTCCACGTATCCGGCCGGCGGCAGCTCGGCACTCACTTCAGTGGCGAATGCCTACTCGATCGCCGGGGCGCGTCCGGAAGGCTATTCCAATACTTTGGATGGGGAAGACATGCTCAACTGGTGGCAGCGCAATGCGGGCGGCGATGTCACCGGCACTTCGTTGGGCATCGACAGTATCGCCGAATTCCAGACTCTCACCGGCACCTTCGGCGCGCAGTACGGCGGCAATGGCGCGGCCATTACCGCGGTCACCAAGTCGGGCACCAACGATTTTCACGGCTCGGCTTACGAATTTCTGCGCAACAGCGATCTCGATTCGCGCGGCTTTTTCGATGCCGGTTCGCCGCCGCCCTTCCGCAGGAACCAATTCGGCGGCACACTGGGCGGCCCGATCCAAAAGAACAAGGTATTCTTCTTTGCAAATTACGAGGGGATCCGCCAAGTGCTGGATACGACCTACATCAACTACGTGCCCAGCGCGACGCTACGGCAAGGCATTTATAACGGCACACAGTACACGGTGAATCCGGCGTCGTCGGCCATGCTGTTACTTTATCCGCAACCGAATGCGCCCTATAACGCCAACGTCGGTATTTACCAGTTCGTGGGACCGCAGATCACGCCGGAGGATTTCGGAGTGATTCGCATCGACTACAACATCTCCGCAAAAGACTCTCTGTTCGGCAGGTATCAGGCCGATTTCGGAACCCGAACGACTTATGGCGGCATGGGGCTTTGGCCGACTGACGACGTCACGCACAATCAGTTTTTGACGATTGGCGAGCACCACGTCTTCTCGCCGACACTGATCAACAGTTTCTACTCGTCCTACTCCCGCCCAGTGACGGGCGAGACTCAGCCCACCGAGCATCAGGCGCTGCAAATCTTCACCCCGGCCAGGGAAGATGCCTATATTTCCATGCCTATCGGTCTGTCGCCGCTCGGCGCCGCGTTCATCAATCCCTTTCAGTACATTCAGAATAAATTCACGGAGAGAGACGATCTGACCTGGATTCACGGCGCGCATACCATCATGGCCGGCCTGACTTTCCGCCGCGAGCAACTCAATCCCTACGCTTACACATATTGGAACGGATTTTATCTGTTCACCAGCATGCCGAACTTTTTTTCCGGGAATCCGGCATCGTTTACGGGCGCGCCTAACGGCGGGACCAATACCTACCGAGCCGAGCGCGATCTGCGCTTTACTCCCTACATCCAAGACGACTGGAAAATCACCAACCGGCTGACGCTGAATTTGGGCTTGCGCTACGACTGGGAATCGAACCCGATCGAGATTCACAACAATTTTTACAACGCCGTGGGGCCGCCCTTTGGCACGCAATTCCAGAATGTGCCGCACGCCTTTGTGAGGAACCCCTCAAACCGGAACTTCGATCCACGTGTCGGGCTGGCCTGGGACGTGTTCGGGAACCATAAGACCGCGGTTCGGGCCGGCTTCGGCATTTTTCATGACACGTACCAGACGTACACCTTCTCCTCGGCGTATCTAACCAATCCTCCTTACCTGACGGAGAACCAGGTATTCACCAATGGCGATCCCAACTGGCCCACGCCGTTCGTGGGCGGCGGAACGCCTCTGCTCAGCAACACCAACGGGACTTACTACGGAATCCACACCACGCCCTATAGCCTGCAGTACACGCTGAGCATCCAGCAGCAGCTTCCGGCCAATACGCTGCTCACGGTGGGTTATCAGGGCACGCGCGGCGTGCATCTGCTCGCCTTCCATGATTTCAACGCGCCCATACCGACGGTTACGAATGGGGTCTACAGTTTCGTCCACCCGGACGCGGCCAACCCTAAAATCTTGGATGCGAATCCGGCGCCCGATCCCAATTTCGGATCGCTGGATATGCTGGACACCAGCAGCTATTCGGCTTATAACGCTCTGCAACTCGGTGTGCAGCACCGGATGTCTTCGAATCTGGTGTTTCAGTTCTCCTACACCTGGTCGCATTGCATCGATGGCTCCTATGCGTATGCGGGCCTGGGCGGTAATAACGTGACGTCGGCCAACACCAACCCGTACCTATGGAGCACCGACAAAGGAACCTGCAGTTTCGACCTTCGCCACAACATCGCCGGGAACGTTGTCTACCTGCTGCCCTTCAAAGGCAACCGGCTGGTGGAAGGCTGGCAAATCACGGGGATACAGGCGTGGCACACGGGCGTTCCTTTCTCGTTGGGAGAAGGCACGCAGCCCTATTTGAACAACAACTTCGACACCCCGCGGCCGGACGTAATCGCGGGCTGCGACATTTACGCCAATCAGAACGTTCACCAGTGGTACAACCCGGCGTGCTTCACCGCTTCTCCGTACGGCACGCTGGGCGATCTGGGAAGGAACGCGCTGATCGGGCCAGGCTACGTGGAAACCGATCTGGGTGTGATGAAGGATACCAAGATCACGGAGCGGGTGAGCATTCAGTTCCGCGCCGAGCTGTTCAACCTTTTCAATCACCCCAATTTCAATTACCCGGTCACTTCCGTGTTCAGCGCAGGATCGGCGGCCACGAACTATCTGGCGACCCCGAACGCTACGGCGGGGCAAATTACCTCGCTGGTGGGAAGCGGCGGACTGAGCAACGTCGCGCGGCAGACGCAGTTCAGTTTGAAGTTGTTGTTCTAACCCGGTGCGATTCCAGAAACCGCTCCTTCAGGCCCCGACCCGTATCGGAGCCGCGGCCGTAACGGAGCGGTTCGGCACAACCGGGGCGCGGTTGCACGGGGCCGCCGATGGTAGAGGAATGGCCGGCGACGGCGGGTCCAGCCAAGCTACTCTCAAAGCTGGCTGCCGTCAATCTTCTGGCCGCTCAGCAGATAGCGCAGCTCGCCCCACCGGAACGAAAGCAACGAACCGAAAATGGCCGCAAGCTGCGTCATCAGGCCGGCCGCGTAACCCTGATACTTGCTTACGAAGCGGGCGCGGGCCAGCAGGAAATCGGCGCGGCGCAGCGAGTCCCATGTCTCGAGTGACGCCCCGCCGGCGTGCTTGACGCGCGCATCGGGAACCAGCAGAATCTTGCGGGCGCCGGTGCGGATGTGGGCGGCCAGATCGGCGTCGCTGCCGAACTGGCCATAGCGCTCGTCAATCTGGCGGATGGATTTGATCACGAAGCCTCGGAGCATCAGCGCGGCGCCGCGCGGATACATTACCTCGACCGGCTCGGAGCCAGCGACTTCCGCCGGGCGATAGTTTCCATCGGGCGGCAATTCGCCCAGTTGGGGAGCGGGCCGGCCTTCGCCGTCCGTCAACAGCGGGCAGACGGCGGCGGCGTCGGAACGCTCGTCGAGCACGGCGGCCAGGCGCTCGATGGCGGCCGGCTCCACTTCCGTGTCGTCGTGCAGAAACAGCACATAATCGGCTTGGGCGGCCCGCCAGCCGATGTTCATGGCTTTGGTCAAGCCGAAGTTTTTCGGCAGGCGGAAAAAGCGGACGTTGGGGAAATCCGTTTCGAGCTGCGCGCTGAGCTCGGGGTTTTGAAGGGCGGTCGAGCCGTTATCCACTACGATGATTTGCAGCGTTTCGCGCCCGTCCGATTTTTCGAGAGACTCCAGACACAGGCGCAACAGTTCGATGCGGTTGCGCGACACGACCACCGCGGAAACCCGCGGGGGGGCAGGCGGTTGCGGCTGATTGGATTGCGGCGTCAAGCCATTAGAATAGCGCGGAGATATGGCAGCGGCATCTCATGAGAGCAGCAATTCGAGATCTTCGCGCTTGAGGTTGCGCAGCGGGCTGTTGTCCTCGCTGATAATGGCCGCGGCCAGATCTCGTTTCGTGCTTTGCAGTTGCAAGACCTTTTCTTCCACCGTGTCGCGGGCGATCAGGCGGTATGCGAACACCTGCCGGCTTTGGCCAATGCGATGGGCGCGATCCACCGCCTGCGCTTCCACGGCGGGGTTCCACCAGGGGTCGAGCAGAAAGACGTATTCGGCGGCCGTGAGGTTCAGGCCCAGGCCGCCGGCTTTGAGGCTGATGAGAAAGACCGGGCAGGCAGGATCGGTCTGGAACCGGGTGACGCGCTGCTCGCGGTCGCGGGTGGCGCCGTCCAGATACTCATAAGCGATCCCGGAATCCTTGAGACGCTGCCGCACGATGCTCAACAGGCTGGTGAACTGTGAAAAGACCAGCGCCTTATGGCCCTCATCGATGACCTCTTCGAGCTGGGTCATCAACAGATCGAGCTTGGCGCTGGGGTCGTTGAGCCGCTTGGAATCGAGCAGTCCGGTGTGGCAGGCAGCCTGGCGCAAGCGCAGCAGCGCTTCCAAGACTTGCATCTGGCTCTTGGCCAGACCCTGGCGCTCCACCGCATGCAGGAGGCTGTTGCGGTAGTGGTCGCGCAGTTCGTTGTAGAGTTTGCGCTGCGGCCCTTCCAGTTCGCAGTAGATGGTCTGCTCGGATTTGGCGGGTAGCTCGCGCGCCACCTGCTCCTTGGTGCGGCGGAGAATGAACGGCCGTAGCGCATGGCCCAGGAGCTTGCGAGTTTCTTCGGTGGGGTTGCGGCCAGCGGCGCCGGCGAGTTTGAACACGCTGGCCGAGCCCAGCATTCCGGGATTGAGAAACTCGAACAGGCTCCACAGTTCGCCCAGGTGGTTTTCTACCGGCGTGCCGCTCAAAGCCAGGCGATGGCGGCCGCGCAACAGCCGCACCGCTTTGGCCGATTCGGTATCGGCGTTTTTAATGGCCTGCGCTTCATCGAGCACAATGTAATCGAACTCGATATCTTTGAATTCCAGAGCGTCGCGGCGCAGCGTGCCATAGGTGGTGAGGACGATATCGCAGGTGGAAAATGCTTCCACGCTGCGGCCTCCGCCAGTGTGGTCCAGAACCCGCAGCCGCGGCGTGAAGCGCGCGGCTTCCTGCTTCCAGTTGAAGACCAGCGATTTCGGAACCACTACCAGCGACGGCGCCGCGGGCGCGGCATCCCCATTTCCGTTCACCGCCATTTCGCCGCTTCGCGGTTTCTCCCGCAGTATCCGGCGGCTTTCGAGCAGCGCCAGCACTTGCGCGGTTTTCCCCACGCCCATGTCGTCCGCCAGGCATCCGCCGAAACCGAAGGTGCGCAAAAATTCCATCCAGCCTACGCCTTCCTTCTGATAATCGCGCAACTGCCCGGCAAAGCCGACCGGCTGTTCGGCCGCGCGAATGCCTTCAAACCGGCGGATCTGATCGCGCACGCGGGCGAAGGTTTCGTCGCAGCGGGCTTCCGGTTGGGCCGCCAGCAAGGCATCCAGAAGTCCGGCCTGGCTGCGCTGGAACCGGAGATGCCCGCCTTCGGCCTGCCCCAGTCCCGCGACCGCGCCGAAGCGCGCCAGCCACTCATCCGGAAGCAGGCCATAGGTGCCATCATCGAGTTGCACCATGGTTTCCCCGCGCCGCAACGCGGCCAGCAATTGCGGCAGCTTCGCCTTCGCCTCCCCGTATTCCACCTCTCCATGCAGCTCGAACCAATCGATTCCCGAGGAGACTTCCATGCGCATGGCGCCTGGGCGGCGGAAGACTTTGCCTTCCGCGTCGATATGCCATCCGGCCTGCACACACTCGCGCACCAGCACGGGCAATTTTTTCGAGGCCAGCTCCCATTGCGGTTCCGGCTTTCCGAAATAGGTGGCGGGCCCGGTGGCGCCCAATTTGCGCAGTAGATCGCGGGCGGCGCTTTCCGCCTCCAGGTCGCGCACCAGAAAAGTGCGCGCCGCGGGATCGTAGACACCGCGCGCCGGAGATGCTTCGGTGATTCGCCGGCCCTGGTAGTCGAATGAGAGCTGGGCGCGCAGCCGGTGGGGATTCCAGGATTCGCGGCGTTGCGGCGTGCGGATGGTGAGACTGGGACGCATCGGGACGCGCACTTGCTCGAAGCGCAACTCCTCGGGAACTTCCAGCGGCCCACCCAGCGGGTGCTCGAGCAGCGCCGCTAACAGCGCGTCCGCCTCATTCCTGCCGGCGGCGATCGGGCCCGATTTGCGCAGGTACGCAATCCACTCGAAAGGCGCGCCATCCGCCAGCGGCGCCACGCGCTCGCGCGTGAACACCAATCCGCCATCGGTGATCAGCAGCGGCGTTTTGAGGTCCATTTCCTCGGACCCGCGCCGCAGCGAGCCCATTATGGCCCAATTGCCCAATTCCTCCTTGTCAAGGCGCAGATGGAAAGTCCAGGGGCCGGCCGCATCCCAGGCGAGCGGGAGCAGTTCGGTTCCCGTGATATCGAGTTGCAGCATGAACCTTCCCGAACCGGTCATCTCCGGAACAAGCGTGGCGGAGAGCGGGTGCCGCAGCCGGAATTCAGAGGAGATTTCCGAGTGCGAGCCGGGGTACATCCAACTGTGCGCGCTGGCTCCGGTCAGCATGCCGAGGATGTGGCGGTCGGCTGGATCGGGCAAGGCAGCGAGCTGCTGGAAACTGAGGCGCGGCGTGGCGGGCTTTTTCCAACCACCGGCTTTCTTCGGCTCGCGCGTCATGAGTTTCAGCACCAGCGTGCCCGTCATCGCGCTGTTGGGCACGTCGACCACATACAGGATCTGCCGCTCCCGCGGCCACTCAACCGCAGTAGTTTTGGATTGCGCCGCGACTTCATTGAGCTGCTTGACCCAGGCGGGTGGGCGCGGCGGCGCCGTTACCTTCGGTATGAGCTGGGGCATGGCCGAAGAGAGAACCGGATCGCCGAACAGATCGAATTCCGTGGCCACGTGCATGGCGTCCAATACCCCGCCCAGCAGACCCCTGCTTTCCGCCGCCAGCAGCGTCGCCCAAAGGTGCTTGCAGGAATTGTTGGATTCGAAGTAGGGGCAATCGCACCAGATGAATAGTTCTCCGTCGGGTTCGACCTCGATTTCTGTCTCGTAAGTGCCGCTTTGCCCCCGCACTTTAGCTTCGACCGAGAGCTGGCCGCCCTTAAGGATTTTCACCGCGCCAGACTGGTAGTATTCGACCCCGCGCGAACGGCTGCCGATATTGAAATCCGCCTGCAAAAACGAAGAAAGTTTCATTGGAGAGGAAAGCGCTACGGGGAGGCTGTTACCATTTTATCGTAGAAGGACAATCACTCCCAAACTTATGACCGGCTTACTTCCACCCCGGACCGCGTATGTTCCGGACATCAGTTGGACGAGGAACATTCCTCAAAGTAAGGTGCTCAATTGCGTTGCGGTGGCGCAACAGGTGTTTCAGCAGGCCGAGCAGAAGCTGCGCGAAATCGACCGCAAAGGCGTCGACCGCGAACGCGTCCGGGTGGCAGCCTTTATGCCGCGCCTGCCCAACCAGGAACTCGACCGCGGCGCCCGGCGCTACGCCAGTTTCATGGGCAAAATGTTCCGCGAGCACGGCCTGGATTTCCGCGTGGAGGAGGCGCTGAGCGCCGACGCGCTGGAACTGCTGATTATGGGCGCGCAGGCCAACGACAAAATCCACGGGACGTTTATCTTTTTTCCAACGCCGTTCGATCGCACCGAAGATTATTTCCTGCGTCGCGTAAAGCCGGAAAAGGATATCGAAGGGCTCACGATCGAGAACACCGGGCGCATGGCGCTCAATATGAAGACCTTCGATGAGGAGCAGAAATACGAAGGAGTGGTGCCGTGTACGGCACGCGCCGTGCTCGCCTTGCTGCACGCCCACCCGCCGATCAAGGCGATGTTTCCCAAGGACCTGAGCCAGCCTGGCCCCATGGTGGTAATTCTGAACAGTTCGGCGCGCATCGGAATTCCCCTGCAGGGCATGTTGATGCGCGTAGGCGCCACGACTTCCATGTGCCACGTGCAGACCCGGCGCGAAGACCGGGACCACTTACTCGCCGCGGCGGATATCGTGGTAACCGCGTTTCCGGCGAATTCGGAAGACGACCTGGTCCGGCATGTGAAGAAGGGCGCGGTGGTGATCGATTGCTCCACGGACGGCAATCTGCACCCGGACGTTGCCGAAGATGCCGGTTACATCTCCGCCTCCGACAACCACCTGGGACAGATCACGACGGCGCTGGCCCTGTATAATACAGCGCTGTGCGTGCTTTGGCAGCACCACCGGAGAAATGAGTAGCCTTCCCCAGGCTACTTGCCGCGAGCACACGGCCATCACTTACTGCTAAAAATCGTCGTGGCGTAAAGGAGATCTCGGGTTCAATGGTTTGGCTGAATACGGTAAACTGCGCGGCCGGGCGCCTGGCGGTCGAGAGAAAGCGCGAGATTGCCGGGCGCCGTGGGCCGGGCCGGCGGCAGTGAATCGGCGGGGAAGGGAACGCTCTGGTCTATAGTGAGCGTGTCTCCGGAAAGCGAGACGGTTCGCGTCCAGCCCTTGCCGGTGAAGGTGAGCACGCCATTGCCGGCATGCACTTCGACCGGCCCGGGGCGGGCGAAGGCCCCTTCGGGCGGCAGGAAATTGGTGTCGGTATCCTTCCAGACCAGTGCCATCCAACGGCCGCCATCGGCCGAGGAGAACACGGCGCGCACTTTTGCGGATTCGATCACCCACTCGGGGGAACCATCGGAATCGAGATCGGCGGACCAGGTGGCGGCGGTGTCGCGCGGAATGAGAACCAGGCGGAACGGCAGATCGACGGCGTCCGACGCACGCACAGGGCCCGCTCCGCCGGAGAGGCGCAGGCGCCAGTCGCGCAGGCCGGTCAGGCCCTCTTCGGGAAACACGCGCAGAGAAATGGAGCGCTGCTGGGTTCCGGCAATGGCGATTTCGGTGCGCCGTGGAGAGAACTCCAAGCCATCGCCTGAGGCCTCAATCCGGTAATTCTGAATTTCGGGGGAATTATTACGGAGCACCACTTCGATGCTGCCGCCGGCGCGGGCATCCGCTGAAACGGTGTCCGGGGCTACATCCAGCGCGGCTCGGGGGCCGAATGGGAGATCGAGTGCCTGCGCCAGGCGGACCGAAACGGGGCGGAAGAGTTGAAGGCGGGCGCGGCCGAGGGGCACGCCATCGGCTTCGAGAGTGAGCGGCGCCCAATCGCCGTGCAGCGCGCCGGCGGGCACTTCGACTGTGTAATCGATCTCGTTGGGGGATTTCTTTTGCGGCGTTGCGGTGAAGCCCTGGGGCACGCGCAGCCGTGACCGGTTTGCCACATCCTCGGAGGAGTACACCGTGGAAATGGGATTTTTCCGGCCAATGACCAGCCGCTTGGCCTCACCGAAAAAGGCGGAGGTTTCCGGTTCCTCAATCGCCAGTCCCACGCGGACGTGATTGTCCAGGCCTTTGCCCACCGGGATTGTCAAACGGGCGCGCAGGGTCTTATCGTCCCAGTCGAAATCCGTGGGCTTTCCGCCGGCGATATAGGGGCCGACCGGCTGGTGCGCCAGTTGCAAGACCACTTCGGCGGGATCGGGGCCGGGTGACGCGAACTCCATGGCGAGAATGCCATTCTCAAATTCCACGTTCAGCAGTTCGGCGGTGGCGTAAACCACGTGTTCGGCTTCGGAGAATTCGGAACATTCGTGGCAGAGACCGTTGCCGCTCAGCGTAAGATTCAAGGGGAGCCAGAGGGATTGGCCCGCGGGGACGGAAATAGGGACATCCATTATGTGCTTCGTCGCCGGTTCGGGGACATGCAGCACGTCGCGGAAGAGCGCCTGGCCGCGGTTGGTCACGCTGAGGGCGGAAACGGGGTTGGATGCCAACTCAATGGCGGTAACGCCGCGCGGAAATTCGCCGCTGGCGGGCGGCGGCAAGGGGATGCGTTTGAGGGTGGCGACGAGCGGTTCCCATTTTGCGAGGAGAGCGGCATCCCGGCGGAGAGCCGCTGTGGCGGGGCGTTCGCCGCCGCTCAAATCCACGGCGCCCGGACGGAGGAGCGACACCGGAGTGCCGTTGCGTAGCGGTTCATAGCCTGCCGGGTAGAGCGCATCTTCGACGTTGGTCCAGAGCAGCGTGCCGGCGCCGGAGGCCATGGCGGCGCGGCTGCGCGCCAATGCCGTTGAGCCGGTCGCGGAAATGATGGTGATCGGGCCAGGCGGAGAAGGAGCGCCAATCGCAAGTTCGCGGCCCTCCACGAAGGCAATGGGGCCGCCGTGCGCGCTGGTCTGCGCGCCGAGCAGATTGTCAAGTTGCTCGAGCCATGCGGATTGCGCGGCGGCATCGGGGCGTTCCGCGCCTCCCGGCCACCCGTTGTTTTCCCAATCGTTCACCGGAGGCAGCGGGCGCACCCAGGCGCGCAGATCGAGTTTGCGTAGGGTGCGCAGCAGCGAAACCAGATCACGGCGCGGGCTGGTGCGGCCCGTGAAATCGAAATCGCCCGGCTTAAGCTCATGCCAGTTCCAGGGAATGGAGAACTCCACCGTGCGGATGCCGATGCTTTTGAGCCAGACCAGTTCGCGCTCCCAGTGGGTGCGGGGGTAGAGATAGTACGGGAACTCGACGGCATGGACGAATTGCGGATTCGGGGCTGGGGATTGGCTCGTTTGCGCGGCGGCAAGCCAACTGGCAAGACAAAGAAAGAAAGCGGCCGGACGCATCAGAAGACCCGCTGTTTCCGCACGCGGTAATCCTCTACCAGCGGCATGCGGATTACGGTGCACATTTCGAACAGGCGGGAGCGAGCGCGGTCGCCGATGCGGTCGCGCAGCGTGGTGCGGTATTGCGTGCCGAGCGCGGTCTTTTCATAAGTGGCGCTGCCGGCATCGGCATCCGGAAGATTGGTGGTGGCGATAAGAGGTTTCCGGTTGTTGCAGCGAGACGTGATGATCGAAGTAATGGTGTCTTCTACCCACTCGGTGACGCGGTGAGCGCCCAGATCGTCGAGCAGCAGGACTTCGGCTTCGAGCGCGTCGCGGTAGGCTTCGCGATCGGCGGAATTGGAGTTGGCATCGTAGCTCGCGCGGATGCGGTCCAGCAGGTTCTGGTAGTCGCAAAACAGACACTCGAATCCTTTTTCCAGGATGCGGCGCAGAGCGGCCACCGCAAGGTGAGTTTTGCCGGTTCCGGGCTCGCCGATGAGCAGCAGACCGGGACGGCTTTCATTGGGAAAATCGTCGGCGAAACGTTTGACCCCCATCATGGTGGTGCGGAGGTCGCGCTGGGCGAGCGGGTTTTCGGCGGCGAAAGTGAAGTTCTCAAAAGAAGCGTTGCGGTAAAGCGGCGGGATGTGCGCGCCGCTCTGGCGGCGGGCCGCCATATTCTGAAAACGGCAATCGCAGGGCTGGGCGCCGGAGACCTGGGCACGCTCGATAATCACAAAACCGGTGCCACCGCACTTGGGACACACATCCTCGCTGGCCATGGAAACCATTATCGGGCTAGACGAGGGGAGCGGGGAGCGGGTTGCGAGCGCGGGCCGGCGAGGAGGACTGCCGGCCCACGGTTTTGGGTCAGCGCTCCCAGAAGCGCGGCGGCTCGATGCCCAAGGCGCGCAAATAAACGTAGCCCTGGCCGCGATGGTGAATCTCGTTATCGATGCCGTAGAGGATTGTGAGGAAACCAGGGTTTTCCCACTGGCCGAACGCCTTGTCCACCTCGGCGAAGCGGTGAGCGGGAATCGCCGGCCAGATGGTGTTGAGTTCTTCGGTGGTTTTGTCCCACAGACGCAGCAGTTCGGCTTTGGTACGCACGGAACTGAGATCGGCGCCGTAATCCGTCCATTCGCCGGTGGCTACGCCATGGGCGATCGGCTCCGTCATTTTCAGAAATTCCTTCACCATTTCGGCAAAGGGCCGCATGGACCCGATAGTGAAGCTGAAGAGCTTATCTTCGGGGAAAGCCTCGATCACCCGCCGGGTGAGGCGGCGGTGGCCCTGCCAATGTTCCAGCAGAGCGCGGGAATCGATCACGGATTGGGTTTGGGCTGGTGTCATGAGGCCAGTCTAAAAGCCATTGGCGACAGATCGTGTCGGGAATTCGTGCCACCATAAAATTTATGTACGACCCGATCATGCGGGTGCTCACGGTGCTGGAGATCCTGCAGGCGCGGGGACAAGTGAGCGGCGCGGAACTGGCGAAGCGGCTCGAAGTGAATCAGCGGACCGTGCAGCGCTACATCGCACGTTTGCAGGATTTGCGCATTCCGGTGGAATCGACGCGCGGCGTGGGCGGGGCGTACCGCCTGAAGCCGGGCTTCCGGCTGCCGCCCATGATGTTCACCGACGAAGAAGCCTTCGCGCTGACGATGGGCTTGCGGGCGCTGCGGTACCTGGGGCTCGTCGCGTTCGCTCCGGCGGCGGAGGGCGCGGCAGCGAAGCTCGGGCGGGTGCTGCCGGATTCGCTGCGGGACAGCGCCAGCAGCGTGGAAGAAGTGGTGGCCATTGAGCCGGGGCCCTGGGTGATCTCCACTTCGGCGGAGTCCCTGATCCGGGTTTGCACCGCGATTCGCACGCGGCGGCGCGTGGCCTTCCAGTACCAATCGCACGACCGCAGCCGTTCGCAGCGGGAAGTAGAGCCATACGGGATCGTGCACATGGACGGGCGCTGGTACCTGGCGGGGCGATGCCTGTTGCGGGAAGCCCTGCGCACGTTCCGGCTCGATCGCGTCATGGACCTGGAAATCGGAGCGGAATCCTTCGAACGGCCGGAGGGTTTCGACGCGCGGGCGTATCTGGAGCGTTCGATGGCGTTCGTGCAGGCCGGCTTTGCCATCGAGGTCTGGCTCGATCTGCCGATTGAAAAGGCACGATCGCATTTTGCACTGCACCGGGTGACCACCGAGGCCGAAAACGGCGGCGCCACTCTGCGCTGCGCGCGCGAAAACCTGGAGCCGTTCGCGGCGATGCTGTTGACGCTGGGCTGCCCGATTGTGGTGCGGCAGCCCGCGGAACTGGTGGAGGCGTTCGAACGGCTGGCGCGCCGGGCGAAAGAGGCGGTCTGCACTGGGCGGCGCTTCGGGGCAGCGGAGTTGAATGACGAATAGCCGATTGCTGTTGTTTCCGGTTTACGCTTGCGTTACTCTCAACTGATCACAGGAGGGTTTCGATGGCTGTTCGTGGAATTTGCCGTTTTGGACTGGCGGGCGCGGCGTTGGCGTTATCGCTCGCTCCCTTGAGTTTTGGACATATCCGCATTTACCCGACCGAATCCAATCTGGGCGCGCGCGAGAAATATACCATGCGGGTGCCTAATGAGAAGCAGGTGGAGTGCGTCCGAATCGAGGGTGAGTTTCCCCGGAAGTAACCATTTACGACTTCGAGTTCAAGCCGGGATGGAAGATCGAATTTAAGAAGGACGAGAAGGGCAAAATTACCGGAGCGGTCTGGACCGGCCGGATGGCGCCCTATGAATTCGTCGAATTCGGCATGCTGGGGATCAATCCGAAAGAGGGATCCAGCCTGGTTTGGAAATTCGTGCAGTACTACGACGACGGCTCAAAAGAAGAATTCACCGGGCCCGTGGGGTCCCGCTTGCCGTCTCCCGTGACCACGCTGAAGAAAGCCGGGCAATAAGCGGAGGGCCGCGCCGCGACGTGGATTACTAGTCCGCCATGGCGTCGATAAAGCTTTGCGCGTCCGATTCGCTGATTTCGGGCAGGCCGGGGGCGACGTTATTCAGTTTGCCCTCGCGCATCCATTGTTCCAGGCGGGCAACCTCATCGAACAGGTGGTCGAAGGAGTCGACGATGAAAAGTAATGGCTGGTAGTGGTCGATTTCGGCGCCCTGGTTGATCACCCATTCGAGTTGCAGCGGATGGCGCTGCACTTCGGGGGATTCGATGGCGTGCTGCAACTCCCCGTAAGAGCTGAGCAGACCGCTGCCGTAGGCGTAGATGCCACCGCGGCCGCGCATGAGGCCGAATTCCACCGTGAACCAGAAGAAACGCGACATGGCTTTGACCACGCTGACGAGGCGGCGGTCGCGCTCGTGCGGATCGCGGGTCTCGCGGGTAAGGCCGGCGGCGGTGTGAGCGCAATCGCCGAAGCGGACGAGGATGTCCGCGAAGTCACGGTCGGTGTGCATCGGAACGTGGCCGGCTACGTCGTGGAAGATATCGGGTTCCGGCAAGTAGTCCATGCGGTCCGGAGGACGGATCGTGACGGTGGTGGGGAACTCGCGGCGGTGGAGGCAATCGAAGAACAGAAACGCCGGCACATACCCACTGACAGGCTTGGTTTGAAAGCCGGTAAGGGGTTCCAGGCGGCGATTGATATCGGCAAGGCGCGGTATGCGATCTTTAGGGAGTTGGAGAGCGTCGATGCCGCGCAGAAAATGGCCGTTGGCGTAGCGCTCCCAGCGGGGCTGCATCCGCGCGTACAGGCGTCGCCAGGACTCGTGATTATCTTCCGAGTACAGCTCATACGGCTGCGTGATGTACAGCTCGCCGCGATGGCGGGCTTCCTCCACAAACGGGGCGCTTCCCGTGGTCAATCCCGGTTCTGTGGCAGTTTGCAGCATGGTATCCTCCCTCTGATTTCAAAATATACCCTTTGGAGCGCCATGACAACAACCATTAAGTGGTGCTTATGGCTTCAGCCTCACACCCGAACCTAAACCCTGCGGCGCGGCCCTGATCCGACATCCCCGATCTCCCAGCCTGCGCTGTCGTCGCAGTCGTCCGGGTGCTGGCAGTCCGCGGGGTGAGCGTATAGAATAGCCCCATGCTGAAGCTCGCGACGATCCTCATTCTGGCTGCCGCAGCGAACGCTTTGGGGGCGCAGCCGCTACTCGTAGACAACGACGTGCTGAAGAAAGCGGGAACGCCCGCCGATCCGCTGCCCGGTTCATGGCTCAGCTACGGGCGCTCGCAAGGCGAGTGGCGCTACAGCCCGCTGAAGCAGATCGATACGTCGAACGCGGGCCGCCTGGGTCTGGCGTGGACGTATGTGCTGGGCGCGGGCGGCGGGAACCAGGAAGGCACGCCGCTGGTTTGGAACAACACACTGTACGAGATCACAAATTGGAGCGTGGTGTTCGCGGTGGATACGCGCACGGGCAAAGAGGTCTGGCGCTGGGATCCCGAGGTGAACCAGCAGGCGGTGCGGCCGCGGCTGTGCTGCGGGATTGTGAACCGAGGGATAGCGCTTTACCGCGGCATGATCATCGCGCCCGCAAACGACGGGCGGCTGTTTGCGCTCGATGCTCTCACGGGCAAGCCGGTTTGGGAGGCGCGCGTGGCGTATCCGCAGGACCTTTATACGATCACGATGGCGCCGCGGATCGCTAACGGGAAGGTGATCGTAGGGATTTCGGGCGGCGATAAACCGACGCGCGGCTTCTTCGATGCCTACGATGCGATGACAGGCAAACGCGAGTGGCGCTTCTATACGGTGCCGGGCGACCCCTCCAAGCCATTTGAGAACGAGGCAATGCGCGCGGCGGCGAAGACCTGGGGTGGCGATTTTTACACCAAGGGCGGCGGCGGCGCGGTTTGGGACGGCGTGGCATACGACCCCGAAACGAACCTGGTTTACGTAGGCACGGGCAACGCCGAACCGTGGGTGCAGAAATTCCGCGGCGCGCAGAACGTGGATAACCTCTATACCTGCTCCATTCTGGCAGTGGACCTGACGACCGGCCAACTCAAGTGGCACTACCAGACGGTGCCGAACGACAACTGGGATTTCGACAGCGTGCAGCAGTTGATGCTGCTGACGCTGAACATCAACGGGCGCGATCGCAAGGTGATCGTACAGGCGGCGAAGGATGGCTTCTTCTACGTGCTGGACCGGAAGACGGGCGAGTTTCTTTCGGCATCGCCCTTCGTGAAAGTGAGCTGGGCAAAGGGGTTCGACGAAATCGGCCGGCCGATGGTGAACCCGGAAGCTTATTACGATAACGACGAAGTTGGCGTATCGATTTTTCCGACCGGCGGCGGAGCGCACAACTGGGCGCCGATGTCCTACAACCCGAACACGGGGCTGGTGTACATTCCGGCTTCCTACATGCCGTTCCCCTACAAGGCGCAGACGGAGCTGAAGCCGGGGACGACGGGATACACGCGGCCTTCGGGGAAGCTGCGGGAGCTTTCGCCCACCATGGGGCCGGACGCTCCGGAGGGTGTACGCGGCGGCTTACAAGCGTGGGACCCGGTAAAGCGGAAACTGGCGTGGCGGGCGGACGGCGGTGGCGGCATTGGCGGCGGGACGGTGACGACGGCCGGGAACCTGGTGTTCCATACGGCGAACGACGGTTATTTTCGGGTATACAGCGCGGACAAGGGCGAGAAGCTGTTTGAATTGCAGACCGGGCGGACGGGCATGGGGCCCCCGATTACGTACGAGTCGGATGGCAAGCAGTACGTGGCGTTTGTAGGTGGGATGGGGCGGCCGGCTCCAACGTTTGGGCCGACCGATGCGAAGGTGGAACATCCGCCGCTGCTGTTCGTATTCGAGGTAGACGGAAAGGCAGAAATGCCGGAAGCCGCTCCGCCGCCACCGCCGAACCGGCCGCCGGGAGAACAAGCGCCGGAGCAGGTGACGGGGACGGCGGGAGGGCCCGCGCCGGGTAACCGGAATTAGGCGGCGAGCGCGGAATGCAAGGTGCTGCAAGGCTACGGACAGCCGAAACCGGTGTGGATCTACAGCTCCCGCAAAAACGGGTTCAATTCGCTTTCTCGTCCGATTGTCGTCTCCGGGCCATGGCCGGGGATCACCACCGTTTCCGGCGGTAGCGGCAGCAGCTTTTCGTGAATCGAGTACAGGATCTGCCGGCCATCGCCGCCCGGCAGGTCGGTGCGGCCGATGCTATCGCGGAACAAGGTGTCGCCCGCCACCAGCTTTCCTTCGGATGGAATCCACAAACTGATGCTCCCTTGGGTGTGGCCTGGCGTGTGTAGAACGTGGAACTCCGCGGCGCCGATCACCAGCCTGTCTCCCTCCTTGGCCGGCACGTCGATGGCTACCTGCTCGGGTTGCGGCATGCCGAGCCACGCCGCCTGAATATCGAGCATCTTCTGCAACTCGGCGTCATTGAGGTTCATGTACACCGGCGCGCCGGTGGCCTGCTTGAGTTTCCGAGCCCCGCCGATGTGATCGATGTGCGCGTGCGTGATCACGATGGCTTTCACGGTGAGGCCGTGCTTGCGGATGACATCGAGCACGTTTCCGATATCGTCGCCGGGATCGACCACCAGGCCTTCGCGGCTCGCTTCATCGCCAAAAATCGAGCAGTTGCACGCCAGCACTCCCACCGGCAGGATCTCGTGAATCATAAGCAGAGTATACTCAACCGTATATGATCGATATTCCCAAAGGGATTTCGCTCTGGCTTCATATTTCATCGGTGGTGTTTTTGATTGGCGGAGCGCTCTACGGCCGGCTGGCGTTGCGTACCGCCGCTACTGTAATGACGCGGGAAAGCGCCGATAAATTCGGCGATGCGGCCGCCGCGCGGTATCGCGGTCAGGTTTTCGTCACGATCCTGCTGCTCGTAGCCACCGGCATTTACAATTACGTCCATACCGGCGCGCATTCTCTGCGCTATCACATCCTACTGGGGATCAAACTTCTGCTCGTTTTGCATATTTTCGCGGCGACGCTGGCCGCTACGCGCCCGGGCAATCCGCGGCGGGTCCGCCTGCTTACGGGAGCGGGACTTTCGGGCCTCGCGGCCATTTTGATTGCGGTATACATGAGCCAGATCGCTTAAAGGCGAGATTGGGCGAACGCCGTGTGGCAAGATTGAAAGTTGCCAACCCATTCTGAAAATTCTCTTCTGGCCGAGTTGCGCTGGCGCGGGTTTCTGGAGGCTACCACCAGCGAGGAATTGGACGCGCATCTTTCGGCGGCGCGGCGCACCATCTACGTCGGTTTCGATCCGACCGCCGACAGCCTTCATCTAGGCAGCCTGGTCCCGGTAATGGCGCTCGCGCACGCGCAGCGGCGCGGGCATAGGCCGCTGGCCATCGTGGGAGGCGGCACGGGGCTGATTGGCGATCCCAGCGGCAAATCGGCGGAACGGATGCTGCTGAGCCGGGAAGATACGGAGCGGAACGCCTCGGCCATCGGCAGGCAACTCGGCAAATTCTTCGACCTCTCCACGCCCGAACGGGGGCTGCTGGTGAATAACGCCGATTGGCTGCTGCCGCTGCGCCTGGTGGAATTCCTGCGCGACATCGGCAAGCATTTTTCGGTGAACGAGATGATGAAGCGCGATAGCGTGCGCACCCGCCTGGAGGAGCGCGAGCACGGCATCTCCTACACCGAGTTCACCTACATGCTGCTGCAGGCTTACGACTTCCTGCACGTTTCGCGGCACCTCAATTGCACCATCCAGATGGGCGGGCGCGATCAGTGGGGCAACATCGTTTCCGGAATTGAGTTAATTCGGCGGGTTACCGGCCAACCGGCTTTTGGGATTACCACGCCGCTGTTGATGACCTCCACCGGCAAAAAGTTCGGCAAGACCGAAGAAGGCGCGGTGTGGCTCGACCCGCAGCGCACCAGCCCCTACCAGATGTATCAATATTGGCTGCAAACCGCCGATGCGGACGTGGTGGCCTATCTGAAGCTGTTCACCTTTTTGGACAGCGCGCGGATTGCGGCGCTGGAACGCGACGTTGCGGCGCATCCGGAGAAGCGGGAAGCGCAGCGGGTGCTGGCCTTCGAGTGCACCGCCATCGTACACGGCGTCGATGCGGCCCGCGCGGCGGAAGCCGCCAGCAGGATCCTGTTCGGCGAATCGGTGGAAGCGGCCACGCCCCAGACCATTGCCACGCTGGCGCGGGAGGTTCCCACCACTGAGGTCCCGGCCGCGGACATCGAAACCGGCATTGGCCTGGTGGATCTGGTGATGCGTACCGGCCTGGCCGAAAGCAAGGCCGCCGCCCGCCGGTTGATCGAAGGCGGCGGCGTTTACGTGTACAACGAGCGGCAGAACTCGCCACAGCGCACGCTCGCCTCCGCCGATCTGAAATGGGAAGGCGCCATTCTGTTGCGCACCGGAAAAAAGAATTTCCACCTGGCCGTGATCCGCTGATTCTACTTCACCTGCACCAGCCGGCCGTTCTCAAAATCGAAGATATGATCCATGCGCTGCATCTCGCCGGGCGAAAGGCGCTCCTGCCGCTGATTGTAAACATGGATGCTGCGATCACCGAACCATAGCGCGCCGATAAACGTCATATCCCAACCCGGGAAGGGATCGTTCCGAAAGACGACCTGGCTGCCTGGCGGCACGCGCGGATTCAGCGCCCGAAGCTGGCCGATGACTCGCGCCGTCAGCGCGCCCTGGCTGGCCGCGGCGGGCCGGACCACTTCCGTTTTTAGATAGCGCATGCGGTTTGTCCACAGCAGCACCGCGCAGGCAATCAGCAGAGCGAACACTCCGCTGCGCCCGAGGCGGCGGAAAATCGGCTCGTTCACCAGCACGTTCGCGAGGGCTTTCGCCAAAGCGACCGCGATCGCGGCGGCGAAAATCGCCCAACCCGCGAGCGGCAGATATAGGCATCCCTGAAAGCGATCGGGAAGAAACGCGATGGGCAGCGGCGTCACCAGCATCCAGGCCCAGGTGAACCGCAGCAGCGGGTGGTTGCGCCGCCACGCGAGAAAACCGACCAGCGCCCAGAGGAACAGCACTCCCCGCCAGCCTGGAGTGGCCAACTGCGCCAGCAGATCGTGCAGCGCGCCTTTTTGAAATTTGAGGAAACGGTAGAGGGAAAACTCCGGCCGATAGGAGGAGTTGGCGACGAGCGCCTGGACGCCGAAGATTTTGCCATAGAAACTGAGCGCCGCCATGGCCGCGGTGATCGCGGGGAGCGTCCAGCGGCGCGCCCGCCGTCGCTGATAAAAGAATTCGTAAGCTGCCAGCACCAGCGGCATGGTGAGCGCCATTTCTTTCGAATTGAGAGCACACAGATACAGGAACAGAAACAGCGCCGTTTGTTTCCGATCCAGCCGCCGCCCCCGTTCGCGCACGGCCGCATACGCCAGCGCCGCGCCGGTGAAAAACAGGAAGCAGAGGACGTCATAAATCATGTCTGTCTTGTAGACCAGATTGGTCAGGCCGGCGGGATACGCCGCCACCAGCGCCGCCACGCCGGCTGCTACTTCACCCGCGCCGAGAGTAATGGCCAACCAGTAAAGCACTATCGCGTTGATGGCCAGCAGCGCCAGGATGGCCGCCTGGAACGGAGCGGGATTGAGGCCGAACCAATGGTACAGCGGCAGATAAAACGCCGCTCCCATCGGGCGGTAATAGCCCTTCCAAAACAGCAACTGCGCTGCCAGCGCTTTTGCGGGGCCAAGCAGGAAATACTGGCCCATGTTCATCATGTCGTCCGCGGCGAAATTCGTGCGCACGCGGTCCCAGCCCAGCAGGGAGGCATAGACGGTAACCGCGACTACAATCGCCAGGTGTTTCGAATGGGCAGAATGGGGCGAAAGCTTCTTGGCTGCCTGCATCGCGCGGGGGGCGGTTATTGCCGCTGTGCCTCCGGGGCGGCTTTCGCCTGCTCCTCGAAATGCGCTAACTGCTCGCGGGCCTCGGCCGCATTCGAGGCCTTCGGTGCAAGCCGCAGATACTCGGTCATCTGCTCGGCGGCGGCTGCGTAATTCTTCCGGTCGGCCAGAATCAGGCCGAGAAGATAGGACGTCTGCGGAATCTGGTGATTCGGATCCAGCTTCTGGGCGCGGCGCACGCTCTGTTCGGCGCGATCGAGATTGTGCAGGTTGTAATTGGCCGCGCCATTTAGAAAGAACATCATCGGATAGTGAAAGGGATCGAGCGCGACCGCCTTGTCGGTGGCTTCCGCGACTTGCTGCCAGTGCTGCGCGCGGAATTCCAACTGCGACATTTCGACGTAAGGCGGCACGAATTTCGGATCGGCCGCGATCGATTGCTTTAGCGAATCGCGCGCTGTGTCCGCCTGCCCTTCGGCGGCTTGCACCTTGCCCAGTTCCGCCCAGGCGATCGCGTATTTGGGATCCGCGGTAACCGCCTTTTGCAACTGGGCCTCGGCCTCGGGCAGCTTCTTCTTCTTTTCGGCTTCGAGGCCCTTCTCATAAGCTTTCCGCGCCTCTTTGGGGGCGGATAAAGTGGTGGAGCTGACCAGCGTACCCTGGTCCGGTCCGAGCCGCCGCATCAGGATCGTGCCCACATTCGGATTATCCATGCGCTGGCGCACTCCCAGTTCGAGATCCTGAGAATCGTACCCTGGCAGTTGGCCGCGCAGCTCGCAGCCGACCAGTTCGGAATCGGCGGGGTTTCTGCCGGGCAGAGAGCCGCCGGCCGTGGGAGGGAGATCGCCGATGCCGCGGCCGGGAAGGCTGGCGTCATCCAGAACATCCGGCGAAGGGGATCCTAGCTGAACATTGAAGTATCCTTTCGGATCGGCGTAACCGAGCACGCGCCGCCTGCCGTTACAGGTCAGGACAATCTCCACCTGCCCCTGCGGAACTGAGCCGTCTTCGAGGGCAACCTGCCCTGTAAGAAACACGGGAGTGAGCGGCCCGGGTTGCGCACCCTGGTTGGTTTCGGCCGGCGTCTGTCCGGTTCGGCCCGAAGGCGCTCCATTGCCTGGCTGGCTGGCCGGCGGAACTCCGGGTAGGGAAGCGCCGCCGCGCTGCGCAAATGCGGGTTCGACAAACCAGCCCTGGACAAAGGTCTGGGCAAGCCACGGCATAGCCGCCATGGCAGCCGGAAGCGCGAAACGCGCGTAGGAAAGCATAGGCCCTCCGTGTGCACAATTATGGCACGCCATGTTGTTCGGGGATTCAGGCAAACCGGCCAATCGGTGCGTAAGCCGCCATGCGAGAATAGGGCATATGTGGTATCGCCTCGTGGCCACGGCTTTTGTGGCCGCCCTCGCGGCCCAGGCGCAGAGCCTCACAGTCAAACAGTTGTTTAGTTTTATTCAGTCCTCGGTGCAGATGAAGCAGAGCGACAAGGAAGTCGCGAGTTATCTCTCCAAGGCGAAGATGAGCGAAAAGCTCGACGGCCGCACTGTAGAAGAGTTGCAGGCGCTCGGCATCGGGCCAAAAACCTTGGCGGCAGTGCGCCGCCTCAGCGAGGAATCGCAGAGCCTGGCGGAAGCGGCGCCTGTCGTGGAAGTCAAGGTTGTGCCCAAACCGCCACCCTCTTCCGAGGAGCAGGCGCAGATTATCGGCGAGGTGCGAGAGTACGCGCTCAATTACAGCAAGACTCTGCCGGATTACATTTGCACGCTGGTGGTGCGCCGTTACGTAGCGCCCTATCCCGGCGGAAAGTACGGCGGCCGGCGCGGCGACGATCCTTCCTGGCAACTGGCAAATACCCTGACCGTGAGGCTGAGTTACTACGATCAGAAGGAAGATTACAAACTGATCCTGATCAATAACTCGCCCACGCAAATGGACTACAACAAAGTAGGCGGGAGCCGCTCGACAGGCGATTTTGGCACTATGCTGCGGGAAGTTTTCGAGCCGGCCACGGAGGCGCATTTCGAGTGGGACCACTGGGGCCTGCTGCGCGGGCGGCACACGTACGTGTTTGCCTACCACGTGGCGCAGGAGCGTTCTCAGTGGCACGTCACATCCGACCAGGAAGATACCATTGCGGCCTACAAAGGCCTGATTTATGTGGACCAGGAGACCAAGCAGGTGCTGCGCATCAGCCTGGAAGCCGTGGATCTGCCCCCCACCTTTCCGGTGAAGCAGGCCAGCGACACGCTGGATTACGATTACCAGGATGTGGGCGGCCAGCAATTTTTGCTGCCGCTTAAAAATAAAGTAATCATAAACGGAGCGCAGTTCCTCACCCGCAACGATAACGAGTATCACCTGTATCACAAATACTCGGCCGAATCGGCGGTTCAGTTCGACGTGACCGACACGCCGGCGCCGCTGCCCGACGATAAGGGGACCGAGGCGCCGAAGAAGTAGGGCAAACTCCGGCACGTAGCCGCTATAGCGCCTTTGGTTCAACCCCAGGGAATACTTCCGAATTATTGCTCCGGCCCACTCGATGGCAGGTTGCCGCATTATGCGGCGTCATCTAATACGATTTCTCGTACTTGTTGCGGCTATTGTAGACCTTGAACGTCCCGTCCTTCTCCGCCGTGAGCCGCAGCCATTTGCCTTCGCATTGTTCCTCGATATTGGCGATGAAGGGGTCGGCGGAGTTGTGGTCCTTGCCAGCGCCGATGGCGTAGTGAAGCTGCCAGATGTCTTCCAAGCCAGGTGTATCGTGGACGGTCTGCCAGGCTTGCGGTTTGCCGCCTTTGCGCGGGCCGTTATCGGCGATCGCTACCTTGGGGTGAATCGCGTGCACGAGTTGCGGCGTGTTGGCCGCGGCGCCCATGTGATGGGAAGCGACAAACACGTTCACCGTGCCGATTTTATTCAGCGGGCAGACCAGGTCGTGCTCATGGCTGCTGGTGAGATCGCCCAGGTCGAGAATGCGAAAATTGCTGTAGGTAATCAGAATGCCCAGCGATTGCTGGTTTTCGCTGGTTTCTTCATCGGGATCGGGGCGGTAGGTGGCGCAATCGGGGTTGGGCTGGCCCGCTCCGGGAAGGGGCGCCGCAAGGGTTTGGCCGGCGCCTGCGAGCACCTTCACATCCAGGCTTTTGATGGGAATGGTGTCGCCGGGCTTGGCAACGATGCGCGTGCCTTTTTCTGCAAACGAGGTGTACATATTGAAGCGCACCTTTGAATCTTTATCCATTTCGGTGTTGGGACCGTGATCGATGAAGGCGCGGATCGGGAACTTCTGGGCGACATCGTAGAGGCCGCCCACGTGATCGGCATGATAATGGCTGATCAACAGGAAGTCGATTTTTTTCACGCCGGCGGCTTTGGCCGCGGCGGCGATGCGCTCGGGGTCGCGGTGATTGAAGCCGCCGTAACCGGTATCCATCAATAAAGTTTCGCCCGAAGGCGCGACGAAAAGTGTGGATTGGCCGCCCTCCACATCGATGAAATAAATTTCCAGATTTTTCGCGGCGTAAAGCGAGGCCGCGGAGGCCGCCAGCAGCGCGCAGAGAGACAGTACCCGCATGGCGACGATCTTAGCATTCCCCGGTTGCCTGACTCCGCGAGGCGCGCAGACCGCGTGAGACGAGATGGGCGATCAGCGCTTCGGGATCGTCGGCGATGATGCCATCTACCTGCGCGGCGATCATACGGTCCCAATCGGCGGGATGGTTCACGGTCCAGGGCAAAATCTGAATTCCAGAGGCATGCGCGGCCGCAACTTTTTCCGGAGTGACCAAAGAAAAATGCGGCGCCACGATTTCAGCCGCGCTGCCTTCGCGGGCAATTTCCGAAAAGGCGCGGGGATCCGTTTCGGTGAGCGCGGCCAGGCGGATTTCGGGCGCGAGCGCGCGCATGGCTCGGAGCACGCGAAAGTCGAAGCACATTACAGCCACGCGGTTTTCGGCATGGTGAGCCCGGATGCGCGCGAGCACGCGCGCGGCGAATTCCCGTGGGGCGGGGCAGTGAGGTGCGCCGGTCCAGGTTTTGATTTCGAGATCGAAGGCGCCGGCGAGATCCAGGACTTCATCGAGAGTGGGTGCTTGCCCGCGTTCGGAGATGGGATCGTGCGAGACAACCAACTGGCCATCGCCCGTGACGACTACATCGAACTCTATCGCATCCGCGCCGCCGCGGATGGCGTACGCAAACCCAGGCAAAGTGTTTTCGGGCATGCGGGCTTTGGCCCCGCGATGGCCGTGCACTTGAATGGTCACTTTTGCCAAAGGATCTGGCCGGCTTCGAGCGGCACGTTCACGCCGGGGAAGCGCGGAACGATGCGCGGTGTATAGTCTTGCGCGGGGCGATTGGCCGGTGCTTCGGCGGTGTAGAGATAACCGCCCACCGAACCGGCCAGCGCCTGCTGCCGGCTCATCGGGATGCGGATCGGCTCGCCGTCAGAATTATCCGCGTAGATCTCCACAGCGACGCTATCAGGGGCGAGTTCATCCAAATACACCGGGACATGGAAAACATGCCGCCGCGGATCGCTCTCGATATGCACGTCTCCAAACCGCAGCCTGTTCCAATGAAACGCCAGTTGCCGCTGCCATTCGCGAATGGCGCCGGCCTGTTTGCCGGAACTCGCCGCCCGGCTGCAATAAGCCGAAGCGGCGGGCAGGTAATGCTGCTCCGTGTATTGGCGGACGGTGCGATTGGCGGAAAATTGCGGCGTGAGCCGGGCGAGGCTCTCGCGCATTTTGGCGACCCAGCGGCGCGGGACGCCCTGCTCATCGCGTTCGTAAAATGCGGGAATCACGTCGTGCTCCAGCACGGAATAGAGTTGGTCTGCCTCGGCCGCGTCCCAGCCGGGATCGTCGCCATGCTCGCGGCCATCGCCGATCGCCCAGCCCACTTCGGGCACGTACGCTTCGGCCCACCAGCCATCCAGCTCGGAAAGATTCAGACCGCCGTTCACCAGAACCTTCATGCCGCTGGTACCGCTGGCTTCCCAGGGGCGGCGGGGTGTGTTGATCCACAGGTCGACGCCGCGCACCAGGTTTTGCGTGAGAACTTTATCGTAGTCGCTGAGAAAGACCACGTGCGCGCGCGCTTCGGGCCGGTAGCGAATGAAATCGTTCCACTGGCGGATCAGCGCCTGGCCGGGAGAATCCTGCGGATGGGCTTTGCCGGCGATGATCAACTGCGCCGGCCGCTCGCGGTTGGCGAGGATGCGCAGCAGGCGATCCGGATCGTGCAATAACAAGTTGGGACGTTTGTAGGTGGCGAAGCGGCGGGCGAAGCCCATCGTGAGGATATCGGGATCGAAGATGCGGCTGGCCGCTTCCACCTGGTCTTGCGGCGCGCCCTGGCTCTCCAGTTGCTGTGCCAGGCGCTGGCGGGCGAAGTCCACCAGGCCGTGAGTGGTTTGCGCCCGAAGCTGCCAGAGCTGCAGATCGCTGATGCGGCGCAAGGCTGGTTCCAGGTGCTCTGTTTCGCCCAACCAGCGGTCGCTGCCACAGGCGGCCCTCCAGAAGGCATCGGCTTCGGCGGATTCCCAAGTGGCCACGTGTACGCCGTTCGTCACGTGCCCGACGGGAACATCGGCTTCCGGCCAGCGCGGAAACAGCGGCTGGAAAAGCCGGCGGCTCACCTGGCCATGCAGGCGGCTGACCCCATTCACCGCGCCGCTGCCGCGCATCGCGAGGTACGCCATGTTAAAAGGCTCGCTGGGCGACCCATCCCGCCGGCCCAGGGCCAGCAAATCCTGAATGCCGATACCAAGTTGGTTTTCCGCGTAGTCGCTGAAATATTTCGCCACCAGTTCGGGCGCGAAGCGGTCGAAGCCCGCATCCACGGCCGTGTGCGTGGTAAAAACGTTTCCCGCTCGGGTCGCAATAAGGGCGATATCGAACGGTTGATGCTGCTCCGCCATCCAGGAGTGCGCGCGTTCGAGCACGGCAAAACCGGCGTGGCCCTCATTCAAATGCATCACCTGGGGATTGAGGCCGAGAGCTCGCAAAAGACGCCAGCCTCCGATACCGAGCAGAATCTCCTGGCGGATGCGCGTTTCCGGCCCGCCGCCATAGAGTTCGCTGGTGACACTGCGCAGATTGGGAGGATTTGCCGGGTCGTTGGAATCGAGCAGATAGAGCTTGAGCCGCCCCACTTCCACCTGCCACGCGCGCGCCCACATGTGCAAACCCGGCAGCGCAATCCGGATGCGCACCCATTCCCCATTGGCTTCGCGCAGGGGTTTTATCGGAAGCATACCGGGATCATTGAATGGATAAAGGGCTACCTGGTTCCCGTTGGTATCGAATTCCTGGCGGAAATAGCCTTGCGAATAGAGCAGGCCAATGCCGACCACGGGAACGCCCAGATCGCTCGCAGCCTTGAGTTGATCGCCGGCCACATTGCCCAAACCGCCGGAGTAGATGGGCAAGGCTTCGGCCAGCAGGTATTCCATGCTGAAGTATGCCACCAGGCCGAGCGGCGATTCGGAATGATTCTGCTGGAACCAGGTAACCGCGCTGGGGGCCCCGCGCTTTTCCTCCAGCGCCTCATCCAGGAGGCGGGCGAAAGCCGGGTCGCTGCGTACCGCCCGGAGTTTTTCCTGCGATACCGTTTGCAGCACGAGCCACGGATTCAGAGTGCGCTGCCAGAGTTCGGGATCGAGCCGGTTCCAGAGTTCGTCGGCGGCGTGATTCCAGGTCCAGCGAAGGTTCAGGGCCAATTCCACGAGGCCATCGGCCTCAGTTTCCGAAGGACGCGAAGTATAGGTGGGATTGCTCATGGCTACCTTCTATTGTCGCTATTGTCGCGCCGCGGAAGCGAAGCGGCGATTACAATTCGGTTGCCAGTTCTCCGCAGAGAACCGTCACCGCCTGCCCGCCCAGCATCACCCGATTGCCGTTGAACAGCCACCCTCAGAAGACCGCCGCGCGAGGAAGCCTGATATGCCGTGAACTGCGTCTTTCCGAGTTGCGCTGCTTAATACGGGCCCAGGGCGCAGTGCGCGGAGCCCGTCACGTGGTCTTCGTCGATCCCGGAACCCGGGGGCAAAAAAGCGCGAGACGAAATCGAATTCCGGGCTTTTCGAACGCGCCGTAACCATCACGCCGCGCACCGGGAGTTTGCGCAACATGCTGAAATCCGGGCTGAGACCCCGCAGCAGTTTTTCCAATTTATGTCCACCAGGTAATCGAATTGGTTCTTTCCGACAAAGCGAGCCTGCGCGCCGCAACGCCCGCCGCCAAATGGCCCTCTTCCCACAGCACATGAGCGCTGGCAAGCGTGGCGTGACCGCATAAGGCCACTTCGACCGACGGCGTGAACCAGCGGAGGTGAAATCCCTGGTCCGCGGGCGTGAGAAATGCGGTTTCCGACAAATTCATTTCGCGCGCCACCTGCTGCATCCAGTTTTCCGGCGGGCTGGCCGGGAGCACGCAAACCGCCGCCGGATTACCGGCAAACGGTCTCAGAGCGCTGCAGCAACTCCGCGGCTGATCGGTCTGGTAGTCTGGCCATGGCTAGGCATAGGCGCAACCGCTGCTTTTTCCCGAGCAGATCGCTGGCCGGCTCCCCATCCAAGCTTCCATAACGCTTCAACGCCGCATGAATCCGGTTCTTCAGCAGGAGAAATTCTGGTATTCCGATGCATCGCCAGCGCTACGCAGGCCAGCATGCCTTGCGGCTTTACGATCGGGTGAAAGCGAAAAAGTGCCACGGCAAAGCGGCCGTGGCGGTGGCCAGGCATTTGGCGGAATCGAGTTGGTGGATTCTCCGCAAGCGGGAACAGTATCGGCAGCCGCATGCGGCCGTTGAGTCTTCGTCCAGCAAGTGGACGTAAAAGCATCGATGGAAGAGCAACTGGACGAGGCGAAAGGAGGTAGCCAATCTAGCGAGAGAGTCGCCCAGCCTGGAGCTTCTGGGGCTCCGCCCCAGACCCCGGAGTTTAGCGCTTTGCGGCCAGGATTGGCTCTAAACCAAAACGCGGATGAACGGGAGTTGCTCGCCACAACTCTCGCCAACCCCGCGGCCACGCCCGCCCTGATGGTGCGCCTCAAAGCCGTGCGCGAAACCAGCGGCGACCGCTTTCTGCCCGCGCTCTACAGCGATAACTACATAGCCCTGATGCCCGGCGAGCGGCGCGTCATCCGCGTTGAAGTTGCGGACCGCGACACGCGCGGGCAGCGGCCACAAATCGCTATCTCCGGTTTCAACGTAAAGGCCCGCCGCGCAGTGGTGGTTGAGCGAACGGATTAGTCCAAACCCGAGATGCTTTGTCAAATTCCCCAAACCTGCTCATGGGAAACTGGTGTGCAAGCACTTTCTGTTTTGGGAGGACTCATGGCGCAAACCGTTGCTCCCCTGGCCGGCCGCCAGCCGGCCCTTTCCCCCGAAGAATTCCGTGCCATCGATGCCTGGTGGCGCGCAGCCAACTACCTCTCTGCCGGCCAGATTTACTTGTACGCCAATCCCCTGCTGCGCGAACCGCTGCGCCTCGAGCACATCAAGCCCCGCCTGCTCGGGCATTGGGGCACCACGCCCGGACTCAACTTCATCTACGTCCACTGCAACCGCGTCATCCGCAAATATGGCCTCAACATGATCTACGTTTGCGGCCCCGGACACGGCGGCCCGGGCATGGTCGCCAACACGTGGCTCGAAGGAACCTACAGCGAACTTTATCCCAACATCCCCCAGAACGAGGAAGGCATGCGGCGGCTGTTCACGCAGTTTTCCTTTCCCGGCGGAGTGCCCAGCCATGCCGCGCCGGAAACGCCCGGCTCCATCCACGAAGGCGGCGAGTTAGGGTATGCGCTGCTGCACGCCTACGGAGCGGTGTTCGACAATCCCACGCTGACGGTCTGCTGCGTGGTGGGCGATGGCGAAGCCGAAACCGGGCCGCTGGCCACAAGCTGGCATTCCAACAAGTTTCTCAACCCGGCCCACGATGGCGCGGTGCTGCCGGTCCTTCACCTCAACGGCTATAAGATCGCCAACCCAACCGTGCTGGCGCGCATTCCGCGGCACGAACTGACATCCCTGCTCGAAGGCTACGGATACCATCCGTACTATGTCGAAGGCTCCGACCCGAAGCTGATGCACGAAGCCATGGCTTCGACCATGGATACCGCGGTGGAAGAGATCCAGGCGATTCAAGTGGCGGCGCGCTCGCACGGATTTTCGCAACGCCCCGTGTGGCCGATGATCGTTCTGGTTTCTCCCAAAGGGTGGACCGGACCCAAAACCGTGGATGGCCTCCAGGTGGAAGGCACCTTCCGCGCGCACCAGGTGCCGGTCGATCATTTCGCCGGCCACCCCGAGCATCTCCACATCCTCGAAGAGTGGATGAAGAGCTACCACCCCGAAGAGTTGTTCGATGAGAATGGATCTCCCGTGCCTTTGATTCGGCAACTGGCGCCGGAAGGGGACCGCCGCATGGGAGCGAATCCCAATGCCAACGGCGGCCTCCTGCTCAAGCCGCTGCGTATGCCCAACTTTCGCGCCTATGCGGTGGAAGTGCCGCGGCCGGGCACAGGCCACGCCGAAGCCACTCGCGTGCTCGGAGGAATGCTGCGCGACGTGCTGCGCCAAAACCAGGACCGCCGCGACTTCCGCATATTCAGCCCCGACGAGACCGCCTCGAACCGCTTAAACGCGGTATTCGAAGCCACCGGCCGCGCCTTTACCGGCGAGATCCAGCCCAACGACGACCACGTCTCTCCGGATGGCCGCGTCATGGAAGTGCTCAGCGAGCACATGTGCCAGGGCTGGCTCGAAGGCTACTTGCTCACCGGCCGGCACGGCTTGTTTTCCTGCTACGAAGCCTTCATCCACATTGTGGACGCCATGTTCAACCAGCACGCCAAGTGGCTCGAAAGCACGCGGCGTATCGACTGGCGGCGGCCGATTGCCTCTCTTAATCTGCTTCTCACTTCGCACGTCTGGCGACAGGACCATAACGGTTTCAGCCATCAGGACCCTGGCTTCATCGACTTCGTCATGAACAAGAAGGCGGATGTTGTCAGGGTCTACCTGCCCCCCGATGCCAATACCCTGCTCTCGGTTGCCAACCATTGCCTGCGCAGCAAAAACTATATCAACGTGATCGTGGCCGGCAAGCAGCCGGCGTTGCAGTGGCTCGATATGGATGCGGCGGTGAAACACTGCACGGCCGGAATCGGCATTTGGCCCTGGGCGAGCAACGACCAGGGTGGAGAGCCGGATGTGGTGATGGCCTGCGCCGGAGATGTGCCCACCATGGAGGCTTTGGCCGCCGTGGATTTCCTGCGCGGCAACGTGCCGCATCTAAAGATCCGGGTGGTAAACGTGGTGGACCTGATGACGCTCCAGCCCGCCTCGGAGCACCCGCACGGCCTTTCGGACCGCGAGTTCGATTCCATCTTCACCACCGATAAGCCGGTGGTCTTCGCCTATCACGGCTATCCCTGGCTGATTCACCGCCTCACCTACCGCCGCGCGAACCACCACAATATTCACGTCCGCGGATACAAAGAGGAAGGCACCACCACCACGCCTTTCGATATGGCCGTGCTGAACGATCTCGACCGCTTCCACCTGGCTATGGATGTGATCGACCGCGTGCCCGGCCTCGCCGCCGTAGCCGCGCACCAGCGGCAAGCCTTGCGCGACAAACTCATCGAGCACCGCCTCTATGTAGACAGCCGCGGCGATGACCTGCCCGAGGTAAAAGACTGGCATTGGCCGGGGTAAAGCGCCCGGAATCGTTTACTTTTCCGGAAGCGCAAACACGTACAGCACGTTGCCGTTCGCCGGATGATGAATCTCCGGCGCCACCGCGGCCGGCACCTGCCGGGGGCTGCCGCCGCCCAATCCGCTGGTGACCGCTACGTACTGCCGTCCGCCCACGCGGAAGGTCACCGGGAAACCTTGCACCGAAGTCGCCAGGCGCGTCTTCCAGAGCACCGCGCCCGTCTTCACGTCCACCGCCCGGAATACACGGTCGAGATCGCCCACGAACGCCACGCCGCCGGCCGTCGAAAGCACCGCCGTCAGAAAGGGCGCGCGCTGCTCGATCTTCCAAAGCTCTTTCATGCTGTCCACGTCATACGCCGCCAGCTTGCCGATGTTGCCATTTGTGCCCGGCATTTCGAAAAACCGGCGGTTCGCCGAGGTGCCGCCCGAGCCTTCCTTGAAATCGGTTTTGCGGCCGTACATCTGCATGCAGGTCTGGCTGAGTGGAATGATGAGCTGGTTGGTGGGTTGGTGATAGCTCATCGCCTGCCAGTTGTGCCCGCCTTCGGTGGAAGGGCAGGCGTCCACCCATTTTTCCGGCTCCTGCTCCACAATGTCGTTGCGGTAATGCACGGCCCCGGTCTTCTTGTCGATGCTGTCGAAAACGTTCTGGTAGACGGTTTCCTTGTAGTCGAGAAACTTTCCGGTCTTGCGGTCAAGCTTCCACAGAATGCCATCTTTACCGATGGTGAACAGCAGGTTGCGCCCGCCCGAATCTACCAGCACGCGTTCGTAAACCGTGTCGAGATCGAGCGATTCGCCGGGCACATGCTGGTAATACCAGGCGAGCGAGCCGTCGGCCGGCCGCAGCGCCAGCGTAGATGCGGTGTAGAGAGCGGCGGCGCTCGTGCCCCGAATGGCGCGCATCCACGGCTTGGCCTGCGCCACGCCCCAATAGGTCAAACCCAACGTGGGATCATAGCTGCCTGTGATCCAGGTGTCGCCGCCCGCCCGCAAAAGGTTGGAAAGCTTGCCCCAGGTATCGCCGCCGGGCGTGCCTTCCCGCGCGACCGTTTCAAACTTCCAGAGCTGCTTGCCGGTCTCGGCGTCGTAGGCGCTGATGAAGCAGCCCGTCTCCTTATAGCGGTCGCACCCGCCCATTCCCTGGATCACCTTGCCATCGATGATCAGCGGCCCGCTGGTGTTGCCGTAACCTTTCGCCGGATCGGCAATGCGCGTTTCCCAAACCACCTTGCCCGTGCGCGCGTCCAGCGCCAGCAGGCGCACATCGGTGGTCGCCAGGTAAACCTTGTCTTGGTAGACCGCGAGGCTGCGAATCGCGCCCAGCCCGTTCGAAAGCTCCGGCCCGATGCGGTTCTCCCAGATCAGTTCGCCGGTGCGCGCATCGAGCGCCTGCACGATGTTGAAGGTATTGGCGAGGAACATCACACCGTTGTGGACGATCGGCGTCGGCTCATTGGCCCCGCCCTCGTTCATCGCCCACTCCCAGACGAGCTGAAGCTGTTTCACGTTGCCCGTGTTGATCTCCGCGAGCGGGCTGTAGCTCCAGGCCTGGTAGTTGCGGCGGATCATCAGCCAGTCGCCCGGATCTGGATTGCGCAGCATGGCATCGGTGACCGGCACGTAATTCTTCACCTCGCCCTTGACCGTCAGTCCCTTCGGCCCCGCCGGCGCGGCTGCAACCTGGCCGCCGGCCTGAAACGCAATCGCCGGCCGGCCCGTGGCTACCGAGCGGATCGGAAACGCCGCCGAGGCGGTGAGCGGCTGAGCGCTGGACGCGCCATTGGCGGCCAGAATGAAGGCCGCGAGATTTACCGCGGCCTCTTCACCGAGCGAGCCCGGAGCGCCCGGCGGCATGCTGGTCTGGATGTAACTGACCAACTCCCGCGCCGTGCGGGTCCCCCAGGCAGCCACAAAGTTCGATCCGGCAAGCTGCGGCCCTTCGTTGCCGCCGAGATCTACGGCGTGGCAGCCCGCGCATTCGGCCTGGTAGGCCGCGCGCCCGGCTTCAGCCTGTTGGGTGGTTTGCGCGTACGCCACCGTCGTGAATAGCGCCAGAAGCGCGTATCGATTTCGCATAGGCCTCCTTACCGCACGTGGCCCACGATCCATTTTTCGATCGCCGCCGCCACCTGCAGGTTATTCTTCTCCAGCATCACCATGTGCCCGTTGCCGTGAATGCCCTCGTTTTCAAGGCGCATATGCGTGTTCTCCACACCGGCCTGCTTCAGGTACTTCGCGGTGCAGTGATCGTAGACGGCGTGATAGGAAGACTCGGTGGTCACAATCAGGACCGGAATCCCCTTGAGATGCGGCAATTGCCGGGGCGGATCGGCTTGCTGCCAGCAGGCGGTGAGGCCCGGCGCGTCCGGTTGCGCCTCGCGCACTTTCGCCAGCTCGCCGGCGGATGCGGCCGGAGGGTCATAGGTAATGGGAATATCGGTAATGCCCCAGGCGCGGCTCGGATTCTCGTTCACCACTGCGTTATAGAATGGCGGCCCGCTCGGCTCTACCGCCACAATCGCCTTCACCGCCTTGGGCCGGCTATCCGCCAACAACCAGCCGAACGGTCCCGCCTGCGAATGCGTCACCACGATCGCTTCGCCGATCTTGTCCAACAGCAGCGAGCCATCTTCCTTGATCCGCCGCTGCGTCTCTTCCGCGCTCGCCAGGCTCTCTACCTGCGATGCATAGAATTGGTCGAAAATGGGATCGCCGCGCTGGCCTTTCTTTGCGCCCTCGCCCGGCCACTGCGTGTGCTTCTTCGCTTGCGGCCACCAGCCGCCTACCTCGCTGGCCGTAAACCGCCGCTCGATCTCCGAAGCCGAAAGGATCTGCAGCGCTCCATCGGAGGGGTGCCATGCGGACCGCCCGCGCGCCGGCTGGTCGATAAGATAAACCACGTATCCTTGCGACAGAAAATAGTCCGCCCATCCCATGCGCCCATCCGGCGTGCCGAGCCAGTTAGTGGCAGTTTGCGAGAGGCCGTGGAGAAACAGCAGCGGATACTTGTGTGTTACCCTCGCGGGCCGCAGCTCCTCCACATACATTTGCCCGCTCATCACCTCTTGCCCCGGCGCGCCCGTGTACTTCCCGCCCACATAGAAGAACTCGCGAGTGGAGAACACACGCGAATCGGACGCTCCGAAAACCGAAGCCGCCGCCAGCACCGCCGCGAAACTCAGCCTGCTCATGATCTGATTAGTTTATGACGCCGGGAGGCGGCCGGTGCAGTGGGAAGGAAAACCGGGGGGCCGGGCCGGCGCGGCGCTTCGCCACGGGACTGGAGGCGCCGACACGGCGCTTCCGGCGCTTCTCAGCAGGATTCGAGTACCTGCTGGATGCGCGGCCGGTCGACACAGCGGCGCTGCAATCCAATCTCGCGCACTATAAGCGGCTGGAGGGCGAAGACAAGGAGGCGGAGTGGCGGCCCGTCCGGCCTGGGCTCCGCAAGGAGTTCGCGGTGTATACGGCGGGGTTTCCCACTCCCGCCCTGATGTCCGCGCGTTCGCGGCTTTGAGCGAGCGCGCTCCCGCCGCGGAATTTCGCCATTGGGGCGACGCGGACGTGGGGGGCCGCGCATCTGGTGGTTCCTGCGCTCCCGGCTGGCGAGGCCAGTCGCTCTCTTTCGCACGACGGCCGCCTGGATTGAGAGCGAGACGCTTCGCGGCGGAAAACGCCTGAGTGCCCAGGAGGTGGAGGCGCTGCGGCGTTTGAAGTCGCAGGTGAGCGCCGTGCGAGGGGAGGACGCCGGCTCGGCTCGCGACCTGATGGACAGGCTTATGGAACATCGGGTGCGGATTGAGCAGGAGAGGTACTGAAGAGCCGCCTGAGTTGGGCCGCGGATTCGGCCCCGACGGCCGCAGCTCCGTCTGACGCACCCCTACGGTTGAATTTTGTTTCCTCGCGGGCCCCTTGTCCAGTATCATATACATTGTCTTCGATACAAGACAACTAACCGTTTCCATGGAGGGGGAGTGAACTACGCGAAACCGCCGCGCGCCGCGCTGCGATTCATCGGCATCATGCTGATTTTTGGCGCCCCGGCAGCCGCCGCGCAGGATATGACTATCGAATGGAAGGCGAGCTTAACGGACCTGGAGCGGCGCTTACCCGGACTGCCGGCGGCGGGACCGGCAGTGGACGCGTGGCGCGCCGATGCGGAAAGTTTGCGATCCTCGCTCGCGTCCGCCGCGGACTCCTATCCGGCGCCTAAGATCCAGCTTCCCGAGCCGCTGCCGCCCGAGCCGTCGCACGCTCAGTTGCAGCAGCAGTTTGCAGCGCTGAGCAGCGCAGTCGACCAGGCGATCCGGCAAAGCCCCGGTTCGCCGTTCCATCTCGGCACGGTTGCGGTGACCGTGTCCGCGACCGCTCCGGCGCCTTCGCCGGTTTCCGATAGCACCGACCAAACCGAGATTCGGAACCTCGATCTGGTCAACGCCGCAAAGGCCCTCGATTATCTTCCCGGTGTTTCGATCCAGCACCTTTCTCAAAACCGGAACGAGGCGGGCATTATGGTTCGCGGGTTCAGCACACGCGGGCAGGTGCCGCTCTATATTGACGGAATTCCGATTTCGGTGCCCTACGACGGCTACGTCGATTTCAATCGATTCCTGACGAGCGATATCGCGGAAGTGCAAGTGGCGAAGGGCTATTCCTCTCCGTTACTAGGCCCGAATGCGCTGGGCGGCACTATCAATCTGGTCACGCAAGAACCGGTGAAGAAGATCGACGTTGACGCGCTGATCGGCACCGGCTCAGGCAACACGCTACTTTCCGCGCTCCGCCTCGGTTCCCGATGGCGCCGCTTTTTCTTCCAGGGCGCGCTCGATTGGCTGCAAGCCGATTTCATCCCGTTGTCCGGGAAGTTCCCGGTTCTGCAATACCGGAACCTTCCCGATATCGTAATGACCGATCACCTGAACAATTCGTGGTCCCGCGACGAGAGGTTCACCGGCCGCGCAGGCTGGACGCCGCGCGGGCAGGACGAGTATGTTTTAAGCTATATCAATTTGAAGGGGCAAAAGGGCGTCCCGCTGTATCAAGGGCCAAACACGGCGGCGGCGTACCGGTTCTTCTGGACATGGCCGTATTGGGACATGGCCAACTATTACTTCCATTCCAACACGGAACTCGGCGAGAGCAGCGCGATCAAATTCCGCGCGTTCTACACGCAATTTCGCAACGACATCGACATGTATTCGACCGATACATATTCCGTTATGAACACGAGCAATGCGGAACATAGCATGTATAACGAGCATAATGACGGGTTCTCGAGCGAGTTCACCACCCGCGCGGTATCGAGGAATGTCATCAGCGCGTCCTTTTTCCTCAAAGACGACATCCACACCGAACGGGGAATTTTTCCGGCAATTTCGCCGTTCCCGCTCATCGAGCCGGAGCTTCGCGACAGCGATATCCAAACGACCATTGGACTTCAGGACGTGGTCCGGTTCTCGTCCCGGCTCTCTTTAACGGGCGGATTCAGCGCGGATCACTTCGATGGCCTCGAAGGCCAGCAATATAATGCCGCCATGACAGGGCTGCTGCCGTTCACTTGCCTCGAGTCCCCGAAAAACACATCCTTTTCCGGGTGCACCGCGCACGTCTGGAATTTAAATCCGCAGGTAGCTGTCTCGTATCGGGTTGGCGAGAGCGGCACTTTTTTCGCAACATTCGCGGATCGCGGACGGTTTCCCATGCTCAAAGACATTTACTCGGCGAGCCTGGGCGCGGGACTACCGAACCCCAACCTTCAGCCGGAGCACAGCCGCAACTGGAACGCCGGATATTCGCAGGTGCTCGGCGCGCGGACACTGGCGCGGGTGACGCTTTTCCGAAGCGACTTGCGGGATGCCATCGAATCCGTGTTCGTAACGGACCCCGGCGGAACGAGCCCTTCCTCGGCGATGTGCCCCAACAACCGGGTTATCGGGTTTTGCAGCGAGATGGCGAACATCGGGAGGGAGGTGCATGAGGGCGTCGAGTTCGAAGTTCGCAGCACACCGCTCGCGCGCCTGACCGTAAACGCCAGCTACAGTTTTTTGAACCGTACGATTGCCTATGACTTCGGTGCGCTTCCAAATGTCAGCGCCGTCAACACCAGCATCAGTGTGTTGCCGGTGTCGCCCCGGAACAAGGCAATCGGCACAGCCACGGTGCGGCTCCCGCTGCAAATCCTCGCGATCGTCAATGAACGGTACGAGAGCGGGCTTGTGGTGCAGGATACGACATACGCGACGACCTCTCCTCTGTTTCTGCCGCATGCGGAGTCATACGCGACCACGGACATTGGCGCGATCGCGCCGGTGCGGGGAGGAATCAGCGTGCAGGCGGGCATTAAAAATCTGTTCGACAGGTACTACTTCTACACAGCAGGGTACCCTGAAATAGGGCGCAACTGGTTTTTGAATTTACGTTACCGGTTTTAGGAGGCGGACATGAATCGTCGTAATGTCGTTATTGTGCTCACGGGTTTGGGACTCCTCGCCGGTGCGGCAGCGGCCCAATCAGAATCGGCGCCGCCGCTACTGACGGTGTCCGGGGACATTCCCACGCCGTTAGAGATAAAGTCCGAGGACCTGGCGAAGATGCCCCGCGAGACCGTTTCGGTGCAGGAGGAGGACGGAACGAAAGTCCAATACGAGGGCGTGCCGCTTCGCGAGATTCTGGCGCGGGCCGGCGCTCCCCTCGGCAAGCAACTGCGTGGCAAGGCCCTGGCATCTTACGTGTTGGCCAAAGCGCATGACGGGTATCAAGTCGTGTTTGGGCTGGCCGAAGTGGACGCGAGCTTTGCGAATGAGCCGATTATTGTGGCCGACAAGCGCGATGGCAAGCCGTTATTCGGATATCAGGGACCGTTCCGGCTGGTGTGCGCCAACGATAAAGCGGGAGCGCGATCCGTGCGGATGCTGGAGAGGCTGGAGATCGTCCGGCTGAGGAAATAGACAGACTCTTTATGCGCAAAGCTCTTCTGGCGCTATCGGTAGCCGCCGTTGCCGCGTGGAATGCTCTTCCGGCCGCCGATGGCGGGCAGGCGTACCCATGGAATTTGCCAAAGGGTTTCCCGAAACCTTACGTTCCGGCCGACAATCCCATGACGGCGGCCAAGGTGGAACTGGGGCGACACCTGTTCTATGACACTCGCATGTCGGTGAACGGAAAAGCATCCTGCGCCAGTTGCCACAAACAGGAGCTTGCATTCACGGACGGCCGAGCCGTGGGGATCGGCGCGACGGGCGAAGCGCACACGCGGAGCGCCATGAGCCTGGTGAATGTGGCTTATAGCGCCGCGCTCACCTGGAGCAATCCTCAAATGAAGTTGCTGGAAGCGCAGGCGCTCGTGCCGATGTTCGGCGACCATCCGGTAGAACTCGGACTGCGCGAGGGTGATGGTTTCATTCCGATGCTGCGTTCCGAGCCGCGATACCGCCGGCTATTCGCAGCGGCATTTCCGGACGAAGAGGACCCTTTTACGATTTCCAACGTGGCGAAGGCAATAGCGTGCTTCGAGCGGAGCATCATTTCCGCGCGATCTCCCTACGATCGCTATCACTACGGCGGGGACGACTCAGCCGTTTCCGAGTCCGCCAAGCGCGGCGAAATCCTCTTCTTTAGCCAGCAGATTGCGTGCTTCCGCTGTCATGGCGGTTTCAACTTTAGCGACGCGACGGTATCCGAACGCAACCCGGGGCGCGAGGTCGAGTTTCACAACACGGGACTTTACAATCTCAAGGGACCGTATTCGTATCCAGCGCCCAATCTGGGGATTTACGAATTCACAAAATCGGCGGCGGACGTTGGGAAGTTCAAGGCGCCGACGCTGCGCAATATCGCAGTAACGGCGCCGTACATGCACGACGGGAGCATTCCGACGCTCGAAGACGTTCTCGACCACTATGCCGCCGGGGGCAGGACGATCGCTTCCGGCGTGAATGCCGGGAACGGGCACGACAATCCCAACAAAGACCCATTGATTGGCGGCTTCCAACTTTCCGCCGCGGAGCGGGCGGATTTGATCGCGTTTCTGCAGTCGCTCACGGACGACGCGGTGCTTCACGATTCCAGGTTCGCAAACCCCTGGTAGACACTGACGATTTCCATTGGAGGAAATATGGCGCTCTCAGCCAGAAATCAACTTCCCGGTACGGTCGAAGACGTTCAGATCGGAGACATCATGGCGCATGTCGTGGTGAAAATCGGCGACAATCTCGTCGAAAGCATCATTACTCGCAACAGCGCGGAGGAACTCGCCTTGAAGAAGGGCGATGCGGTCAAGGTTGTGGTCAAATCGACCGAGGTGATGATTCAGAAAGGCTGACGGAAGGGGCCGCGAACCAGCCCCGGACTACAGGACATCGGTATGGACCGCGTGAAGGGTCAGCCCAACCCGTCTAGCGCTTCGCCGTGCGTCCACACGTCGTGCATTTCGAAGGGGCCGCGGGTCAATGTTGTAGCGTCTTGGATGACTTCGAACTGCTTGATCGAAATGTTTCGTATGGAAGCGAGCCCTCTTAACCCAAGTTCGTCACCAAACCGGCGAAACCTCGCCAAGTTGACGGAGTAGGGATTTCTGCTCGGCAGTTGGCTCGGTAATGCGGCGCAAGCGGATCTCGCGGCCATCGGTGGTCGGTAGAACGATGTCTGCGCTTTGCAGCGTGGAGAGCAGCGCGATCGCTTTCATCGGCGTCATCGGTTGGGCATTTTCGACTCCGCTCTCTGATGGCTTGGGGGCGATCGCCGGCCGGCGCTTCAGTAAATGTTTGAGCGTGACCCAAAGCGCGTAACCCAAAAACGCCACCATCACATGGGCCTTGACGCGCGGCTCCAACTGGTGAAACAAGGGGCGAATGGAAAGCTCGCTTTTCAATGCCCGGAACGCTGCTTCCGCCTCCGTTAACTGCATATACTTGGACCACAGTTGTTGGGCTGTTTCCGCCTTCAGATTGGTGCGCAGCAGATAAGCTCTTTCGCGGGACTCGCGCCAGTTCTTGCGATCTTCTTTGATCTGCCAGAAGAGACGGGCGCCTTCGGCCGTCTGCTGCAGCTCCACGTCGTAGAGATCGTTCACTTGCGGATGTCGAGCCTGAATCTTGCCCAGCCGTCTCTCCATCTTGTTGCGGTCTTTCAACCGCCCCGTTGCGATGGTTTTCTCCAACCCTTTCAGCGCCCTTTCCATGCTGTTGGAAAACCGGTCGCGGATGGCTTTCTCTTTTTCCTTGCGGCCCGAGGTGCGACACAGAATGTAAGTCTTCTCGCTTGCGGAATGACCGCCTTCTTAATCTCAACTTCCGGCCTGACTTGTGCCCAGTCTTCCTTCAGTAGTTCCGCTTCAAACTGCTTCATCTGACTGCGCGGCGTGCCTGTCAGATACTGTCCGTCGGGTTTGCGGATTGCTGCCAGGTTCTCTTCGCTGACTATGCCGCGGTCAAACACCCAGATCCTGCGCGCCTTGCCATACTTCCGTTCCACCATGCGCAGAATCGTCTCCATGGTCGAGACATCCGTTCGGTTGCCGTTGAAAGTTTCATGGCTGAACGGAAAGCCTTCGTTGTTCACGATCAGCGCGATCACCAACTGCTCGCAGTCCGGCCGGTGATCCCGTGAATAGCCACGGCGCACCATCGGATTCTTCTCCGCCGCGCCTTCCACATACGTGCTAGTCAGGTCATACAGCAACACATCGAACTCGGCTCCGAATAACTCGCCATAACGATTCTTCAGATGCCGCTCCAGCTTTGTCTTATGCGGCAGAATGCGATCCAGACAGCGATACAGGCGCGTGTCGTTGATCTTGCCATCCTCGATCTGCAACAGATCGTCCAGCGCGGTAGATGGATACCAGCGCTGTTCAACAGCCAACTCGCTGCCTGGTGCACAGAGACGATTGATTGCCAACAGCGCCGCTAGGCGCGACCACGGCACGTCGGCCAGGTCATTGTCCACAGCTTGTTCGACAAATCGGTCCAGTTCCAGACGCTTCCACATTTCCAATCCGAGCCAGCGGGCTCCGAACTGCCGCGTTCTTTCCAGACGCACTGTGTTCAACAGCACCCGCGCTACCTGCGGATCATCCGGCGGCGGCTGCACATGCGAGGGGAACAGCTTCAGTTGCTGGGCTTCGCCTTGTTCCTTGAAGACTTCAACGGTGGTCAGCCAGCGCGCATGCGCGGAGCTATTCAGCTCGCCCGGATAACACAGTGTTTTCTGGCGCGGACCATCCGCCGTGCGCACCGTTTCGACCAGCGACCAATAGGTGTGATCCTTGCCGTCCTTCTTGCGACCGTGCGACCGCAGAAACATTCTGAGTTGATCGTGTCATGGGACCGACTCGCTTTCAAGATGGTAGGTCTGCACTACATCGCAGTTTGCGAACAAGCCCCTTGAATCGATGGGACTTGCCTTTGGAACAAGGGTAAAAAATCCCTGAAACTACCAATGTCGTGACGAACTTGGGCTAACCCGCCCAACCCGGCGCGCCGGAATGCGCCTGTGATTCGCTCGATAATTCCGACAATTTTCAGTGGCGCGTCTGGTGCCCTGCCGCTTCCCAGCGCAGGACTAGCAGATCCACCAGGCTCAGCCAGGCGCGCTCGGGGTGCTCCAGTTTCTGATAGAGACCGATATACGCCGGGTTTTTCAGTCCCATGCCGGCGAAGGCCAGGAAATACAGGGCGTCCGTATCGAGATCGAGCGCCTGTTCGCGGCTGAATCGCCGCGGATCGGCCAGGTACGGCTTCAGATAATCGATCACGCCTCCCAGGCTCAGGCCGTTCTTCCCGCGTACGCTCCATAAATCGGTGCCCTGCACCTGCGCAATCCGGCACACCATGGTGAAGGCTTCGAGATTGAAGACCGAATACCAGGGAGAAATGCGCGCCTCCTCCCGCGGAGCGCTGCCGTTTTCGGCGATCTGCCGGGGGTAAATGCGGTCGCGGTAGAAATCGAAGGCCATCTTCATCGCCGCTTCGTTTTCGACGAAGCTGGCGACGGCCGCCACCTGGGCCGTCCACCAGGAGGCTTGGTTATTGCCGCTGGTCTTGGCCTCCAAGCCGAATTTGCTCTGCGTAAGCCACTGCAGGTATTCCTGAAACCATTTGCGCACGGCCTCCTGGTCCTTGGCATCCCAGCTACCGGTGCGGGAGAGGAATTCCATGCCTTGAATCGCGCGGATGAACGCCCGGCCTTCCAGCATCCCCTCCGGCCGGCCCAGATTCAGGCCGCGAATCGCGCCGGCGTATTCCAGTTGCGGATTCATGCGCGTCCGTGGATTGATGAACCAGGCGTTGACCACGCGCGCGGCGCGCTGCGCGTAACGGGTGTCGTCGAACAGGTACGCGGCCGTTCCCAGCGCGAAGACAGTGTCGCACATCTGCGTCAGGGCGTTACGGTTGGCGTTGAACCGCTCCGGGTTCAGGTGTCCATCCCGCAGCAGGAAGGGCCCGCCGGGGTCTTCCGGGTTCGGCCAATAATACGCGGCTTCACTGTAGTAATCGTGCGCATCGAGCGGCAGCCCGGCCGGACGCTCGGTGGTCACGCTCCATGGCCCCTGCAGCATGCGCCGGTCGGCATCGGCGCGCAGGTGGCGCACCGCGTCGGTGGTCCAGGCTTCCTTGCGGGAAATGGCGCTACGCAGCGGATCGGCTTCGTCATCGGAAACCACTGTCATGGGCGCGGGCACCGCCATGGCCTCCGCCACAATGCCCAGCGCAGCCACTATCGCCGCGAACCTCATCAATGCGATTGTAACCGGCCCCGGCGTCTCGCCGCTTCGCGGCTACAAACGCACGCTTTTGTGCATGGGGCGAAACCTCACGTTGAGGCGAGCGTGGCAGTGCCTAGGGCTGGCGCGATCCTGTCCGGATCGTAACATTTTCAGCGGGTTAAGTCCGGTTCGAGCGGCGCCGGAGCGCTCCAAAACGGCCCCCGCTCAATCCCCGGTTTCTCCCTTGCCGCCACAAAACCCGCCATTTAATGGATAGTGGTTTCCTTTCAATCGTTTGACGGGCAAGATGGCCTCAAAAGCCCGAACGGTATAACTATGAGCACTCAGCCTGTTCAACCCAAACCTGCGATGCCGGTTGGTCTGGTGCAAATTGGCCAGTCGATCGAGGACACCATTCAGCAGAGACTTGCCGAAGAGCGCGCACGGCTCGAGCAGGAAGCCGGACTCGCCAGGCGGGAAGTCCACCATTTCAAACGTCCCGTGGAGCGGCCCTTCACTAAGGAGCAGCGGGCCAAAACCACGCTGCTGTTCGGAGGGCTCACCTGGAAACACGAAAAACTCGTCCATGGGGCGCTCGAAGGTTTAGGCTATCGCGCCGAAGCCGTTCCCACACCCAACGTGCGGGCCTTTCAAACCGGCAAGGAATACGGCAACAACGGCCAGTGCAACCCCACATATTTCACGGTTGGCAATCTGGTGCAGTACCTGCAATCGCTCGAAGAGCAAGGGCTGAGCAAGCAGGAAATTATCGATCACTACGTGTTCTTCACCGCCGGCGCCTGCGGCCCATGCCGCTTCGGCATGTACGAATCCGAGTATCGCCTGGCGCTGCGCAATGCCGGCTTCGATGGTTTCCGTGTGCTGTTGTTTCAGCAGTCCGGTGGGCTGAGCCAATCCGATGCCGAAGCCGGCCTGGCGATGAACCTGGATTTTTTCCTGGGAATTCTCAACGCCCTCAACTGCGGCGACGTCATGAACGAAGTCGCCTACGCCTTGCGCCCTTACGAGGTCACCGCCGGGCAAACCGATCGCACCCTCGACGAAGGCATGGACTACCTCCATGAAGTGTTCCGCAAAAAACGCCCGTGGAGACTCGACGAGAACCTGGGCAGGTTCCTGGGCGGCTTCTCCGATACCGCGGAATATATCGGCAAGTTCGTCAATCAATTGAAGGGCGACGACTATATTCCCGCCCTGGCGCATTGCCGCGAGCGGTTCAATGAGATCGAGATCGATCGCCTGCGCGTGAAGCCGATCGTCAAAATCACCGGCGAATTCTGGGCGCAGACCACCGAAGGCGACGGCAACTTCAATATGTTCGCCTTCCTCGAGCGCGAAGGCGCGCAGGTGCTGGTGGAGCCGATCGGCACCTGGATCATGTACATGATGCACCAGGTGGTGCAGAAATACCGCGATTTCAAAGGTCTTGACGAAGGCGCCGTGCTGCCGCCCATCTGGAAGCTGGCGCCGCGCGCCAAAATCGAATGGGAGTTCCGCCAGAAGCTCGCCAAAATGAAACTGGCCGAAGCCATCTTCCGCAACGAATATCACAAGATTGTGGATGCGCTCGGCGGCGTGGCGCACCACCTCACCGACCAGTATGAATTACAGCGCCTCGGCCACCCCTTCTACAATTCCCGCGCGGCCGGCGGTGAAGGGCACCTGGAAGTCGCCAAGAACATCTACTACACGAACAAAGACCTCGCTCACATGGTGCTTTCGCTGAAACCCTTTGGCTGCATGCCTTCCACGCAGTCCGATGGGGCGCAATCGGCCGTGGTTTCGAACTACAAGGATATGATCTACCTCCCCATCGAAACCTCCGGTGAAGGCGAAATCAACGCCCACAGCCGTGTGCAGATGGCGCTCGGCGAAGCCAAGAACAAGGCCAAGAAAGAATTCGCGGAGTGCCTGGAGCGGGCCGGCCTCACGCTCGACCAGTGCCGGGCCTATGTGGATGCTCACCCCGAAATGAAACGGCCGATGTACCATGTGCCGCACACCAAGGGCGTGGTTGGCGTGGCGGCAAACTTCGTCATGCACATTGCGGAACGCATGAAAGCGGAGCCGCGACCGTAAGGGAGCGGTCTGCCACTATGCAAAAACACTTCTTCATCGGCATGGATGTCGGCTCGACCACGGTCAAGTCCGTGGTGATCGACGCCGCCACCGATCAGATAGTTTGGCAGGATTATCAGCGGCACGATACCAAGCAGCCCGAAAAAGTCCTCGAATTCCTGAAGCGCTTTGAAACCGAAATCGAAGGCTTCTCCCCTTCCGCCTCCCGCATGTTCATCACAGGCTCGGGCGGCAACGGCCTGGCGAAATTTCTGGGCGCTAAGTTCGTGCAGGAAGTGAACGCCGTCTCGCTTGCTGTCGAGCGCCTCTACCCCGAATGCGGCTCCGTAATCGAACTCGGCGGCCAGGACGCCAAAATCATCATCTTCAAGAAGGACCCCGAGACGGGCCGCAAGAAAAAAATTCCGTCGATGAACGATAAGTGCGCCGGCGGCACCGGCGCCGTCATCGACAAAATCAATGCCAAGCTGCGCATCCCCGCCGATCAGCTCTGCGAAATGGGCTATCGCGGCCTGAAGCTGCATCCCGTGGCTGGCAAGTGCGGCGTGTTCGCCGAAACCGATATCAATGGCCTGCAGAAAATGGGCGTTCCGCCCAACGAGCTGATGGCGTCGCTGTTCGAAGCCATCGTCATGCAGAACCTGTCCGTGCTCACGCGCGGCAATACGCTGCAGCCCGTGGTGCTTCTGCTTGGCGGCCCTAACTGCTACATCAAGGGCATGCGCGATTGCTGGAAGCACAATATCCCCAAAATCTGGGAGGAGCGCAACACCCCGCTGCCCGAAGGCGTTCCGCCGGAAGACCTCATCCAGACGCCCCAAAACGCCCAGTATTTCGCGGCCATAGGCTCGGTGGAATTCGGCAAGACGGAAGACGAAGGCGTAGGCCGGTATCTCGGCTACGAAAAGCTCGAGTGGTACATCAATGTCGGCCGCGACGAAGAGAAAGCCAAGCGGGGCGGCAATGGCGGTCTGGCCAAGGATGAAGACGATCTCGCCGCTTTCAAGCGCAAATACCGGCACAAGAAATTCATTCCCGCCACCTTCCAGCCAGGCGAAGTCGTGGAAGGATTTGTAGGCATCGATGGCGGCTCTACTTCCACCAAGGCCGTCCTGTTGTCGAAAGACAAAGAGCGCCGCATTCTCGCCAAGACCTACCAGCTCTCCAAAGGCAACCCCATCGAGGACACCATGGAGGTGCTGCAAAAGCTCGACCGGCAGATCCGGGATCAGGGCGCCGAGCTCAAGATCCTGGGCGTCGGCACCACCGGTTATGCCAAAGACATCCTCAAAGACGTGATCGGCGCCGATGCCGCCCTGGTCGAGACCGTCGCCCATACCGAAGCCGGGCTGCACTTCTATGACAACATCGATGTCATTTGCGACGTCGGCGGCCAGGACATCAAGATCATCATCCTCAAAAACGGCCGCGTCAAGGATTTCAAACTGAATACGCAGTGCTCGGCGGGTAACGGGTACTTCTTGCAATCCACCGCGCAGGGCTTTAACGTGCCGGTCGAGCAGTATGCCGATACCGCTTTCGCGGCCAAAGGCTTCCCCTCGTTCGGCTATGGCTGCGCGGTGTTCATGCAGAGCGACATTGTCGATTTCCAGCGCCAGGGCTGGAAGCCGGAAGAAATCATGGCCGGCCTGTGCAACGTCCTGCCCAAGAATATCTGGCTCTACGTTTCGCAGATTCCCAATCTCTCCGCCATCGGCACGCGTTTCCTGCTGCAGGGCGGCACGCAGTACAACCTGGCCGCCGTAAAGGCCCAGGTGGATTTCATCGAGTCGCGCTTCAAGGGCAAGGAAGTCCAGCCCGAAGTGATTGTGCACGAGCATTGCGGCGAAGCGGGCGCAATCGGCGCCGCGCTCGAAGCCGGCCGCCTGTTCGACAACGGCCGCCAGACCACCTTCATCGGCCTCGAAGCCGCGTCGCAGATTCAGTACAAGACCACCCGCAACGAAGCCACCCGCTGCTACTTCTGCAAGAACAAGTGCCTGCGCACGTTCATCGACGTGAAAACGTCGCTAGTCAATCTTGACTACCGCCCGCCCGTTAAAACCAAGGTTCCGCTCGAACCCGGCGCGCAGCGGCTCATCATTGCCACCTGCGAAAAAGGCACGGTGGAAAACATCGATGAGATGCGCCAGATCAAGGGCAACCTGGACCGCATCAAGAAAGAGAATCCCAACTTCGTCGAGATCGCCGCCAAGGCCGCTTTCCGCGTTCCGGATACGCCGCTGGTGGCCGACCCCGCGCCCAAATTCCAGTTCACGGCCGCCCAAAAGAAGCGGGCCGAGCTCATTAAAAAGCGCGCGGAAATCCGCATCGGCATGCCGCGCGTGCTCAACATGTACTCCCAGACGCCGGTGTTCACGGGCTATTTCACCGCCCTGGGCATCAAGGCCGAAAACATCGTCTACTCCGATTACACCAGCGAAGAGCTGTACAAAGAGGGCGCCAAGCGCGGCGCCATCGATCCCTGCTTCCCCTCCAAGCTCGGCATCCCGCACGTCCACAACCTGCTCTACAAGGTGCACGCCAAGAAGCCGCTCGATATCATCTTCTTCCCCATGATCGACTGCCTCACCAGCGATCTGCACAACGTGCAGGCCAGCCGTGCCTGCCCTACCGTGGCAACCACGCCCGCCGCCGTCAAAGCCGCCTTCACCAAGGAAGGCGATCTGTTCGCCGAGAAGGGCGTCACTTTCCTCGATACCTTCGTCAATATTTCCAACCCCGAGCTGCTCGAGCGCCAGCTCTTTAATCAGTTCAAGGATATCTTCGGCCTCTCGCCCGAAGAGAACCATCGCGCCGTCGCCGAAGGCTACCGCGCGCTCGATATCTTCAACAACGTAACCATGCGCGGCCAGGCCCGCGAGGTGCTCGAGCAACTCGAACGCGAAGACCGCTTAGGCGTGGTTCTGCTCGGCCGGCCCTATCACAACGACCCCGGCGTCAATCATGAAATCATGGAGGAATTCCAGAAGCTCGGCTACCCGGTCTTCACGCAGGATTGCCTTCCCATCGACGACGACATCGTCTGGCGACTGTTCGGCGACGAAGTCGAAGCCGGCGAAATCCCGCACCCCATGGCGATCACCGACGTCTGGAAGAATTCCTATAGCGAAAACACCAGCCGCAAAGTCTGGGCCGCCAAATACGTCGCCCGCCATCCCAACCTGGTCGCGCTCGAGCTTTCCAGCTTCAAGTGCGGCCACGACGCGCCCATCTACACCGTAGTCGAAGAGATCGTCGAGCACTCCGGCACGCCGTATTTCTGCTTCAAGGACATCGACGAAAACAAGCCCACCGGCTCGATCAAGATCCGCGTCGAGACCATCGGCTATTTCCTGAAGCGTTACCGCGAAGACATGGTTCGCAACAAGCAAAAAGCCAAGACCATCGAAGCGCAGCTAGCCGAGTTCGAAGCGCGCCTGCGCAAGCAGATGCTCCGCGAAAAGCTCGATTCGCTGGCCGGCGCGTTTGAAACCGGCGCCATGCCGCAAATTCACGTCAGCGTGGGCCAGTTGGCGGCCTCGCGGCCGGCGGAGCGGTACGAGACGGTCTCGGGAGATTAAACTTAAACAAGACGGCCGGTCGTTAAGATGTTTTGGAGCGGCGAACTGTGCCAATTGCTCTCGAATCGTTCAGGGTTATTCCATACCTTAACACCGAAAGTCTCAATGGCAGGACCGTAAACCTAATGCCGTTGTGGGACGGAGAACGCTGGCGTGATTGGTTCCCGACTGCTTCGGGCATGGTCGAAATTAAGATTGTGGACGTATTCAAGATAGATTAGATCGCCCCTGGGTATCGGATTTTTATCCGTGGGCCCCATAACGGTGCTCTTCGGGAAATCCTGCGCGTCCAAGCCGGTGGCGTGCCCTGGTGGAATACTACGGTTTCGGATGAAGCTTAGGCAGCGGCACCCGATCAGACTTGGCTCATAGTGTCTTTATCGTGGCTGGACCCAAGCGACTCGGAGCCGAATTACTGCGGTTTGGCAACGGAGGAGGAGCGGGCTTGCGTGCCTTTACGCCGAATTGCGATGCTCACCGTATCTGCCAGCACCGCCCGCTCCCGCTCCGGTTTTACTTTACAGGCTTGGCTTCGATCCCGTATTCTCGCAGAAGATCGCCCGTCGGGCTGTAGACCCGCACAAAGTAAACTCCAGCGGCGACCCCCGGAATGGCGGTCCCAAGGGTATCGGCGGCGAACTCCGCGCGCCGCACCGGACGCCCGAATTGGTCTACCACCTCCAGCCGGTATTGTGCGAACCGCGGCAGGCCTTCCAGATCCGGTTGGAGCACCAGCGGTCTGTCTGCCGGCACCGCGGCCACGCTTTCGCCGCGAGTTGCCTCAAGCGAGATAGCGAGGGGCGCCACCGCGCCTCGCCTGGCCATTTGCAGGCCGACCCCTGCCGCTACTATTAGAAGCACCGCCGCCGCCAATGCCGGGACGAACCGTGGCAGCCTCCAGAATTGCCAGATCGGCTTCGACTCTGCAGGGAATTGCGCCGCGGCCCTGCGAACGGATCTTACCCAGGAATCGATTTCCTCCAGCTTCTCCTGGCAGGCTTCACACAGCAGAACGTGTTCCTCTACCCGGGCCACGTCGGGCTCCGCAAGCCGCCCGGCCGAGTATTGCTCGAGTGTTTCCTCTTCCACGTGACTGCAGTATCCGGTCATGACTCCCGTTTCGATTATCAACCACTTCCCTCCCGTAAAGGAAGTGCGCAATTACAAAACGAAGTCTCAAGAAAATACTAGTACTGGTATTACTTGATTCTCCCAAGGGGCATACCTCACTTGCGGAAGCCGCTTTTGAGGGCAAACCGGCGCTTGCCCAGCTCGCCGAAGCGAGCCTTGGCACGGGATTTGATCAGGCGAAACTGGGTTTCCGTGAGTCCCATTTCGCGGCAGATCCGTTCCGGCGGCTGCTCGTCCAGGTAGAAGCGAGTAAGCACTTCCCGGTCGCGTTTGCCGATGCTTTGCAGAATACGCATCGCCAGCTCGTCGTTTTGCTTCTCTATGGCCCCGCGTTCCGGATCGGGATGGTGGTCGGCCAAAATCAGGGTTCCTTCGAGGTCGGCATGGTTGCGCCGCTCCTGGATGGCCTCTTCGATGTGACCGGCTACCTGCCGCCGGATCACCGTCCGCACGTAGCCCATCAATCTCTCCGGGTCGCGTAAATCTCCCCGCTGGATGGCTTGGGCAACAATCACAAAGACATCGTGGAGCTTATCGTCGAGGTCCCGGGGGCCCAATTGCCGGTATAGGAAGAAACGCACGCCCTTCGAGAAGACCTGATACAACTCCGCCAGTCCTGAGGGATCGCCTCTACGGATCCGCTCCACCACCTCCGCCCAGCGCGGTTCTGAAATCAACTCCGCTGGCCGGGATGCGCCTGCTGCTGTTCCTCCGTTCATTGCTCAACCTCTTGCGTTTCCTCGCTCTCCACCGCAAAATAAGCGCCCCAATAAGAGGGGCGGCTCAAGCGCCCTCCGGAATCGATCATTGCCATTTGGGCCGCCTGCAAGGCTGCCCCCGCGTCCAGTTTTCCGGAGGCGCGCAAATGCCGGTAGAATTCGCGGAACAGGGCGCCCTCGTCGTCCGGGGTATCCCAGAGGCTGCCCACCACGGAACCGGCGCCGGCCGCCAGCCAGGCCCGTGTCAAGCCGAGCACCCCTTCGCCGGGCAACGTCGTGCCGGCCGCGGAATGGCAGCCGCTCAGCACTACCAAACCCGTGTGCACCCGCCAGCCGGAAATTTCCAGGGGGCTGAGCACTTCAGTTGAGCCGGCAGGCGTCAGGCTCAGCGCGATCAGGCTGTAGCGGGGCCGCCCCGCCGATTCGACATAGTGTGTAGCCAAGTGCACCACCGCGGGGTTCTCGCGCAGCTCTTCCGCTAGTCTCTCGCGCGACGCCGCGCGCCCGCGCAACAAAACGGACCGGCCCGGCCAGTCCCGCGCGCAGGCTTCCACCTCCGCGCCGCTGCCTACCAACCGGGGCAAAATCAGGCTCGAAGAAGAGCCGTACGGAGTGCCCGCGGCCCGGGCGTCCGCGCGGTTATAAATCGGGTCGCCGACACCGACAAACAGATTGGAGAAGGTCGCCGCCGGCCGTGCGCCGGATTCCAGCCAGTACGCCACTCCGGGAATCAATTCCACCCGGTGGCGGGAGACCACATACACCGGCGATCCATCGGGCCTGGTCTCTTCCACCAACGCGGCCGCCGGCACTTCAAACAGCGCCCCATCGAGCGCCAGCAGCCAGCGCGAAGCTTTGCGGAAATGCGGTGCAACAGGTCCGAAAATCATTTGATAAAGATCGGCCGAAAGCGCGGCGGAATCCGGACCGCCCGCCCGGATGGCATCGGCCGCGGCCCGCGCCTTTGCCTCCAGTACGGCCCGGGCAGGCAGCGGGTAGACTTCCAGCCCGCCCCGGTCCAACGCCCAGACCCAGGAAATCGAGTTGCCCAGATGAAAGCTGAACAGCGACGTGCCGGCCCCCAGCCTCCGCCGCGCCACCTGCGGAAAATCATCCAGCAGCGGGCGGAACTCGCCATCGAGCGAACTCTCCATCCGCACCATGTCCGCGCGGGCGGCCGCCAGATCCGCGCTGTCGCCACGAATCGCCGCTACCTCGGCGCGCTGCAGCCGCCCAAGCGCTTGCCAGTACGCCGGGGGCAAATCGCTTTCCCGGCCGGTCTGACGTCCCTGCCATAACGTCCGCAGACTCACCGCCCGGTTTTCCTCGTTGGCGGTGAACGTTTCTCGCTTGAGAGCGGGGTCGTGGGTTTCGAGGTACAGGCGATTCCCGGCTTCTACCAGGGCGGAATGGACTTGATCGAGCGAGCGCTCGGCGCCCATCTGCACAGTCTCGTTGACCGGCGCCGACCAGCGCCAGGCCCGCCCCAGCCGCCGCGCAATCCGCAGGTCCTCCAGCGCATCCGCCGGACGCCCTTGGGCGAGGCGCACCTGCGAACGGTCGTAGTAAAGCTCCCAGCCAGGTGTTCCCCCGGATTGAGTCGCCATTTCCACGGCTTGATCCAGCAAGGCGGAGGCCGCCGGAAGGTCTCCCTGCGCGAGGCGCAGCCGGCCCAGAAAGCGCAGTGTGTAGCCGAGCGGCAGGTGATGCAATTTGCCCGTGCGATAGGCTTCCAGCAGGGCCGCTTCCGCTCCCGCCAGATCGCCGCGCTCCAGCAGGATGCTGCCTAGCTTGTGCCAGCCGGTGGCGTACAGATTGATATCACCCATCCGGTCAGCACCTTCGATGCCCTGAGCGAACAACTGGCGGGCTTCCGGCATGCGCCCCTGAAGCGCGCGCAGGCTGGCCAGTTCGATCTGTAACTTGGGAAGCTTTTCGGTCCTTTCGGGACCATGTAAGTGTTCCAGACTGAGGTTGGCCCACTCCGCCGCCGTATTGACATCGCCCAGCTCGAAATAGAGGGACGCGATATTTGCATCCCATATCGCAACCGCCGGCGCATCGCCGGCGGATCCGGAAAGCTGGCGCGCCTGCCGGAATCTGTCTAGCGCCTGCTTATATTGATGGTTCGCGAAGGAGATGGCGCCCAGATTACCTAAAGCTCGGGCTGCCAGATCGGGGGATGATGCTTGCGCTCCCGTAAAAATGGATTGAAAAATTCCAGTGGCCTCGCGATACCGCCCTGCGCGATATAACGCCTTTCCGCGCTCCATCGCGGCGCGCCATTCCGCCGCGCGCGCGGCATCCGTCGCCGGCCGCCGCTGCTCCGGCGGCTGCATGTCCGGCGGACTCTTCAAAGCCCCGCCGCTAAACGAAAATAGGAGAAGGCAAAAAGCCAGTAATTGTAACCTATTCAAAGAGCGCCGTCCCCAATTTTACCTGAATTTGATAGATCTGGTGCTTCTTTGGGGATACTCCATTTTGAAATTTGAGTATCTCCAAAGAATGTTACCAGCTTTTGCCTATATTTGGCTAATCCCCATTTGGGGATAATTGAGGAAGCGCGCCTGTGGGTAGCGCCGGTTTTTAGGTACTGCTTAACGCCACAACCCGAATAGCCTAACCAGAAGGTCGGCAATGATGATAATCGGATCGCCAGGCATTTTGTTTTCAGGGCTGCGGCGATTCCGCAACCCTTTTCTCAACTCAACGCTAACAACCGCCCTCCCCGACTTTGCCCCGTTACTTTTCTAAGTCTCTAAGATCAAAGGAGATAAAAAAATATTTTTGCCGTGATCGAATCCCCAGCGGCTTTTCGCGAAATATCTCAAAAATCTTCCAGATCCGAACTCTGCTTATAAATAGAGCTTCGCGCGCGGCCACATCCGGCGCGTGGTGTTAGTCTGGAATCGTGCTGCGCAGCGTTCTCCTGTTCCTTTCCGGCCAAAGGCACTTGCGCAAATGGGTGGAAACGTCTCATACCGCCCAGCGGTTTTCGCAGCGGTTCGTGGCCGGTGAGAATCTCGACGACGCCCTGCTAACCGGCCATAAACTCAACTCCGAGGGGATCCGGGTCACACTCGACCACTTGGGGGAAAGCGTCACCTCTCTCGCTGAAGCCGCCAATGCGCGGGATGTCTACCTGCGAACGCTGGCGGCAATTCACGAAAACAAAATCTGCGGAAATGTTTCGTTGAAGCTGACCCAATTCGGCCTCGATCTTTCGGAAACGGAGTGCCGCGCCAATGTCGCGCGCCTCGCGGAACAGGCCGCGCGCCTGGGAAATTTCGTGTATGTCGATATGGAATCGAGCGCCTACACGGAGCGCACGATTCGCCTGGTGGAAGATCTGCACGCGCAATACGGTTCCGTGGGAACCGTGATTCAGGCGTATTTGTACCGCAGCCGCAAGGACATCGAAAATCTGTGTGCGCGCCGCATTCGCGTGCGCCTGTGCAAAGGGGCATACCTCGAGCACGCTAGTGTGGCCTTCCCGCGCAAAGCCGACGTGGACCGCAACTACGTGGAGTTAATGAAACTGCTCCTCGACCAAGGCGAGTACCCGGCCATAGCCACGCACGATGAAAGAATTATCGAGCAAACAAAAGCCTATATGCGCGGCCGGGGAATTGCGGCGGACCGGTTTGAATTCCAGATGCTTTATGGGATCGGGCGCGATTTGCAGCGGCGCCTGGTGAGTGAAGGATATCGGCTGCGTTTATATGTGCCGTTCGGAAAAGCCTGGTATCCGTATTTTATGCGGCGGCTGGCGGAGCGCCCGGCCAATCTGATTTTTCTGGCGCGGAATCTTTTCCGGCGCTAAGCCGGCTATCTAATCCGTCAATTCTTCAAAATCGAGCACCACCTGGCTCTCCACCAGCGAATGAATGAATTCCTGTTCGTGGCCTTCAGCAACGTCATAGACCCACGTCTCCGTGCCCAGGCCTAAGAAGCCGCTGTCGTTGCTTTCCTGCGATCCCGTTCCTTCATTCAGATCTTCGGCCACGCCCAAACCCTCCGGTTCGAGAATCTCCACGAATTCCTGGTCTTCAATCACGCCGTTGCCGGGATCCACCAAGCTCTTGGGATCGTCGGCCGGTTCCCCTTTGGGCGTGAAGCGCTTGCGGAAAGTCACCCTGTATTTCATCGGCCATCCACCTTACCGATCAGGAATTGGCAATTGCCGTGCCATTGTTATGCTGTAGGCAGTGCCGGAAATCGGGTCGAATATCCTGGTGCGCGCCACCAACTGGCTGGGCGACGCGGTGATGTCGTTGCCCGCCATTCGCGCGCTCCGCGAGGCTTTTCCGGCGGCGCGCCTCACCGTAGTAGCCCGCCCCTGGGTAGCCGATCTCTACGCTCGCGAAACCGCTATCAATCGGGTGATTTTATACCAGCCGCGGAACTGGCGGGACCGGCGCGCATTTGCGGCGCGGCTTCGCTCGGAGCGATCCGGTGAGGAAAATTTCGATTGCGCCATCCTTTTACAAAACGCGTTCGAAGCAGCGCTGATCGCCTGGATGGCCCGCATTCCCACGCGCATCGGCTATCGCCGCGATGGCCGCAGCTGCCTTTTGACGATTGCCATACCGGTTCCGGATTCGGGCGATATCCCGCGCCATGAGCGATTCTATTATTTAGAATTGCTGCGGCGGGCGAAATTAATTTCGAGCGAGCAATATTTCCGGGCAGGCGTCGCGCCCATTCAATTGGAGGGCGTGGGAGCGGCGCAAGCCTCCGGCGCGCGGCAGTTGGCCGCATTAGGCATCGGCGGCGACGTCATCGGCATCAGCCCGGGGGCCGCCTACGGCAACGCCAAGCGTTGGCTGCCGGAGCGCTTCGCCGAAGCCGCCGTGGAGATCTGTTCCAGGCTGGCCCATCTCGCCAGGCGCCCCGCCGTGCTGGTATTCGGATCGGCGGCCGAGCGCCCGCTTTCCACGCAGGTGGCGGCGGGCGTCGAGCGCGCCGGAATCGAGGTGCGCAACCTGGCAGGCCAAACCAGCCTGCGCGAGTTCATCGACCTGGCTGCCGCTTGCCGCGTGTTTCTAACCAACGATTCCGGGGCGATGCACGTGGCCTCGGCCTTAGGGGTGCCCACCGCCGCGGTTTTTGGCGCGACCGACGATACCACCACCGGGCCCGCCGGTCCGTTTGCCCGCGTGATCCGCGAGCACGCCCCCTGCAGCCCGTGCCTGCTGCGCGAGTGCCCGATCGATCACCGCTGCATGACCCGCGTCAGCGCGCCAACCGTCGCCCGAGCGGCGCTCGAACTTTGGGAGGAATCCGCCACCCGGTGGACAC
>Ga0209061_1000915_pt1 | contig 58251 bp, 54 predicted proteins | sample Coa_R1_10_FD_187157 | JGI IMG/M metagenome (GOLD analysis project Ga0209061, IMG submission 187157) | Surface soil microbial communities from Centralia Pennsylvania, which are recovering from an underground coalmine fire - Coalmine... | ecosystem: Environmental > Terrestrial > Soil >... | reverse complement strand
GCTCGTGGAGGTCGGCGGCACAGTCGTCGTGGTCGACGAGGTGGTGGAGCTCGTGGAGGTCGGCGGCACAGTCGTCGTGGTCGACGAGGTGGTGGAGCTCGTGGAGGTCGGCGGCACAGTCGTCGTGGTCGACGAGGTGGTGGAGCTCGTGGAGGTCGAGGTGGTGGTGCACGACGTCGTCGTTGTCGACGAGCTGCTTGATGTCGAACCCCAATAGACCGTTGTAGTCGTCGGGCAAGGGGGCGTGCACGACCCAACCGACATCTGGCCCCAGACGAAGTTGCCGCCCGCCCCGGCCTGGACACTATCGAGCTCCCCCGCTGGCTGGAAATTGGGCCCAGCGTTGTTCACTACGTCGAGCTGCCAGCATCCTGAAGGGACCGGCAGGGTCAACGAACTCGATTTGAACTGAGCAAAAGTAGAAAGGTATTCGGGGTAATCGCCCTGCGAGGGGAAGCTGCAATAAGAATTGGGGTCAGTAGGGTCAATTGGGTTGCTCGGGTCGTTGGGGCAGTCCGAAGGGAGCGGGTTCACCTGTGAAACGACGTCGTCGGCGGCTGAGTACACGACAAGGTAGTAGGGCTTGGCGCTGCAGTCGGCATTTAGCGTGACAGTGGCACTACCGGAGCTTAGGGTGGCGAGGTAATCGCCTCCGAAGTTCATCGGGTTGCTGCAGTCAATGGACTGCGTGCTCGCCAGTGCTGAGCTTGCGCCGGCCAACAAAACCAGCGCTAGCCCGCTCAGCATGCTGAGCACACCAAGGACCGCCCCGAAGGCCGCCACTCGTTTCAACGACTCAGTCCGCCTCGCCACCTTCTACCTCCTTGGTTGTCCCGGCACATGCCAGGACTGAACCAAATCGTAGCCATGAAGTACCAGTCGAAGACGTTCGTAACCAATTCTGGAGCTTATTGTCTCCCACAGTGGCTACATGATCACCGAACGTACAGTCTTTATCGAAGCGACTATAAGCGTAAGAGGCCTCACAATTAGTGGTGAAGTAATTTCTTCAGAGGGTTCTTCTCACCAAAAGTAGTCTCATCACCACTCAGCGTTCGCCTGTTTGCGATGACCGCGCTCAACAACCCTTCGCGAGGTTGCCAAGAGGCTCCTACGAGCCCGCCGCCACGGTCACATGATCTCCACAAGAAGGTGGAGCGTGCGAGAGCCCCTGGTCGCACTCCTTTACAGCTCGGCCGCTTCACACGAGTCGTCTAGCTCTAGCCATCTCGCTTGACAGACTAGGTCCCATCAATTTGATTGAAGCACTAAGAGCCTGATATCCTCGAGGTCGTGCATGCTGCTTCCCACGCCGCAACCTGGGCCTTGGCTCTCGCCGGCTTCGCCGGCGGCCTCGCTGTCGGAGTCGGTGGGACGGGGGGCGGAGCACTATTTACGCCGATGCTCGTGCTCATCTTCGGGCTGAGCCCGAGGGTGGCCATAGCCAGTGACATCGTGAACTCGCTGGCGATGAAGCCGGTCGGAGCCGCTGTGCACGCGGTGCACGGGACCGTCAGCTGGAAGCTCGTCCGCCTCTTGGTCGCCGGCGGCGCACCGGCAGCGTTCTTCGGCGCGTGGCTGCTCAATGAGTTGGGTGACACCAAAGCTGCTCAACAGGACCTAAAGACGCTGCTCGGGTGGGCGCTCTTGGTAGCATGCGCCAGCTTCCTGGCTCGCTTGGCGCTGTCAGCGCGGCTCGCACGTAGCGGCCGAAGACCAGCCAATGAGACCCCCTATCAGCTAAAGGCCCTCCCCAGTGCCTTGGTCGGGACGCTCGGAGGCTTCATGGTGGGGATGACCTCAGTGGGTTCTGGGTCGATCGTGGTCGTGCTTCTCATGCTCCTCTACCCCCGACTTTCGACCCGGGCCCAAGTGGGCACCAACCTCGTACAGGCAGTGCCACTGGTCGCCGCCGCGGCGCTTGGCCAGGCCCTCTTCGGCCACGTCAGCCTGCACGTGGCGGGAGGGCTCCTGGTCGGTAGCGTCCCCGGTACGTTCATCGGTGCCCGCTTTTCGAGCCGCGCCCCTGACGTCGTCGTCCGGCCCGCGCTAGTGGCCCTACTGACAGCCTCTGGGCTGGGGCTCCTGCTGACCAGTTCGAGCGGCCTCGCTTGGGCGCTTGGCATCGCAGCAGTTGTAGGGCCAGCTCTGTGGGGAGCGGTCGACGCCACCCTGCACCTCTCAGAAGACTGGGAGGCCGCGGGCTACCACCGGACCAACTGGGTCGCGCTCATGGGCATCGGCGCCCCAGTGGGGCTAGGGCTTGCCGCTGCCTTCGCGTATGCGCTCTGGGTAAGGCCGGCGGTGGCCAGAGCAGGCAACTCGCGCTTAGAAAGCATTGCCTCGTCGCAGGCAACCGCCTCTCCTTGACGGACGCCCGGATGGACGCTGTGCAGCTGGCCCAGTCTCCGTCAAAGGGCCCCAACGCTCGTGGGCCAAAGCTCAGGTTGTACCTGCTGTTGGTGCGCCGGCTTGCCGCAATTGTCGCCGCCCAAAAATCGGGCGGGGAGGGGTCAGCATCCGGGGTCGATGACGAGGGCTTTCAACAGGGCACCCCACTCATAGACAACCTGGTACGGCATGGCGTACGCCGGGGGCGCCGGCGCCGGCACAACTACGCTACGCCCCGAGAAGCACCTGTGCACGAGGAGCCGTGCCCTCGTCGTCTGCGCGTGGCCAGCGACGACCATGATGCTGCGGACGTGGTGGCGCCGTGCAAAACGCACAGCGAACTCCACTTCGCCAATTGTGCGCCCCGGCACGGGCTTGAAGCATACGACCTTGACGCGGGGCACCGAGGGACAAGCCACGTTCGGGTAGTACCCGACAGAAAACAAAAGGACAGGCGCGTAGCCATCTCTTACCAGGTCGACCGCTGTTTGTTCACGAAGCTGCTCGTACGTACCGTCAAGGCTCAGCACTGCTCCCACCCGCCGCGGACGGGCACCTCCAGGCCACACGAAAAGAGCACAGCTAAGAGCAACAAGAGCGGCAAACGCTGCTCCCGCCGTTGCCAGCGCCGTTAGGCGAAAACGGCGCCTGCGGCTCAGGCCGGTCATATTCCTCCTGTCACGTGCCGCTTGTGGAACGGCAGAAGGCACCTGGGCCACAACGTCAAACGTGCGCGAACAGACGCCAACAGCTGCAACAGATCTCAGCGCTCAGCTTTTGCTGACCAGTCCCCTGGCAGCCTCTTACACGGCTTTGGGCGCACGGTCACGCTGGTAAACCAACTCCCAGCCCCTCGCCTCTCGTTCCCGCTTGGCTTTGGCGAGGCTATCAGCTACAGCGGGCTCTTCCTCGGGTGCTGGCGCGTCGCCACCAACAGCAGCGAAGGTGCTGTCGAGGGCACCGTCACTGCTCCCAGCGGACGCCCAAAACTGCGCTGCGCTGGACGCTGCGCCTGCCAAGGTCACGAGGAAGTGCTCTGCCGCCCGCTTGGCGTCGTCCAAGCTCGCCCGCCGAGCCAGAGCCCAGTGGTGCCGCCCGTCGTCCAGTTCGATGAAAGGTTGCCACCCACCTGGGACCTCCAGCACCAACACGTCGCTCACGCCGAGCATCGCGACCGCCCTCCACACCTGCCCGCTTGCCAGCGCTTGACCAGAGCGCCGGCCACGGTATATCGCCACGTTGCTGCTGTCGAGCCTAAAGCGGTAAAGCCACTGCCCACGGTCGACACGTACGGCACTCTCACCGTTCAACCCCACACCTCCGGGGCCATCGGGGCGAACCATATCAGAGCTCGCCCAACCCAATCATTCAGCAGAACCCTTCGCCGGCCTTTGGCAAGCGTCGCTCACCCAAGGCCGGCGGCCGGCTTCTTGCCGATTGAAGATAGCAACCTCGCCCCCTTGATTCCACGGTCCAGCCCAACACGCAACACAAGAGGCACTCCAGCCTGCTTTCAGAGCTCAAACTCGCGCCCAAAGTGGTCGGCGGCTTCGCTGTCACGGTAGGCCTAGCGCCGGTTCAACGGGGGCCACTTGCCCATAGCCTTGCGCCCAAGCTCTCATAGGAAAGGCCGTAAAAGGCCGCCTCGCCGGGCGGTGCAGTCGTCGAATACACGTGCGGACGTCCATTTGGCACACTTCGCCGCGTGCCCTCGTTTGCACCGAGGCACGACTGCCCGGCCAGCGTTCTCCGAAGACCCTCGCCGGGCAGTGGCTCTTCGTCGGGGACGTTGCTACCGGCACTGCCCGTTCTCACGCACCCGCCACGACGGCAAAAGAAGGGGCTACGCCCAAAAGGCGATCGATTATGGACGAGGAAACCTGTCTCGCCGCCCAGTCGATGTCCCGTAGGCGCACCATCCTCGGAGGCCCCCAGACAGAAGAGCCTACCAAGCCGACAAGCGTCTCGGGAGGTGTGCCGTGAGAAAGCGGTAGTTTCGCCTGGAGAGCAGGACCGTAACGGGTGCTCGCCGGGCAGCTTTGCTTGCGGGCAGCTCTTAGCAGTGCCCTAGCCTTTGAGCGCCCTGCATGTAGTAGGCCGTTGGCGCTGCCCCACTCGCTTGCGAAGAGGACTAGCCGCCCTGACGGTGCGGCAGCCCGCCAAGCGTTGAGCGCTGCTCGGGGGTCCGGGAGCGTCCAAAGCACATGGCGCTCGACCACCGCTTGAAAGCCTCGCGTCGGGGCATCGCAGACATCACCCTCGATGAGTTCCACCCTTAGGCCGGTCAGACGAGCCTTTTCCTCCAGACGAGCAAGCATCTGCGCGGACGAGTCGAGCGCGCTAACAACATAACCTTGCTGGGCGAGCAGGAGGCTAAGGAAGCCGGTCCCCGCTCCGACGTCTAGGATTGCAGCTGGCGGCGGGGGGAGCAGGCTTCGCATAGCCGCTCTCCAAGCAGCAAGTTGAACCTCCGAGTTGGGATTGTGGTCTGGCGAGCGGTCGTAGCTTGCGGCCTTTTGGTCCCAAAGAGCGCGGACTTCGGCCGAGATGTCACTGGACCACTGACGTGCATCAAGCATGGGTACCGTCCGAACTGTGCTGCTCGTGGACTTCTCGGTAAACCTCGAGGGTCTTTTTTGCCGTCGTCGCCCAACTGAACTGGGCCGCACGGGCGAACCCTAGCCGTCTCAGGCGATCACCGCTCGGCCCGAGCGCCTTCAGGAGAGCTTGCGCAATGGAGCGCGGTTCGCTCGGCTCACACAGCACCGCGGCACCCCCCGCGGTCTCAGGCATAGCGGTCACATTTGAGGTGACGACCGGGCACCCACAGGCCATGGCCTCGAGGATGGGGAGGCCAAAGGTTTCATTGAACGACGGGTAAACAAAAGCGTCGGCCGCCTGGTAGAACGGCACCGTCTCGCTCAGAGAGAGCTGACCAACGAACACTGTGTCAGCTGCTATGCCGAGCTGCCTCGCAAGTGCCTCTAGGTACTGCTTGTGGCTCAGGTAAGTTCCCCCCCCGACGATCGCGAGCTGGCGCCCGCCCAGGTCCGAGCGAGCATAGGCCCAAGCCTTGAGTAGGCCTTCGCAGTTTTTGTAAGGCCACAGGCTCGATACAAAGACCACAAAGGGGCGTGTGAGACCCAGTTGCCTGACTTGTGCACGGGCAGCGTCGCGATCTCCAGGTTTGAAGACTTCGTGGTCGACTGCCTCAGGAACAAGGCGGAACTTCGCGGCGTCCACTGGTAGGTATTGCTCTATCTGGGACCGCAAGCTGTTGGAATTGACTATTATCGCGTCGGCGACCGCTACTGACCGTCGGTACCCTCGCCGGCGGTACAACCCTGTCAGTTTGGGAAAGTCCCGCAACATGAACGCGTGCATCGTCTTTATGTGAACGACGACCGGGCAGGTCTTTATTGCCGGTGCGACCAGCGTGTTCAGTACGTCGACCTTGCTCCAGGGTAGCCGGAGCGGTGAGTAGAGGTGCTCGGACAACGTGCGGAGAACTCGGCGCTCATTGGACCAGGGGAACGTGATGTAACGCACGCTCGGCCCGTAGGTCTCGTGCAGCGGGCGGCACGTCGGGCTTACCATGAGATAGATCTGCTCCCGTGGCTCTAGGCTCTTGGTCATCTCCGGGATGACGCGGGTCCAGAACCAATGGGCGCCTGATGGGTGACGGGGGTCCTCCGTGAGGAGGTTGATCGCTACTCGCACATGTGTACTGTCATCGAAGGGCGTGGCTTCCACCTAGTTGAGCTGTACAGCTTGCAGTGAGATACATGCACCTCAGGTGGGTTATTGGCACCTAGTGGTCGTCGACTGAGGCCAAAGGGGCCGTCGACTGAGGCCAAAGGGGCCTAGGTGGCGGCCTCCATAGACGCTTCAGTCAACTGGGCTAACGCCTCGGTAGACTTGTAAAAACGGCACTTCTACGCCGATCGCAGAGAGACGTCGCGGGAGCCGCTAGCTCAACGCCCAGCAGCTCGGCGCTCCCCGGCTGATGGCTCTATCATACACATGTTCGCAGAGGCGGGCTAGACTAGGCAGCTATGGCCCCAGAGCTAAAAGAAGCGGCGCTCGAGATTGCCTGCGCGTTGCGAGCAGGCGACAAAGACACGGCGCTGCGCGCCCTCATCGAGTTCGTCGACAGTTACCGGCGGGCCGGTGACGAAGCGAGGTCCCGTTCGGCTGCGATCGAGCCGCCCCTCACCGGGAGCCGCGAGTGGGACGCTCTGCTAGCCGGCGTGGTGGAGCGGCTAAGCGGCCTCTACGGGTTGAAGGTGCCAGCGTGGACTTCCGCGCCGGAGCGGTTTTTAGACGCGTGGTGGTTCCTGCCCGCCAAGTCCTCGCTCCGGGCGCTCATTTTCACCGAGACGCCAGCGGCGCTGGCAAACCGCGGTGTGTTTGTCTCCCGGACGGCCTTCGAAACCGTCTAAGCGTTGCCCCTCGGGGGCCAGATCCTCCCCAAGACCCAGTACTTCCTCACGGAGATCCTGAAAGAAGCAAGGCCGCCGCAACGCTAGCTCAGCGTGCCGCCAACCGGGCGAGCCTCCCCGCCAGCCCGGTATAGCTCGCCGGCGTGAGCCCCAAAAGCCGCTCCTTTGCCTCGGGTGGGACGTCGAGCCCGCGCACGAACTGTTGAAAGTCGTCCCTTGTCAGCTCCCGCCCACGCGAGAGAGACTTCAGCTGCTCGTAGGCGCCGGCGACGCCGTAGCGGCGCATGACGGTCTGGGCGGCCTCCGCGAGGACCTCCCACGAGCGGTCGAGGTCGCCGGCGAGCGCTCCGGGGTCGGCGCCGACGCGGGCGAGGCCACGGCGGGCCGACGAGATGGCGAGGGCTGAGTAGCCGAACGCACTGCCGATGTTGCGCAGGACCGAAGAACCCGAAAGGTCTCTCTGCAAGCGCGACACCGGCAACTTGTCCGACAAGTGGCCAAAAAGGGCGCGAGCCACGCCGGCGTTGCCTTCGGCGTTCTCGAAGTCGATCGGGTTCACCTTGTGCGGCATAACAGAACTGCCGACCTCCCCCTCGACGAGCTGCTGGCGGAAATAGCCCATGCTTATGTACAGCCACATGTCCTGGCAAAAGTCAATGAGCACCGTGCCAAACCTCGAGAGGGCGCCGAACAGCTCAGCCATCCAGTCGCCCGGCTCCACTTGGGTCGTGAGCGGCGCCCACTCAAAACCGAGGGAACGCACGAAATCGCGCGCCACTCCCGCCCAATCGATCTCGGGGTAAGCGACGCTGTGAGCCGCCAAAGTGCCAGTCGCCCCTCCCCACTTGCCGGGGATCTCGACAGCACGGACCAAGCGCAGCTGGCGCTCCCAGCGGGCGACGAAGACCGCCAGCTCCTTGCCGAGCGTCGTGGGAGTGGCGGGCTGGCCGTGGGTGCGAGCGAGCATCGGGGTGTCTGCGAGGCCAAGGGCCAGCTGGCGAAGGTCGTCTACGAGAGCTTCCGCCCCCGGCAACCAAGCCTCGGACAAGGCCGAACGTGCCATGCGGGCGTAGGCAAGGTTGTTGACGTCCTCTGAAGTTGCGCCGAAATGGACGAACTCCGCCCTGGCCTCGCTCCAGCCGAGCTCGCTCACGAGCCTGTGCTTCAAGTAGTACTCCACCGCTTTCACGTCGTGGTTGGTCCAGGCTTCCAAGCGCTTCACCTCGGCCGCCTCGGCAGAGCCCATGTCCTCGGCCCAGCGCTTCAGGGCTGCAGAGTCCCCAGCCGAGAGCGGCCCGAGCTCCACGACGCCGGGCAGGCGGGAGAGGAACTCGAGCCACGCCACTTCCACCGCCAGACGCTGCTTTATGAGCCCAGCCTCCGAAAAGATCGAGGCGTACGGAGCGAGCCTGTCGCCATAACGCCCATCTAGGGGGCTCAGAGCTCCAAGGCGCCATTCGGCGCCGCTCAGTAGGCGCTCGCCCTTTTCTTTGTCCACGGTCTCGACCCTACAAGGTAGCTGCCATGATGGACCGATGGCCCCGGCCCGGACTGCCCTCGCAGCGCTCGTGGCGTGCGCCGCGCTCGTGGCCGGCGCCGCAGCGGCCCTCGCCCGCCCGGCTCCCCCGCCCGCCACCAGGGTCATTGGCCTCCGGCTCTCGGGTTACGGGGCGCACCTGGTACCGCCCACCAGTCCCACTCTGAAGCCCTACAGCACCGACTGCCACAAGCTGGTCGACCCTGCCTTTACGGGGGTGTGCGCCGTGGCGTCGTCGGCGGCGGGGACCGTCGCCGGCGTCGTAGAGGTGGAAAGGGGCGCCTTCGGTGGCCAAGAACGCGACGTCGTGTGGCGCAAGCAAGGCCACCACTGGTCCCTCGCACTGGTCCATGTGACGGCTAACCCCCGGTCGACAACGCTTCTTTGGCGCTACGACCTCAGGCCAGGCCGCCAAGAGCTGGTCTTCGTGCTGCCGGCGGCCGTCCCCGGCTTCGGCTCGGAGCTCGACGTAGTAGAAGGCAACGGCCAGGTCTCGCTCTACCGCTTCTTGGGAGCAGGCTTCGCCGACGTCCCCCTGCGGGGCAACCTCGTCACCTACGTGCCCGAGTCGTACGAGGCGAAGCTGGCAGGCTCGTACTTCGACCAGACACTCATAACCTGGCTAGGCGGCTCGTGGCGGGTCATAGCTGAGCAGTACGTCCCCTACCCCGCAGCCCTGGCCCAGCACAAGGGAGCCTTTTGGGCCCCCGGGGCCGTGCCGGCGTCCTAGGTCGACCTTGGCACCGGGTTTCCCTAGGTTGACGTCCCAGAGGTGCTAACTGCAAAATGCTGCGCTTAGCAGTATTATGATGGCATGGTCGCTATCACCGTCCGCAACGTCCCAGAGCAGACGCGCGACGTCCTGGCCGCACGAGCCGCGACGAGGGGGCAGTCGCTCCAGGAGTACCTTCGCTCTCAGCTGATCGAGCTCGCAAGGAGGCCAGACCCAGAGGACTTCTGGGCAAGGGTGCGTGAGCGAAAGCGTCAAATGGGCACCCGCCTGCCCGCCGGCCAGGTACTCGAGTACCTAGAGCGCAGGCAGTGACGATCGCGGTTGACGCCTCCGCGGTCGTGGCGGCGCTTGTAGATGCCGGCGAAGACGGCAGTTGGGCCACCGGCGTCCTCGCTTCTCAAGATCTCGTCGCCCCCCACCTCGTCCTAGCAGAAGCGGCCAACACCTTGCGCCTGGCGGCCGACGCCGGCCAACTGTCAGCCGACGCGGTTTCGCTCGCCCACGGCGAGCTTTTGGAAATGCCGGTGGAGCTGTTTCCCTATTACCCGTTTGCCGAGCGCATCTGGGAGCTGCGAGGCAACCTGACCGCCTACGACGCGTGGTACGTCGCTCTTGCGGAGGCACTGCAAGTGCCCCTCGCCACCCTCGACCGCCGGCTGGCAGCTGTGCCCGGGCCGCGCTGCGGGTTCCTTATGCCCTAAAGCGCTGAGGCTCGTCCGCCGGCCCCAGCTCGCTCGCCAGCGGTGGCCGCTCACCGGCGCCTCCCCGCTGGGCGGTCGCAGCAGCCACGGCCAAGCGGTCCACTAGGTCGTTGAAAGGGTCGGCCGCGTGCCCCTTCACCCAGCGGAACTGCAGGCGCCCGGGCGCCGCCCGGTACAGGTCCACCAAAGGTTCCCAGAGGTCCCGGTTGGCGACTGGCTGGCGGTTGGCGCCCCTCCAGCCGTTGGCGGCCCACCTCACCCACCAGCCCTGCTTGAAGCAGTTGACGACGTAGGTGCTGTCGCTCACGACTTCGAGCAGCCCTTCTAGCGAGCTGGCCGCGTCGAGCGCCGCGGTCAGCTCCATGCGTTGGTTCGTCGTCTGGGGCTCCGCCCCGCTCCGCCACCGCCCGCCTGGCACCGCCCACGCCCAGCCGCCCGGGCCGGGGTTGCCGAGGCAGGCGCCGTCGGTGTACACGGTCGTCCGTTCGCTGGGCACCCGACCAGCATGCCAGCCTGAGACCAAGGTCACCAGGTTGGCCCGCCGCCCCACTACCGGCACCGCCGACCTAGGCGCGACGATAGTGAGGTGATCTTTGACGGCATCTCCCACCAGCTGCCCGACATAGACCCGACCGAGACTGAGGAGTGGGTCGACAGCTTCGACGCTGTACTCGAGTCCCATGGCAAAGAGCGGGCGCGCTTTTTGCTCATGAAGCTGCTGGAGCGGGCAAACGAGCGTCAGGTCGGGTTCCCGGCCGTCGTGTCCACGCCATATGTCAACACCATCCCGGCGAGCGAGGAGCCTTGGTTCCCTGGGGACGAGGACATCGAACGGCGCATCCGGGCTTTCATCCGATGGAACGCAGCGGTCATGGTGGTGCGAGCCAACCACAAAGCGGACGGGATCGGCGGCCATCTCGCCACGTTCGCTTCCTCGGCCGCCCTTTACGAGGTGGGCTTCAACCACTTTTTCCGTGGGAAGGACGACGGGCCCGGTGACCAGGTCTTTTTTCAGGGCCACGCTGCCCCCGGCATCTACGCTCGGGCCTTCTTGGAGGGCAGGCTGAGCGAAGGCCAGCTCGAGCACTTCCGGATGGAGCTGGCGGGGGCCGAGGCGGCTACTGGCGGCCTTTCCTCCTATCCCCACCCCCGCCTAATGCCCGACTTCTGGGAGTTCCCCACTGTTTCCATGGGCATCGGGCCCCTCAACGCCATCTACCAGGCGCACTTCAACCGCTACCTCCACAACCGGGGCATCGTCGACACGAGCGCCTCGCGGGTATGGTGCTTCCTCGGCGACGGCGAGTGCGACGAGCCGGAGACCTTGGGCGCGCTCAGCCTGGCCGGCCGTGAACAGCTCGACAACCTGATCTTCGTCGTAAATGCGAACCTCCAGCGCCTCGACGGGCCAGTCCGAGGCAACGGCAAGATCATCCAAGAGCTAGAGGCGGTTTTCCGGGGTGCCGGCTGGAACGTGATAAAGGTCATCTGGGGCAGCCGCTGGGACGAGCTTTTGGCCCGCGACGTAGACGGGGTGCTGCTCAACAAAATGAACACGACTGTAGACGGCGAGTTCCAAAAGCTGGCCACCGAAGACGGCGCCTATATACGGGAGCACTTCTTTGGTCCTGACCCCCGGCTAAAGAAGCTCGTAGAGCACCTATCCGACGACGAGCTACGCGCGCTGCCTCGCGGCGGCCACGACTACCGCAAGCTCTACGCCGCTTACAAAGCGGCCACCGAGGCCAAAGGCCAGCCGACTGTGATCCTCGCCAAGACCATAAAGGGCTGGGCGCTCGGCCCGACGATCGAAGCTCGCAACTCCACCCACCAGATAAAGAAGATGAACCCGGGCGAGCTGAAGGCCCTCCGCGACCGCCTAAAGCTCCAAGCAGAGATCCCAGACTCGGCGCTCGAGCCCGGCGAGCCTCCCTTCTACCGCCCTGCCGAGGACAGCCCGGAGTACCTCTACATGGTCGAGCGCCGGCGGGCCCTAGGTGGCCCGCTCCCCCGCCGGGTCGTACGCCACCAGCCCCTCGGGGCGCCGGCGGGAGCGGTGTTCGCTGAGTTCGACAAAGGTTCGGGCAACCGTGAGGTTTCTACGACCATGGCCTTCGCCGTGCTGCTGCGGGGCCTCCTACGCGACAAGGCCATCGGCAAACGGGTCGTGCCCATAATCCCCGACGAAGCGCGTACCTTCGGCATGGACGCTTTGTTCAAGGACTTCAAGATCTACGCACCTTTCGGCCAGCTCTACGAGCCAGTGGACTCGAAGCTCATGCTCAGCTACTCCGAAGCTAAAGACGGCCAGCTGATCGAGGAGGGCATCACCGAGGCCGGCGCCATGGCTGACTTCACGGCCGCTGGCACCGCGTACGCCACCTTCGGAGAGCCCATGGTGCCGTTTTTGATCTTCTATTCGATGTTCGGCTACCAGAGGGTGGGCGACCTGATCTGGGCAGCGGCGGACATGCGCGCCCGAGGCTTCCTCCTCGGTGCCACCGCCGGCCGCACCACCCTGCTCGGCGAGGGCCTGCAGCACGACGACGGCCACTCGCACCTGCTGTTCTCTGTCGTACCGAACGTCCAGGCCTACGACCCCGCCTTCGCGTACGAGACAGCCACCATCGTCCGCGACGGGATCCGGCGTATGTACGGCGAGGGCGCCGGTGAGGACATCTTCTACTACATAACGCTCTACAACGAGAACTACCGCCAGCCGCCCAAGCCCGAAGGGGTGGAAGAAGGCATCCTGCGGGGGCTCTACCGTTTTGCGCCGGCACCGGAGGGGCCGCGCCGGCACGCGGCCGTCCTTTTCTCCGGGTCTGCGTCCCAAGCAGCGTTGGCGGCGCAGGAACTGCTCGCCCGGGACCACGACGTCGCCGCCGAGCTTTGGAGCGCGACCAGCTACAAAGCGCTGCGGGAGGACGCCCTAGCCGCCGAGCGCTGGAACCGCCTGCACCCCTCCGGGCCTCCTCGCACCCCTTATGTGACCTCAGCTCTAGCGGCCACCGAAGGGCCGGTGGTGGCGGTAACTGACTTCCTAAAGGCTGTCCCGGACCAGGTCGCCAGGTGGGCGCCGGCTCCGTTCATCTCGTTGGGCACCGACGGGTTCGGCCGCAGCGACGACCGGCCGCACCTCAGGCGCTACTTCGAGACCGATGCGGCCCACGTCATCGTGGCGGTCCTCGAGGGCCTGCGCCAGGCTGGCGAGGCTAAGGCCGAGGAAGTCGAAGACGCTATCCGCCGCTACGGGATCGACCCCGACCGGCCAGCACCGGCGGAGTTGTGACGAGCCGGCGAGCGGCACCGGCGGACGGTCGCCGGCGGGGCTAGCTGGGGGCCCTTTCTGGGCGCAAACCTGGCGTAAACCATGCCCTTGGCCGCGATTTGTGGCCGCGAACGACCAAATGCGCGGCCAAGAGCAGCAATAGCGCCCAGAGGCGGCCCGCCAGCCCATGGGAAAAGCGGCCCGAGGCCGCCGGCCAAGTGCTCGCTGTCGGGCAGCCCTACGCCGACCTCTCGGGCCGCAAGAAGGCGGACCGGCCAGGGCCCGCTGTAGCCTGGTCCCGTGAGCTCACTGCACCTCTCGGGCGACGAGGAGGCGGACCGGCTCTTATCGGACGACCCCTTCGCCCTCCTCGTCGGTATGGTCCTCGACCAGCAGATCCCCCTCGAAAGAGCGTTTACGGCGCCACGCGACCTGCGCCGGCGCCTGGGCGGCAAACTGAGCCCGGTCGAAATCGCGATGATGGCGCCCGACCACTTGGCGGCCGCGTTCGCTGAGAGACCGGCGCTTCACCGCTTTCCCGCTTCTAACGCAGAAAGGGTCCAGCAGCTTGCACGTGTGGTCGCAACAGACTACGGAGGCGACGCGACAAGGATCTGGCGTGAAGCACGCAACGGCGCCGAGCTGTTCAAGCGGGTGAAGGCGCTCCCAGGGTTCGGTGAGCAAAAGGCCAAGATCTTCGTCGCGCTCCTGGGCAAACAGCTCGGCGTGACACCGCCCGGCTGGCGGGAGGCCTCGCGCCCCTTCGGCGAACCCGGCACTTATTATTCTGTCGCCGACATCACGAGCCCTGAGTCACTGGCTAGGGTGCGTGCCCATAAGGCGCAGATGAAGGCGGCAGCCAAAACCGTCCGAGCCCTAGGGTAAACTTCACCGGCGGTGGGGGGCGTGCGGTCGCCCTGGCGGGGCGGCGAGCGGCGTGGAGGCCATGACCCGGCTGGTGAGGCATGACGCTGGACGCCTGGCCGGCTTCCTTGCTCGGATTTGCACGGCCTGGCTCAGCGAGACGGCAGAACTGCCTCCCTAGGGTCGGTTGGCCGGGCCGCTACGGCCGCTAGGTCGGCCAGTACGGCCGATTGGGCCGCCTACACGGCCGGTAGGTCGGCCGGCGCCTCTCCCAGGTGACGGTCGAACCAGCCGAGCAGGATGGCGATCGCGCGCGGGTCGTACAGCAACCCATGGCCGGCGCCGGCAATGACCCGCAGCTCCGCACAAGTGTGGGCAGCCTCGGCGAGCTCACGCGCGTCGGAGAGCGGCACGACCTCGTCAGAGCCACCGTGCACGATGAGCAGTGGCCGCGGTGGGACCTTGGCAGCGAGCTCAGAGACCCGCAGCGATCGCAGCTCTCTCGCCCAAGCCGCCGGGTCGGCTGGGTAGTCGCGGCTGCGGATCATGCCCGCCGCACGGGCTTGGGCCACAAGCCGGCGGGGATCTATGGAGCGCTCGACGAGCTCGGCCTGGGGAGCGAACGCCGCCACGCCGGCGACAGCTTGGTCTTCGGCGGCAGCGGCAATCGACAGGGCGGCGCCAGCAGCGAACCCGACCAGCCACAAGCGCTCGACGCCAGGAAGAGCCCGCACGGTCCGCATCGCAGCAGCGAGATCTCGCAGCCAACCTCCCAAAGAAAAATCTCCAGACGAGAGGCCTGTCCCCCGGAAATCGAAAGTTAGGACGGCGGCGCCCGTCTCGAGCGCGAGGCGTCGGGCTAGTTCGGGGTACCCACGCCCGAGGGCACCCGAGACTTGCCCCGCTTCGGGAAGACCGTGGACGAGCACGACGCCCTGACGGCCCGACCCCGAAGCCGCCGAGAAGCTCGGCCTCACCAGGTAGCCAGCCAGAGCCGGCCCGCCCGGCTCCCCGAAGCTAACCTCCTCGCCTGCTTCGGCGCCCGTCAAGCCGCTTGCAACGCTCAACGCCGTCCCATTACAGCCGTCCAGTTACAGAGGTAGCGGGCCCAGCATGCCTCGGCCCGTATGCCCCCACACGTTCCGGTCATTTGCGCGCGCCACCTCACCAAACTAGCCGCGAGGCTGCCTCTACCGAAAAAACAGCTCGGGGGCACAGACGTACCCCCGAGCACCCAAATGCTGGAAAGGCAGGCAAACCGTTTGGTGTACCGGGGGGGACCACTTCCCGGCCGGTTCGCCCGGGTGTCTGGCAGGGATTACCAGGGGGTCCAGCGAGCCGCTCCTAGCGGCCAGCCACCTCCGAGGTCCCAGGTTGTTGACTACTACTCAGCTGGACCACCTCCTTTCTTCGGTGAGCCCATTGTAACCGGCGGGCACGAAGCGGTGGCGGGCCCCGGCCCGTACCTTCGCCTCATGCAGGGCCCGCCTCAAGGAGGGGAGGGCTCAGTTCAAGCAGGCGCCAACCCTATGAGAACGTTCGTGCCCGCTCCCACAACGGCCGGCCCACGCCGAGCCGTGCGCCGGCACCTAGTGGGGCGCCGCACCAGGGAGCTGCCTCCTCGATTTGCACTACGGCGGTAGTGCTAATCCGCCCCGGCCAGCTAAGATAGTCAGCAATGGCCCCACCGCACCCGACTGAAGCTGCCGTTGCTGCCGACGGCGCCGGCGCGCCCAGCCCGGCGCTCTTAGAAATCCAGGACCTGCACGTCTCGGTGCAAGGGACCGAGATACTCCACGGGGTGGACCTCGTGGTCCCCCCCGGCAAGCTGCACGCCCTCATGGGGCCGAACGGCGGCGGCAAGTCCACCCTCGCCAAAACCCTGCTCGCAGCGCCAGGGTACGAAGTCACAAAAGGCCGCGTCCTCTACAAGGGGGAGGACATCACCGCTTGGCCTCCCGACACCAGGGCAAAGGCTGGGATCTTCCTCGCGTTCCAGTACCCTGAGGAGATCCCCGGAGTGCCGCTCGTACAGTTCCTGCGCCAGGCGCTCTCCGCGAGGAAGGGCACAGATCTCTCTGTGCTGGAGCTGCGCCTGACGGTCATGGAGTGGATGAAAAAGCTCGACATGGACGCCTCCTTCGGGGACAGGTACTTGAACGAGGGCTTCTCGGGCGGAGAAAAGAAACGCAACGAGGTCCTCCAGATGGCAGTGCTCGAACCAGACTTGGCAGTGCTCGACGAGACCGACTCTGGCCTCGACATCGACGCGCTGAAGGCCGTCGCTCAGGGCGTGAGAGCCGTCCGCGAGACCAGACCGGCGTTGGGCGTCCTGCTCATCACCCATTACCAGCGGGTGCTCGGTTACCTCGAGCCCGACGCCGTGCACGTGCTGGTGGGCGGCAAGGTCGTAGAAAGCGGGGGGGCCGAGCTGGCGGCCCGCTTGGAAAGGGAGGGTTACGAACCCTGGAGGCAAGCCCGGTGAGCGCGCCCGTTGCTGAGCAGGCCCTGGCCAAGACCCTCGACGTGGCAAGGGTGAAAAAGGACTTCCCTATCCTCGAGCGCTTAGTGCACGGCAAGAGGCTCGTTTACCTCGACTCAGCTGCTTCCTCTCAAAAACCTCTGCCCGTGCTCGAGGCCATGGAACACTACTACGAAACGACGCACGCCAACGTCCACCGGGGCGTCTACCAGATAGCCGAAGAAGCAACCGCCCTTTATGAAAAAGCGCGCGCAAAGGTGGCGAAGTTCATCGGCGCAACGGTGCCTGAAGAAATAGTCTTCACCAAGAACGCGACCGAAGCCATCAACCTTGTTGCCTACTCTTGGGGCCGGGCGAACCTCGGGCCAAACAGTGTCGTAGTGACTACCGAGATAGAGCACCACGCCAACCTCGTGCCCTGGTTGCAGCTGCGCTCGGAAAGAGGGGTCGAGCTGCGGTACCTGCACTTGCTCCCCGACGGGACGCTCGACCTCTCGGCCTTGGAGCAAGTGCTGAAAGGTGCCGACCTGCTCGCGGTCACCGCAGCTTCCAACGTCCTCGGTACCCTTCCTCCCATGCGAGACCTAGCCGACGCAGCGCACGCCGCCGGCGCTCTCGTGCTGGTGGACGCCGCGCAGTACGTGCCTCACCTGCCGACCGATGTGGCGGAGCTGGGAGCCGATTTCTTGGCCTTCAGCGCGCACAAGATGCTTGGCCCAACTGGCATAGGGGCCCTGTGGGCGCGGCGGGAACTGCTCGAAGCGATGCCCCCGTTCCTCACCGGGGGTGAGATGATACGCGACGTCCGCTTCGACGGGTTCAGCACCAACGACGTGCCATGGAAGTTCGAAGCCGGGACGCCGCCCATAGCCGAAGCAGTAGGGCTCGGGGCGGCGGTCGAGTACCTGGAATGCCTTGGGATGGCGTCGGTTCGCGCCCACGAACAGGCTCTCACTGAATATGCCATGAACGCGCTAACGGAGACCTACGGGAAAGATGTGTCGGTCTACGGGCCACGCTCGGCCGCCGACAGAGCAGGCGTTTTGAGCTTCAGCTACAAAGACGTCCATGCGCACGACCTGTCCCAGGTCCTCGATGAAGCCGGGGTCTGTGTCCGGGCTGGCCACCACTGTGCAAAGCCGTTGATGCGCCTGCTCGGGGTCCCCGCGACCGCGCGGGCCTCTTTCTCCGTGTACAACGACGAAGCTGATGTGGACGCTCTTGTGGAGGCGCTCCGTGAAGCAGACAGGGTGTTCGGCTAGATGGCTGGCCTAGAGGACCTTTACCGGGAGATAATCCTCGACCACTACCGCAACCCGCGCAACCGGGGTGAGCTGCCCTCGCCGCCGGCGCTGCGGGCGGAAGGTTTCAACCCCCTCTGCGGCGACGAAGTCGTCGTTTTCATGAACGTGGAGGGCGACGTGATCTCCGACCTAAAGGTTGCCGGCCAGGGCTGTTCTATCTCGCAATCTTCTGCTTCTATGATGTCCGCGGCCGTGAAGGGCAAGACGCTCACGGAAGCCCGCGGCACGATCAGGGCGTTCAGAGCGATGATGTCGCTCCACGGCAAGAGCTTGGACGGCGGCGACGACGCAGCGGGCAGCTTCAGCGGCGACGGCGAGGCCGAGGAGCAGACTGGTCAAGAAGTGGCCGCCGCTGAGGGTGTCGCCCTCGGTGACCTCGAAGCCCTTCAAGGAGTGGTCAAGTTCCCGGTCCGGATAAAGTGCGCCACGCTTCCCTGGCACACGCTGGCGCAGGCGCTCGAAGAGGCAGAAAAGCTCAGCCGCCCGTAGTAGAGATCGGCACGTCGCCAAAGTCGGCGACCGAGCGCAGCTTTTGATGGTACCGGGGGGCGCCTGCGAGCAGCCCCTCTTTTTTGTAAAAGGCATCCGTGGGCGCAAGGGGAAGCGAGACCGGCTCGCCAGAAATGGCAGCTTTGTAAATGGCCGTGATGAGCTCGATCGTGCGCCGGCCTTGCTGGCCGTCGACCAGGAGCGCCCCGCTGCCTTCGAGGGCCCCGAGCACGTTGTCGACCTGGCCAGCGTGGCCTTGGTGGTTGAGGGGCGGGAAGGACTCGTAGGCCGCGGCAAGCTCCGCTTCGACTTCGGGGTCACGCTCGGGGAAGCCGTTGGCCAGCGCTCGCGAAGCGTACACCTCGAACGGCACCGACACCATCGCCCGTTCGGCCTGGAAGACCATTTGCTGGCGCTGGCCGTGGTGGACGACCGAGCTCGTGAGCTGCCCGATGGCTCCTGAGCCAAACCGCATAAGAGCCACTGAAAGGTCCTCCACTTCCGAACCCGGGTGCGCCACATTGGCCATGATCGCCCGGACTTCCCTCGGGGCCCCCATCATCCAGAGCAGTAGGTCGACGTGGTGGACTGCGTGGTTGAGGGTGGGGCCGCCGCCCTCGCCCTCCCAGGTGCCTCGCCACCAAAGGTCGTAGTAGTTCGGCCCCCGCCACCAAAACGAGTCCACCTGAGCGTGGTGGACCGGCCCAGCGAGGCCGGACGCGAGGAGGCGCTCTAGGCGCATCATCTCCGTGCGAAAGCGGTTTTGCGCTATCACCGAGAGGAGCTTGCCGCTACCTTGCTCGGCGGCAAGCATCGCGTCGCATTCTTCGAGCGACGCCGCCATCGGCTTTTCCACCAGCGCGCTGGACCCGCTGTCCAACACGTCGATGGCTATCTCCGCGTGCGTGCCCGGGGGTGTGCAGATAGATACGAGGTCGAGCGGTGGCCCCTCCAGCATCCGGCGATGGCTGTCGAAGGTGGCGGCATCAAGGCCATAGCGCTCGACCGCTTTGGTGCATTTCTCCGGCACGATGTCCGCTAGGGCGACGATGCGGCAGCGGCCTGGGAAGCTTAGGTAGGCCTCGATGTGGGAAGGCGCGATCGCGCCCACCCCGACCACCCCAACGTTGATCAACTCTGCTTCCTCGCGCCGAGCTCGTGCCTGCCGGTCAGCTGGTGGGGACCGCCCAGCCCATCTGTTGCGCGATCTCCTTGCACGTCGGGCACAGAGGGTAGCGCTTAGGGTCGCGGCTAGGCACCCACACCTTCCCGCAGAGCGCCCTGACCGGAGTTCCCATCACGAGCCCCTCGGCAACGGTCGGCCCCGCCGGGACGAACTCCCCTTCTTCGGTGTCGACACCCTCGAGCACGATGTGGGACATACGCTCGTGGTCACCGTCGATGTCGGGGACCGGCGGAGCCACCGTTGTCTCCGGAGCACTAGGTGCTACAAGGTCTGGCATCACGCTCATGAGCCCACGTTAATCTAACGTGAGCCTGTGCCGGCCACCACCACAGCCACCGGGACTTGACGGCACCGCGCCCTCGTTCGCCGGGCTGGGCGCTGCTTGGGGTCGGGCTCCCCTTCGGCGCAGTTCTCGCCGACTTCATGGCTGTGGCGGTGGTCCTGCCGTCGCTCCAGAGCTCAACTGGCGCGAGCTTCTCCCAGCTCACCTGGGTGATCGAGTCCTACCTGCTATCGCTTACCACCTTTTTGGCCACCTCCCGTTTCTTGCTGGGGCGCCTCGGCCGGACGCGCACCCTGCTCGCCGGCTCGGTGGCTTTCACGGCGGGCGCCGCTTTGGCCGGGGCTGCACCGGCGACGGCAGTGCTGATCGTGGCCCGAGCCCTGCAAGGCGCGGGTTCCGCCTTCCTCGTTGCGGCAGGCCCATTGGTACTGACCTCGACCTTCGGCGGCGAAGAAGCGCTCGGCCGAGCCAGTAGCGCCCGTCGTGAAGAACCCGTGACGCTCGCCGGTCCTCCGGGTGCTGACGGCCTTCGGGGTGCTAATGGCCCTCCAGTTGGAGCGCAGCCCACCGGCTTGGCGGTTTGGTCCACGCTCACCGCACTCGCGGTCGCCTCCGCACCGCTCGCGGGCGGGCTCGTAGCGACTGAGCTGAGCTGGCGTTACGTCTTTTTCTTGGAATCGGCGTTGGGTGCCGCTGGGCTCGCAGCAACGCTCGGCCGGGCCGCCACCACTGAGCGCGCGGGGCCAGGCGAAACCGGCCCCCCAGACTGGGCAGGGGCCGGCCTCTTCGCTGGGGCGGCTACCCTCTTGGTCGTCGGCCTGGTCCGGGTCACCTACAACCTCGAAAGTTGGGTTTCAAGCGGCGTGCTCGCGTGCCTGGGGTGCACCGGGTTGCTCCTGGTCGCCTTCGTGGCCAAGGAAACGGTGGCCGCTCCGCCGGCGCTGCCGATAGGGATGTTCCGCCGGCGCAGTTTCGCCGGCGCCTCAGCGGCGGCTTTCGGCCTGTCTTTTGCCGTGATGGGGACGTTCCCCGTGCTGGCGTTCTACCTGGCCCGCTCGTTTGGTTATACAAGCCTTGGAGCAGGCCTCCGCCTGCTCGCCCTGGCGGGTATGGCACTGCCGGGGTTGGGGGCCGGCGCCCTCTGCGCCAAGTGGCAAAGGGCGCACCCGAGCAAGTGGCGCCGCAACAAGAACACACCGGCCAAATGGGGCTCGGGAAGGTTGCCGGCGGCCTCGTGGCTCCTCGTAGGCGGCCTAGCCCTGGTGGCGTGCGGGCTGTGGCTGATGAGCGGCACGGGGCCGACAAGCGGGTGGGAAGCACTGCTGCCGGGCCTGCTCGTTAGCGGCGCCGGCTACGAACTGGCGAGCCCCCGCCTATCGGCCGCCGCAGCGGCCGGCCTCCCCCTCGAGGAAGCACCCCTCGCGGCGAGGGCCAGCTCAACGGCCCGCCAACTCGGTGCCGTCGTCGGCGTCGCCCTTGCCGTTTCGCTGTTTGCCACCCGGTTGACCACCGCGATCGGCCACGAACTGGGGTTCTCCGCGAGCCTTGCCGGCGAGCCGCCCGCCGTCGCCTCTCTCGTGCTCGGAGGGCACATCGCCCAGGCCAGCTACTTAGCCGGGGCTGGCGCACTAAGGACGGCCTTCGCCGCCGCCGTTCACAGCGTCTTGGTCTTGGGGGCGCTCGTGGCCGCGGCCAGCGCCTTGGTCACGCTGGTCGCAAGTGCCGACCTGGCGCCTGCCCGCACCCGCATCCCAATGGCTTCGGCGCGGGGCAGGCTGCCGGCGGCTCAGCCCAGCAAAGAACCGAGCTGAACAGCCTTCACGCGCTCCAGATCTACTAATGGTCCAATTTTTCCCGTTTTGGGCGGGACGCGGCATTTAGAGGTTCGCGGTCCTTGACGGCGCTAGCGCGGTTCTAATACTGTGTCCGGGCATTGTGACGCCGCTGAAAACGGTCTGCTTACGTCGCAATGCCGGCAAGCTGGCTACTGCTTCGGCCGCTTTGGTGGTGCTGGCAGTTTTTGCTGGTGCTGTCACGCAAAGTTCGGCACACGCAGACCAACTCGCCGACATGCGCGCCCAGGCAGCAGCTATTGCGGCGAAAATCGCCTCTCTTGGTCAGCGTGAGGACGCTCTGAGCGAGTTCTACGACTTAGGCGTAGAAAAGCTCGACGCCGCCGACAAGCAGGTACAAGCGGCGACCAAGGCGTTCGCTCTCGCCAAAGCCGAGGAAGCCAAAACAGTGGCCTTGCTCCAGCAAGACGCCATTGAAGCCTACGTGGGGGGCGGTCCGCAAGTTGGCCTCGGCGCTCCCGCTTCTATGGGCAGCTTGGACCAAGCCCTCCTGCGCAGCGAGCTCGAACGAACCTTCGCAGCTGACGAAACAAGCGCCCTAGACAACTACCAGCTAGCTGAGGCTAACGTCAGCACTGCCCGGGCGACGCTCGTTACGGCACGCAATGCCGATGCTCGCCAAGTGGCCGGGCTCGAAGCTGACCGCCGGCAAGTTCAGGCAACCCAAGCCGAGCTTATCGCCGCCGAGCAGCAGGTGAAGGGCAAGATCGCGACCCTCGTGGCCGAAATCCGCCAGCAGCAGCTGCTGGCAGAGCAGCGGGCTGAGGCAGAGCTCTTGGCCCGCCAGCGCGCCCAGGCGGCCGCTGCGGCCGCTGCGGCGCAAGCCAGGCGGGAGGCCGCCTTGGAAGCTGCCGCCGCAGCCACGACGACCACAGCCGCGCCCGCAGCCACGACGACCACAGCCGCGCCCGCAGCCACGACGACCACAGCCGCGCCCGCAGCCACGACGACCACAGCCGCGCCCGCAGCCACGACGACCGTACCTTCCTCCACAACCACCACTGCGCCGGCGGCGACCGCGAACACGCAGGTGCCGGGCGAGTCTCAAGCGGCCGCAGTTGCAGTCCAAGCGGCGCTCAGCCGCGTGGGCGACCCCTACGTGTGGGGGGCGGCCGGGCCCGATGCCTTCGACTGCTCAGGGCTGGTGATGTGGGCGTACGCACAGGCCGGCGTGTACTTGCCCCACTACAGCGGGGCACAGTACGCGGACACCACCCATATCCCGATGTCTGAGCTGCAACCCGGCGACCTGGTCTTTCCTGCCGACCCCGGCCAGCACGTGGCCATGTACATAGGCAACGGCGAAATAGTCCAGGCTCCCTACACCGGGGCCGACGTCCAGGTGGTACCGCTCTCCTCCTTCTTCGTGCTCGCCAGCCGGGTCGGCTGACCGGCTCCGCTTGCCGTCCAGGAGCTTTGCTCGCTCACTAGTCAGCCGGCAGGCGTATCATCTAGCTGGGAGAATCGGGTGCGGGTCGAGCGCTGTTTCGGGTTCGTCGACCTCTGCGGGTTCACTGCTTTTACTGAGCGCTTCGGCGACGAGCTCGCAGTCGTCGCGCTCGCGAGCTTCCGCACAACCCTCCGCGAAGCGGCCGCTCGCCGCGGCGTTCGGATCACCAAGTGGCTCGGCGACGGTGCGATGCTCTCGTCCCCCGACACAGAAGCGACCGTCGCGCTCGTCCTCGAGATCGCTGCCGGCGCTGACACCATACTGGCTCCCGCCAGGAGCGCAGCCGCCGGCGCCCCTGCCGAGGACGGTGACGTAGCCGGCAGCCGGCCGGGCGGGGCCCCACCCGCCAACGGCGGTAAGGCAGACGGCCCTGGGCGGGGCTTGGGCCCCCGCCTCGGGGAGGAGCCCGCGCGTAAGAGGCCCGGCGGGCAGACAAGTACGGACGATCGGTTGGCTCTGCGGGCGGGACTGGCCAAGGGGCCGGTTATCATGTTCGAGGGCGACGACTACATCGGTCGGGCAACAAATGTAGCCTCCCGGCTGTGCGATGCCGCGGCGCCGGGCCAGGTCCTCGCCACCCGAGAGGTGGCGGCGCTCTCACCGTGCTGGGTGGCAGCGAGCGAGGCGCTCACCTACTACGTTAGGGGCTTCGAGCGGCCCCTGGAAGCCATGCGGATCCGAGCGGCCAGCTCGGCGACTATGGTGACCGACCCGGTCTGCAAGCTGGCGCTGCCGCTCGTGTCGGGCCTCGTCACGAGGAGGGTAAATAGCCAGCGAGGCGAAGGGCCCGTCGTATACTTTTGTTCGGCGGCGTGCGCTCTTGCTTGGGAGCAAGCCCAGCGGACGCCGGCCAGCCCGATAATTTCCTTCTAAGGAACATGACCGGCCCATTGGTGCTAGCTAGCGCGCTTACCAAGCACTTCGGGGACTTCGTGGCCGTAGACGGCATCGACTTCGAGGTCCAAGCGGGGGAAGCGTTCGGTTTCTTGGGGCCGAACGGAGCTGGCAAGAGCTCAACCATGCGCATGATCGGCGCCACCTCCCGGCGCAGCGGGGGCGAGCTCAGCGTGCTCGGGCTCGACCCTGACCGCCATGGGGCCGAGGTCCGCTCTCGCCTCGGCGTCGTGCCTCAAGAGGACAACCTCGACCTCGAGCTATCGGTCTCGGACAACCTTTACGTTTACGGGCGCTATTTCGGCATACCAAAGCGCGAGCTGCGCCGGCGGATCGAGGAGCTGCTCGAGTTCGCAAGGCTCACCGAACGGGCAAGGGAAAAGGTGGACAACCTCTCTGGGGGCATGAAGCGCCGGCTCACGATCGCCCGCGGCCTCGTCAACAACCCTGAGCTGCTCTTGCTAGACGAACCGACTACGGGCCTCGACCCCCAGGCACGCCACTTGCTCTGGGACAGGCTCTATAACTTGAAGCAAAAGGGCGTGACCCTCATAATCACCACCCACTACATGGAGGAGGCTGAGCAGCTCTGCGACCGCTTGGTCGTGATGGACAAGGGCCGCATCATCGCCCACGGCTCGCCGCAGGAGCTCGTAGGACGCTACGTGACAAAAGAGGTCGTCGAGCTCCGTTTGGCCCCGGAGAGCGCCAGTCAGTTGAGCGAGCGCCTAGACGGCCGCGCCCAGCGAGTCGAACTGCTGGCTGACCGGGTGCTCATCTACACCGACGACGGGGACGCGACGGCAGAGCACCTCCTGCGTGACGGCCTCGCCCCCCGCTCAACCCTCGTGCGCAGAGCCAGCCTCGAGGACGTGTTCTTGACCCTAACCGGCCGCCAGCTCGACGAGTGAAAGGAGGCTCGTGACCGCGCTGCCGGCGGCCCTCCGGCCCCTCAGCTATTTCTGGACGGTTTACCGGCGCACGTGGATGGCCGACCTCTCCACCACGTTTTTTACACCACTTTTGTACCTCGCCTCGCTCGGCGCTGGCCTGGGCCAACTGATCGGCCACGGTAGGCCGCTCCCCAGCCTTGGAGGGCAGACCTACCTGGCCTTCGTGGCGCCCGCGCTCCTCGCCGCCACCGCCATGCAAGTGGCGCTAGCGCAAGGCACCTATGAAGTGTGGGGGGCGCGCAACTTCTGGAGCGGCGCCTACCGCTCGATGCAAGCTTCGCCCATATCGGTGGGCCATATAGTCTCCGGCCACATGCTTTGGGTGGCCGTGCGGGTTGAAATCGCGACCGCCCTGTTCCTCGGCGTGAGCTCCGCCTTCGGCACCGTGCGCTCGCCCGAGGCCCTCGCAGCGCTGGTTGTCGGGCCGTTGGTGGGGCTAGCTTTTGCCGCCCCTATCGCCGCCTACTCGGTCACAGCCCGCCACGACCAACCCTTCAACTTGGTGTTCCGGTTGCTTATGCTCCCGCTATTTTTGTTCTCAGGTACCTTCTTCCCCCTCTCGCAGTTACCCTCCGGCCTGCGCTGGCTCGCTTACTTGTTGCCGCTCTGGCACGGCGTGGAGCTGTCCCGTGCGCTCTACGCGGGCCACTTCCCGGTCTTGGCAGGCCTTGGCCATTTCGCCTACCTAGTGGGGGTCGCCGGTGCCGGCCTCATCGTGGCCAGGTCGAGCTACCAAAGGGCCCTAGCACGCTGATGAGCGGGTCAGGGAGCCAGGCGGGCATGCTCGGCTCAGCTTCGGGTGCTGCCGTGCCGGCGCCCCAGGTGGGACCGCAGCTCGCGCAAGGCCCTTGGCTACGCCGTCCCCTTGCGTTCGCGTCGCGGAACTTCTCTGTGCAGGTGCGGGCGGTGCCCTACGTGTGGGCGAGCGGGCTCATCGAGCCATTTTTGTACCTGCTTTCGATCGGGATCGGGATAGGCCACCTCGTCGGCAGGTTACCTGGCCCAAGCGGCACCCTGGTGCCCTACGCTACGTTCGTCGCACCGGGCCTGCTTGCCACCGCTGCCATGAACGGCGCGATCTACGAGTGCACCATCAACATCTTCGCCAAGCTCCACTGGCAGAAGCTTTACGACGCCGTCGTGGCCACGCCGCTCTCGCCAGCAGACGTGGCTATCGCGGAAGTTGGCTTCGCCACCTTCCGCTGCATGCTCTACGCCGCGGTTTTCCTCGGCGCCATGGCCGGCTTCGGAGACACCCGTAGCTGGTGGGCACTGTTGTGCGTTCCTTCCGCCACTTTGACAGGGGCAGCGTTCGCTTCGGCAGGCTTCGCCGCCAGCTGCTACATGCGCTCGTGGACCGACTTCGACAAAATACAGCTTGTCGCCATGCCGCTTTTCTTGTTTTCTGCCACCTTTTACCCGCTTTCCGAGCTGCCCCGCTGGGCCCAGCTGGTGGTGGAGGCCCTCCCGCTCTACCAGGGGGTAGCCCTCTGCCGGCAGTTCGCCCTTGGCTACCCTTCAGCGTCAGCCCTCGGTCACGTCGCTTATCTTGCGGTGCTCAGCTCGGCCGCCGGCGCCCTCAGCCAGCGGCGAGTGACCAAGCTCCTCACCCCCTAGGCGGGGGCTTGCCTAGGCGTGCGGCTGGCCTTGCCTCGCCTCCTGTTTTGCCCCGGCCTCTGCCGCCAACAAGGCCGTCAGCTGTGCCGCATTGCGTACGCCGTAATCCTGGTAGCAGTTGTTCATGAGAAGGTGGACCGACGAAGCGACGCGGGCAAGGCGAAGAGCCCTGGGTGCCCACTCTTCGAGCTCCTCCTCGCTGTAGAGGTAGCGAAAACGCTCGGCAGCTGTGCTCACCTGCGTTCGCCACGTGGTTTCGTTGCGGCCGTGGAAGCGAACGACAGCCAGGTCGCTCGTCACCTCCAGCACCGTCGGCAGGCCAGAGGCTTGCGGAGCGTCGACGACGACCCACGCGAGCCCGAGCTCTTGTAGGAGGCCAAGAGACCTTTCGAGGTCTTTGCCCTCGGACCACTTGGGAGAACGGAACTCGACGCAGGCTCGCAAACCTCCGAGGCGCTCGCGGAGGCGGACCAGCTCTTCACGGTTGGCCCTATTGGGCACGAACCATGGAGGGTACTGGAAAAGCACGGCCCCGAGGCGGCCGGCCCGCTCCAGCGGGGCGAGCGAGCCGGCAAAGCGCGCCCAACTTTCCTCCAAAGCGTCGCGAGGCAGGTCATGAGCGTAAACGCGCTTCTTGCTCGCGTCCTGCTCGCTCAGCGTGGCTCTTATGTCGCCCCACAACGTGCTGGGGCTCACTGGATGGCCAGTCAACAGCCCGTAGGCCTTGACGTCGAAACAAAAGCCCACCGGGGCCCGCTCGGCCCACGACCTGGCAAGTTCTGGGGACAAAGGCCGGTAATAGGTCGAATCGGCCTCGACCACGGGGAACTGGCTCGCATAGTAGGCAAGCCTCTCTGCGGCGCTCATGGAACGCTTGGGGTACCACGAAGTTTCTTTCACTAGCGTGGGGTCAGCCCACGAACAGGTCCCCACACGAAGCGTAGCCTGCCCGACCTCGAGCGGCCTGGCCCCGCTGACAGAGAGCGCCAATGACCCGGACATGGTGTCAGTCGCCCGACGCTACGAGGATCCGCCCGCATTGCTCGCAGTTCTCCAGCCGGCCAGGGGGCTGGTGCCGGATGCGGTCAAGCTCCACCGCCGGCAGCGAGAGGTGGCAACCGTCGCAACGGCCCCCGACCAAGCGCGCCACAGCCACGCCGCCCAACCGGGCGCGCAGGCGCTCATAGGTCGCGAGGAGCTCTTTCGGCACAGCACCGGCTAGAGCCGGGCGGCCTCTTTCAAGGCGCTCGATCTCAGCGTCGATATCTTCTTCCGCTGCGGCGAGCTCCCTCTCGGCCACCTCGCGCGAACCAGCCAAACTGGCGAGCTTCTCGTCGAGCTCCGAGAGCTCCTTGTCGAGCGGTTCACGCTCTTCTAGCAAAGCGAGCACCCTGTCCTCGAGCTCGGACAGACGTTGTTTCAAGGCCTCGACGTCAGCGGCCATGGCTTGGAGCTCACGTGAGGCGCTTACGGTACCGCCGTAGAGGACCGCGTTCACCTGCTCGATGCGCTGCTCTGTCGCCTGCAATTCCCGTTCGGCCTCGGCCTGACGCCTGGTGACCCCCTCCAGTGCGTGCGCTGCCGCCGAGCGCGCCGCCTCAGCCTCGGCAACCTTTGAGACGATAGCAGACAGGCGGGCTCGTTCGGGAAGGCTGGCGCGCCGGTGCCGCTCCTGGTCGATCTTCGTGTCCAAGTCCTGGAGCGCGAGCAGGCCTTCGAGGTCTCCAAGAGCCGTCATGGGCCCCTCCCCGGCGGTGGCAGTCTTGTAGCCGGTGCCCAATGAGAGTTGCTAGGCCCAAGGGGCGCGGTGGCGGGCAAGCTCGCAGCGGGACCGAGCAGCGTGCTCGAAGGGCCCTGGGCAGCTGCTGCAGGCACGGTGCTCGAGGTCCTGGCGGCGGGCCCGGCGGGCACAGCAGAGGAGCGCGCGGCCGGCACTGCCGTCGAGGTCGTCGGTGCCGGCGGCGACGGGGCTATGATGTGAGCCCTCCCGAGCGACGGGACCTTGGGAGGCGCTGTGGTCGTGGTGGTGGTCGTCGGCGGCAGAGGCGGCTCGCCGTGGGAGATGAGGTCGTCTCTTTGTAGGCCGGGGGTATCTATGTACTCGACTGGCGCCATGAGGGCCGGGTCAGGGGACGGGAACTGCGAATAGGGCACGCCGCGCAGGGCGTACGCCATTACGTCGTGCCAGATCTGGGTCGGGTAGCTCGCCCCGAAGACTTCTTGGCCGTCCACGTACATCGGCACCTCGCCGGAGGGGTTCCCGACCCAGACAGAAGAGGCAAGCGTGGGCGTTATGCCATTGAACCAAGCGTCCACGCTGTTGGAAGTGGTGCCCGTCTTGCCGGCGACGTCGACACCTGGCAGGGCGGCCGCCGTACCGGTGCCGTACTGGACGACAGCCTTGAGCGCCACTATGGCCTCGGCCGCCACTTGCTCGGAGAAAACGCGCCTGCCTGGAGCCTCGCCGTTATAGATCACCTCGCCGCTAGGCCCTACCACCCTATTGATGAAAGTTGGCACATGGTAAATGCCTCCGTCAGCGACCGTCGCATAAGCGGCCGCCATTTCGATAGGTTTCACCGCTTCGGTCCCGATCACCAAAGACGGGTCGGAAGCCGACAGTGTCGAGTCGGAGACGTCCATGCTCCTTGCCACGTCGATAATTTTCTGCAAAGTGACGACATAGGCGAGCCGCAGGTACGCGCAGTTGACCGACAACGCCGTCGCTTGGACGACCGTAACAACGCCGTTGGGGTCACCTGGGTCGTTGTGGAGAGGGTTGGCAAGGTTGTAGCCGTAACGTGACGGCACACCCGGGAAGCGGACCGCGCAGGGGGAAGTAGCGAGGATGGAATCGTAGACGTCATAACCTTGCTCGAGCGCCGCTATGAGGGTGAAGAGCTTGAAGCCCGAGCCAGGCTGGCGCTCACCCTCGGTGGCGGCGTCGAAGTAGCCCTTCGGGCTCGCGCCACCCACCAGAGCCAGGACATTGCCGTTGCGAGGGTCTAAGACTGCAAAGGCCGCTGCCACACCTGGCAGCGCTGAAGGGATGTCTGCTACAGCGACCTTTTGCGCATAGGACTGGAGGGACGGCACCTCATTGGTGAAGATCTTGAGCCCTCCGGTGTAAAGTTCGTGCTCGCGCTCGGCAACGGTCGCGCCGAGGGCAGGGTTGGCGAGGAGCTCGCCCACTACTTGGTCGACGTAATAGCCGTAGCTCGTGTAAGGGGCCCCTGGCGCCTCATGCACGCTCACAGGGAGGGGCGCCTTGTTGGCAGCAGCTGCTTGTGAGGGGGTGATCGACTTGTAATACACCATCCTCGCCAGCACCTCGCTCCGCCTCTGGCGAGCCCCCTCCGGGTTGTAAACGGGGTCATAAGCGCTGGGCGCCTGGATGAGGCCGGCCAACAAGGCGGCCTCGGGGAGGTCGAGACGAGCTGCGCTCGTGCCGAAGTACTCCTCTGAGGCGGCCTGCACCCCATAAGCACCGCTGCCCAAGTAAACAGAGTTCAAGTAGGCGTCGAGCACTCGAGCCTTGGAGAACTTTTGCTCCAAGCGCTCTGCGAGCACCGCTTCGCGCACCTTGCGGGTGAGGGTCTTTTCGTCTGAAAGGTAATAGTTCTTCACCAGCTGCTGGGCGATGGTCGAACCCCCCTCGACCGCACCTCCCGCCTGTATGTCAGCCAGAGCGGCCCGCAATATGCTCTCTAGGTCCACTCCACCGTGCACCCAGAAGCTGTGGTCTTCTGTGTCGAGGACCGCCTCTATGAGCAGGGGCGAGATGTCTTTCAGGGGGACAGGCTGGCGATTTTGCTCTGAGCGAAGCGTGGCTAGCACCGAACCGTCTGCCGCGTAGATCACCGACGGGACCGCCGGCGAAGTCACCAAGTTGCCGAGCGGCACTTCTTTCGCGCTGAACGCACCGTGGGCCAAACGGTCCACGGAGTAAGAAACGGCGACGAGCACACCGGCGAGCAACGCCCCCGCCGTTACCAAGGCAACTGCGAGAGCCACCAGCGAGCGCGCCGCACGTTGCATTGCTCCCGACAGCCTAACACGAGCCCTCGCTGCCCGCACCCTGGCAGAGGCAGCTGGCTCAAGGGGCTCCCCGGGGCGGCCTCAGAAAGCCAGGAGCCTCTCGAGGGCAGCTTCGACGTGTTCGACCTGGGGCAACATGGCACGCTCCAACCCCGGCTCGTAGGGTACGTGGGTGTCAGCCGCCGCCACCCGGCTGACCGGCGCATCTAGGTCTGCGAAACAGTTCTCACCCGCCCAGGCGGCCACTTCAGCGCCAAACCCGCACGTCAGGTTGTCTTCGGACACCACGAGCAACCGGCCCGTCCGCGCGACCGACTCTGCTACGAGGTCCTTGTCCCACGGTACGATCGAGCGAAGGTCCACGACCTCGACGCTGGCCCCCAGCCTCTCGGCCACGCCCGCCACTGCCCGAAGGCAGCGCTCGACGGTCGCCCCGTAGGTGACGACCGTGGCGTCCGTGCCTCTGAGCGCGACGCGACCTTTGCCGAAGGGCAGGCGGAAACCGGGCCGAGGGTACGGGCCCTCCGTGTAGCGCTGGCGAAGCAAGTGTTTGTGCTCCAAGAACATGACCGGCCCGGCAGTGGCGAGCGCCGTCCGCAATAACCCCACCGCGTCGACGGCTCGAGAAGGCATGACGACGACTAACCCCGGGATGTGGGCAAAGATCGAAACACCCGACTGGGAGTGCCAGATCGCCCCTCCGGTTACGTAGCCTCCCACGGCCACGCGCAGCACCATGGGGCAGGACCAGGCCCCAACAGACCTCCAGCGCAAAGTTGCCGCCTCGCTCTTTATTTGCTGCATCGCAGGCCAGATGTAGTCGAAGAACTGGATCTCCGGCACCGGCCGGAGCCCTCTCAAGCCCTGGCCGACAGCGCGGCCCACTATGTTGGCCTCTGCGAGCGGCGTGTTGTAACAACGGTCGTCCCCGAACTTCCTCTGCAGGCCGAGCGTCGTACCGAACACGCCCCCCTTGCCCTCGAGCTCGTCGAGCAGTTCCGGGGGCGCGTCAGCTACGTCTTCGCCGAAGACACGCACTCGCACGTCCTCGGCCATAGCCTCGTGCAAGGCAAGCCTGATCGCTTCACCCAGATTGACTACCTTCGGCGGCTCTGCGCCCCCCACGGCCCCCGTTTCCCCGCGCGGCGCCGGCTCGGCACCAAGACGCCGACTAGATGCCGGCACAACGCGCTCGCCCACAGGCTCCAGCTCCTCTGTTGCCTCGGGAACTTCGGGCAGCTCGACAAGGTGGAGCTTCAAGCTAGCGGGGTCAGGGCGTGGCGCCGCGAGCGCTTCTTTGGCTGCTGCCAGGACCTCCTCGTAAGCCTCCTCGCGCAGTTGAGCTACAGCGCCAGCGCTCAGTACCGCTTCAGCGAGCAGTTGTCTTTCCATGAGGTAGATCGGGTCGCGCTCCGCTTCGCGCTCGAGCTCTCCTTTAGGCCTGTACTTGGCCTGAGAGTCTGCCGAGCTGTGCGAATAAGGCCTGGTCACAGTGGCGTGCACGAGCGCAGGGCCTCGTCCGCTGCGCACCGCCGAGACGATCGCCGGCATCTTCTTGCGCACCTCGAAGTAGTCGCAACCGTCCAAGCGGTGAACGGCCAAGGGGGCGAAGCCCTTCACCAGCTCTGAAATAGGTGCCGGCGCCTGCTGGCGGGCGGGCACTGAGATGGCATAGCCGTTGTCGGCCACCACGAACAGGACGGGGAGGCGCAGCGAGCACGCCGTGTTGAGGCTCTCCCAGAACTCTCCCTCAGAAGTCGCACCTTCCCCGAGCGATACGTAAGTGAGCTCGTCATCGGCGGCCGTACAGCCGGCCAAGCCGCCGCTCGCGTGCGACACGATATAACGCCCGGCTTCAGCGCACCCTATCGCTGGCAGGCACTGCGAACCCGTCGGGCTCGACTGGCTTACGATGTGCAGCCTCCTGTCAGAGAAATGGCAAGGCATTTGCCGCCCGCCCGACGCCGGGTCAGTCCCGGCGCCAACTGCTTGCAACAGGAGGTCCACTGGCTTCACGCCCAGGGCAAGCACCAAAGCTCGGTCCCGGTAATAAGGAAAAAACCAATCGTGCCCAGGCCGGAGAGACCTCGCAACGGCGAGACAAAGGGCTTCATGCCCAGCTCCCGATATATGGAAAAAACCGCGGCTTTGTTTCTGAAGAATTATTTCACGGTCATCCAAGCACCGCGACACAAGCGCTAGGCGGTAGTCCTCCAAGATCTCCTTGACAGGTAATCCTCTGTACCGCAACTTCGGGCCGCGCGCCGCCAAGGGGGCGGCAGTAGAAAGTGCAACCATACAAAGGGGAGGCTAGCGCCCCTCGCCCAGGCTGCGGAAAGCACTCAATATGCAGACATTTTGCCGTCCTACTTTTGGTGGTCCTTCCGTCGGCGAGCCAATGCCGTCACGGTCTCCAGATCATGAGAGCGAGCGCGACAAAAAACAGCACGTCGCAGGCAGCCGCACCGCGGCTGGCCAACCGGCCGTAACGAGCAAGCTTGGCGCGGCTAGCGGCATCGGGTGGGCGCGCTGACCCGAGCCCTTGCAGGGCCGAGCGCACCTGGCGCAGCGAGGGCACGACCAAGCCGGCCGCCAACAAGGCAGCCCCGGCCCAGACGAACATGGCGGCGATGTCCCAAACCTGGTCCAAACCGCCGCCCCCGGGCTCCGCCCACAGGGCGAGCGCCCCGAAAACCGGCACCGCCAAAACGGCCTTCCAAAAGCGCGCGGGCCGAGAGAAGTAGCGCGCGAGCTCTTCGATCTCTGGGTCTAGGGGGGGTGGCTCGCCGGCGGAGCTCGGCTCCGCAGAGCTGGGTGTGAGCGGGCCAGCGGTACCGGGCGACGTCGTGGCGGGCGCCGGGCCGGTGGCACCGCTCGCCTGGGCCGGCTGGCCTGCAGGGCCGGGCCCCAATTGCTGCGGTGCCGCCCCGCTGGCGGCGTGGGCAGGCGTGGCGGCCTGCGTTGCTTCAGTCGCCAGCCGGCTGAGCGGTGGGCTCTCGGCCGGCGGCAGGTCCAGGGGTGCCGCCGCTAAGTCACCCGAGCGGGTTTCACCAGCTCCACCCGCCGGCTCACCGGGGCGGCGCGCCTCGGGAACGGCCATCTGAGCCGCCCGGCTGGCGTACACACCGGCAAACCCGATACTTCCAAAGCCTGCGAGCGCCGATACGACATGAAAAAATACGAGCGGGTAGAAAGCTGCATCGGAGCCTCCTGATGCCCCGAGCAGCAGCTCGATCTCCACCCTGCCAATATGGCCCCCAAGTAGCGTTGGGCGCCATGCGGCTCAGCGCACTGTCACTGGCGGTGCCCCTGGCGCTGTTGGTAGCCGCCTGCGGCGCACAGGGGCGGCCCGCGCCAGCAGCAAGCCCCGCGAAGGTGCCCGTCGCACACCCGGTAACCACCTCGATATCCCCAACTGCGAGCCCGGCTTCGCAGCAAGCGAGCACCGCTCCGCCTTCGCAGACGACCGCGAGAGCGCCCAAGGGTAGCGGCCAGAGCTCACCAGGCCCGCCTGGCGCCTCGGGCAGGACCAGCAAACATCGTCTGCACGCAAAGACCTCCAAACCCAAGGCGTGGAGGCCGAGCGCGCCCCAGCCCACCATCTCGCAAGCCGCCTACGCCCTCGTGCAAGCGTGGTCGACCGGCGACCGCGCCCTGGCCCTTCAGGACGCGAGCCCGTCGGCTGTGACGGCCCTGTTTTCCCACCGCTACCCTGCCGGCGGGCCCCAGTTCAGGGGCTGCAGCACACCGCCGGGGGACGCCCCAGCTTCTTGCGTCTATCGCTCTGGCAACGACCTGCTCTCGCTCACCGTCACCTTGACCAAGGGAGGCTACGTAGTGACGGCCGCCGCAATGGAGAGCTGAAACGGCGCGCGGCGGCAGAAACTGGCAGAATGACCCCGATGCCTCTACAAGGTACCTTTGACGTTCTCGATTTCTCTGCGGTGCTCGAGCTGATCGGCGAGAGGGCCATGAGCGGGCGCCTGCACGTTAGAGGCCGGTCGTTCGCGGCCAACCTGTTCTTCACCGACGGCACGATCGTCGGGGCTGACCAGTCGGAGCACCAAGCGGCGGCCGTGACCGGCGATGTGGCGCAGCGAGTACAGGAGATTTGCTTCGAGCTGTTGGAGGCCGACCGGGGGGCTTTCGAGTTCCACCCGGGCCGCCCGAGCTTACCCGCCGGCACCAACATGAGCGTGGCGGAGGCGATGGCGCAGGCCCGGCAGCGCTTGGCCGAATGGCAGGAGCTCCAAGCGCTCATCCCCTCTCTCGATGCCTTGCCACGCCTCGTGCCGGAGCTCGACCCTGGCCAAGTGACCCTTGACCGGGAGCAGTGGCGGGTCCTCACGGCTGTCGACGGCCGCCGTAACCTTCGTTCGATCGGCCGCGCCCTCAACATGAGCGACTTCGACGTGTGCCGGACGCTCCGAGACCTCTTGGAGGCCAAGGTCGTAGAGCTCGACACACGACCAGCAGGAATGGCTGGCCTGAGCGAGGTCGAGGCACCGCTCGCTACCGAGCAGGTCACCATCAACGGCAAGCGCGCCACCCGCCTCAGGTCCAACCCCGCCAAGCGCAGCAACGGCTCAGACGGCGGTGGCGACGGGCCAACCATCGTGATCTCTCCCAGCCGGCTCCGGAGCGAGCCGCCTGCCACGCGGACGGCTGGCGGCGTCCCAGCGGGCTCCGCTGGAGTTTCGCCAGGTGCCCCGATGGGCCCTGCCGGAGCGCCTGCGGGCCCTGCCGGTGCCCCGCCCGGCGCCCAGGCTGGCTCTGCAGGCGACGAGGACAGTTAGCGCTCCGCGGACGAGGCGGCAGCAACAGCTCATGGCTGGTACGGAGGTCCGGCCCGTCACTACTCTGCTCTCAAAACGCGAGTTCGTCGACCTACCGTTCCGGCTCCATGGCCACAACCCGAGCTGGGTGCCGCCCCTGCGCTTTGCGGTTTACGACCGGCTCTCCCGTCGGCACCCCGCGAGAGCGCACCAGCACTGGCAACTGTGGACAGCCCACCGGGGCAGGGAACCCATCGGGCGCATAGCTGCGTGCAGGGACTACTTGTTCGACAAACATCAAGGAGAACGTTGGGCGTGGGTCGGCTTTTTCGAGTGCGTAGACGACCCCGAGGTGGCAGCGTCGCTCTTCGACGTTGCGCTCGACTGGTCGCGCCGTCAGGGCGCCGAAGTGGCAATTGGCCCTGGCAACTTCACGACCAACGACGAAATAGGGCTCCTCGTCGAGGGTTTCGAGCACCCTGCCACGGTGATGACCACGGAGAACCCTCCCTACTACGAGGCGCTGTGGACGGGGGCTGGGTGGGAGCAGGTGATGGACCTCTACGGCTACCAGTTCAACCGGCGCGACACGGACCTCTCGCCCCGCCAGAGCCAGGCGCTCCAGCGGTTGCGGGCGCGTTCTAAGGTCCAGCTTCGCGAGATGCGCCGTGACGACTTCGAGGCCGAGGTTGGCCGCTTTTTCGAGTTCTACAACCAGGCATGGCAGCAGAACTGGGGCTATGTACCCATGCCTGAAGCCGAGATCCGCCACCTCGCGCGCCAGTTGAAACCCGTGCTCAACCCTAGGTGGGCGTTTGCCTTGGAGCGCGACGGACAAGTTGTCGGAGTCTGCTTGACCGTGCCCGACGTGAACCAGGTCATGGTGAAGATCCGCGACGGCCGGCTCTTACCCTTGGGCTGGGCCCGGCTTCTCGCCGGCATCAAAAGAGTCACCAACGTGCGGGTCCTGGCCCTTGGGATACGCCCCGACATGCAGCACACGGGGCTCGGGCCGCTCCTTTACGGGGAGATCATCGAACGCCTGCGAGACGACGGCCTCCTTAGCGCCGAAGCCTCTTGGACACTGGCCACCAACTTCAAGATCAACCGCCAGATCGAAGCCATGGGCGCTCACCGCTACAAAGTATGGCGGCTGTACCGGCACCCGCTCTGAAAGTTCGCCGGTGCTGGTTGGGCTGCAGGCGGGTGCCGGCGGCACCCTGTGGGGTGGCCGGCGGCACGCCAGTAGGCCAGGCACTCGGAGTTTCACGCAACGGGGGCCGCACTGCACCTGCGAGCCGCTAATGCGGGAGCTCGGTCACCTGGGCTCCCGGTTGCGAGGAGCGCCCTTCCAGCCTCCGGCGAGGGCCGCTGCGAGCACAGCCTGCGAGCTAAGCTTCGGCTGCCAAGAGAGAAGTCGCGTGGCTTTCGCCGGCGACAAAGCGAGAGGTCCACAAATGAGAGCGGCACGGTCGGCCCCAAAAGGGCTGAGCCCGACGCGCTTCCCCAGCTCCGCCGCAACAAAGACTGCCCGTCGAGGCGCGCGCAAAACACGGCTCGCGGCAACCCGTGCAATGTCGGGAGCGCCCGTCCAGTCCCAGGTAGCCACGTTTAGGACCTCGCCCTTGGCCTTAGCGGGACCGAGCAGGTCGGCGCCGGCCCGGACGAGGGCCTCCGCAGCGTCGGCCTCGTCGAGCCACTGCAAGGCCTGCGGGTAGCCTCTTACCTCAGGCACCCCTAAGCGGTAGCCCACCAGCGACCTCGAGACCCGCTGGTCAGCATGAGGGCCCAGGACGGAGCATATTCGCAGCACTGTCCACGCCTTTGCCGCTCGCGCGACGTCTCGCTCTGCCAAGAGCTTGTGCTGAGCGTAGGGGCATTCCCGGTTGGGGCGCGGCGCGCAGTTCTCGTCGAGCGGCAAGGGGTTGTCCGGCCACGCGCCGTAGACGGCGGCAGAAGATGCGAGCACAACGGCTTTTGGGCGGCCCGCTAGCACGTTGAGGGTACCGTCGACGTTTACGGACCGCATCTCTTCGTCGGCACCGGCCCCTCGGCCGCGCCATACTTGCGCGGCCAGGTGGAACACCAAGTCGACGTCCTCGATAGCCTCGCGGGCCGCTTGCGAACGAATATCGGCGCAAGTGTGGACCAGCCTGCGCACGAGGCGGCGCCCCGTCGGCGCCCCGCTTGACCGAGAGCTCGCCGGCACCCCGCCCAAACTTGGGCCCGCCTGCCCCTCAATTGGCGCACTCGCCAGCAAAGCAGGAGGCAAGGGCCTCCGGGCAAGCGTCCGCAGTTCGATCCCGCAGGGCTCGCTCTCGGCCTCCGTCCGAAGCAGGCGGTCGACCAACACTTGGCCGAGATGGCCAGTAGCACCCGTCACCACCACGACGGCGCCGGCAGGCAGCCGCTTCGGCACAGGGAACTGGCTGCTCAAGGGGCGCCGAAGCTTACGTCGGCCTCCAGCAGCGAGCCCAGCCGCTCTCGGGCGGCGTCTACCGCTCCGTTTTTCGATATGTCCTCAAAGACCGTAAGGGCGCGGTCGATATGGGCTTCGGTATGGGTCGCCATCACAGACGTCCTTAGCATCGGCCTTTGAACCGCAGGAGGCATCGCACAGTTGGTGTAGACGCCCCGGTCGAGCAGCGCCCGCCACAAGATGCCTGCCGACAGTACGTCCCCCACATGCACTGGCACGATCGGGCTGGCTGGGTCGCCACCCACGTCAAACCCAAGGTCTTGCAACCCTCCCCGCAGCCGAGCCACCAAAGCGGTCACGGCCTCGCGCCGCCAGTCTTCTTCTTGGGCGATCTTGGCCGCGGCAAGGGCAGCGCCGAGGGCGGCGGGGACATTGGAGGCAGTGAACAGCATGGGCCGGCAAAATACGCGCAAGTAATCGATCACGTCGACCGGGCCTGCGACGAACCCCCCGCAACTTGCTAGTGCCTTGGAAAATGTCGCCATGAGCAGGTCCGGGCGCACCCCTGTCGCAGCGGCAGTGCCGGCGCCGGCCGGGCCGACCACTCCGAGAGCATGAGCCTCGTCAACCAGTAACTTGGCGCCGTAATCGTCGCAAACAGACCGTATGTCGCCAAGGCGCGCCCAGTCCCCTTCCATCGAATAGATCCCGTCGACAGCAACCAGCACCCCCCCACTGGCTGGCTGGGACCTCCAAGAACGCAGCCCGCGGCGCAAGCTGTTGGGCTTGTTGTGCTGGAAGGCCCTGAGCATCCCCTCAGCCATGCGGGCGCCGTCCACCAGCGAAGCGTGCACCGCCGAGTCGCAGAAGATGGCATCTTCTGCCTGCACGAGGGCGGAAACGAGCCCGACGTTGGCGTTGTAGCCGGTGGTGAACACAAGCGCTTTGGGCAGCCCTACCCACGTCGCGAGCAGCTCTTCTAACTCTCTGTGCAGCGAGAGCGTACCGTTCAGCAACCGGCTGCCAGTGACGCCAGTGCCATAGCGTTCCAAGGCATGCCGTGCAGCCTTCTTCACTCGGGGGTCCGTGGTCAGGCCCAAATAGTTGTTGGAGCCGAGCATCACGACCTCGGAACCCCGATAGGTCACCGTCGGGCCGATCTCGCCTGAAAGCTCCCTGTAGAAGGGGTTGAGGCCAAGCTCTTCCGCTACGCGAAAACGCTGAAGCTCAGGGTTGCTGGCGCATTTGGCGAACAAGTCCTGTCGCTCTTGCGCGCCAGCAAGCCTGTACGGACCGACAGGCTCGGTTGGGCCTTTCAATTGTTACTACCCCAGCGGAGCCCCTCGACACGCTTTTCCCAAGCTTCATGACGGTTCCTGGCGTCTTGGATGAACGGCGACCAGCTGATGGCCTTGATGAGCGCACGGTTGACTTGGTCGGCTGGCGGCCGGAGGGGGCGCAAGATATCGCAGAAGAGGACAACTCGGACCTCGTCGGTCCCGTTCCAAGCCTCGTGGGTGTAGCCGTCATCAAAGAGAAGGCTCTTGCCCTCTTCCCAGTGCCTTACCTCGCCGCCAACCTTGATGCCCGAAGCGGAGGACGGCTCGGGTACCCTCAAACCCAAGTGGTAGCGCAGCACGCCCCGCCACGGCCCACGGTGGGGCGGGAGGTGCTTGCGGGGGCCAAGTATGGAAAAAAAGCCGGTGACAAGCCCAGGGATGCTGTCGAGAAGCGCGGCGGTCTTCGGGCACCGCCGGCGGTTGGCCTCGGAGCGGAACCCGTAGGCGACGAAGAAGAAGGTCTTCCAACCCTCGTCGCTGCTGATCGAGCGCTGGTCCACCGAGATGTCCTGAAAGTTAGGCAGGTCTTCGCGGTGAGCCAAGACCTCGGCAAGCTCCGCTTGGACGTCCGGCGTAGCTTCCTCGGCCGTCTTGACCCAATCGAAGGTGTCGAGGGGCAGGAACGGAGTGGTGGGTACCAGCGAGTACTTGAGCAGCCAGCTTTCGGTGGCGTGGAGAGCATTGCCTCCTATGTGGGTTGCAGTAGTGACTGCCTTGTCACGTAGGGATGCTGTCGGCATGCGGGAAAGGCTATACCCCAACCCCGACCCGATGCTCGATGACCGCTACCACTTGGGCACGTACGCGCCACGGCCCATAGCAGCGCTCTCGTACCAGTCGATGTCCTCGTCTACTCCGCCAATGACCTCGGTCACCCAGGGTAGGCGATCTTTCAAGATGCGTTCTACCCCCGCTTGGAGCGTCGTCGCGCTGATCGCGCAGCTGCTGCATGCGCCTTGAAGCTGCAACTCCACCGTACCTGCCTCTACATCGGCGCTCACCAGCGTGAGGTCGCCCCCGTCCTGCTGGATGATAGGGCGCACCATGTCCACGAGCTCGATGAGCTGTCGGAGGCGCTCAGCCCTCTCATCCTCCGAGAGGGTGGACGAACCGCCTTCTCCCAAGTCGTCGTCGAGGGGCGCACTGTCGCCCATGGGGCCCTCGGGCCCGAGGTCGCTCGAAGGTGCCTCGGGGGCGAGGTCGCCCGGGGAAGCTTCGGGCTGGGAAGCCGCGCTAAGAGACGCATCGGGCTGGGAAGCCTCGCTCAGAGGGGCGACTGACGAGGCCCCTGAAGCTGCCCCAGGTGCCAAGGCGCCCTCGCTGCCGGGTGGCCCAGGCAAAGGCACCTGTGGACCGTCGCTGCCGGTCATAGCCTCTGCCGGAGCGGCAGGAACTTGCTCGCTTCGCACCGGCGCACGCCTTTGCTTCCTCAACCCGAACATCGCTTAGTACATCATGCCGCTTCTGGGCCCTTACTGGTCGCCCGGCGCCAGCGCAGGTAGGCCTCCATAAACGGGTCGAGGTCCCCGTCGAGGACGGCTTCGACGTTGCCTGTCTCGTGCCCGGTCCGGAGGTCCTTCACCAGCTGGAAGGGCGCCAGCACGTAGCTGCGGATCTGCGAGCCCCAACCGACTTGGGCCTTGGGCCCAGCCATGGCTGACAGCTCGGCTGCGCGTTCTTCGCGGGCGCGGTCGGCGAGACGTGCGGCGAGGATCTGCATGGCCTTGGCTCGGTTCTGGTGCTGGGAACGCTCGTTTTGGACCGACACCACGATCCCGGTCGGGAGGTGGGTGACCCGAACAGCTGAGTCTGTCACGTTCACGTGCTGCCCGCCGGCGCTAGAGCTCCTATAGGTGTCGATCCGCAAGTCCTTCTCGTCGATCTCCACCTCGTCGCCCGCTTCCTCCAAGAAAGGCACCACCGTAACGGCGGCAAAGCTCGTGTGCCGGCGGTGCTGGGAGTCAAAGGGGGACATCCGTACCAGGCGGTGGACGCCGCGCTCGGAAGCGAGCAGGCCTGTGGCGTACCGCCCCTTCACTATGAACGTGGCCGAGAGTATGCCTGCCTCTTGGCCCGGAGTCAGGTCATCTACCTCCATCTGGAAGCCACGGCGCTCCACCCAGCGCTGGTACATCCGCAAGAGCATCTCCGCCCAGTCCTGGGCATCGGTACCGCCGTCCTTGGCATGCACCTCTACAACCGCGTCGCGCTCGTCGTGCTCGCCGATGAACAGCGACCGCAGCTCCAAACGGTCTACCTCGGCGCTCAGTTTGGCGAGGACCTCTTCGATCTCTGCTTCCAAGGAGTCCTCGCCCTCGGCGCGAGCGAGCTCGTAAAGCTCCTCAGCGTCGCTTAGGCGGCGCTCGAAAGAGCCGATGAGCTCGACGTCGTCCTTCAGGCCCGCGTACTCCCGTGTGAGGGCCTGAGCAACCTGCGGGTCGTCCCAAAGACCAGGGCGGGACAGCTCGGGCTCGATCTCGGCCAAACGCTTCTTGGAGGTCTCGATGTCCAAGTAGACCGCCGCTTCGTCGAGCCGGCGGCGAAGGGTTTGCAGTTCTTCGGTCAAATCGCGCAAGGGCGGCGGCCCCTACCTGCCGTGGCAGAACTTGAACTTCTTACCGCTCCCACATGGGCAAGGGTCGTTGCGCCCGACGGTGTCGAAGTCCACCTGCCTCGTAGCCGTGCTGCCAGCTGGCACGCCGCCTGGGCCCGCTTGGCCTGCGCCGCCCAGCCCGTTGGCGGCCCGCCCGGCTCCCACTGCTCTGCCTGTCCCCGGTGCAGCGGCCCTGCCCCCTCCGTTACCCGAAGGCCCCCTCGGCACGGCCGGCTGGTGCCCCGCCCCGTTGCCGCCGCGAAGAGCGGCCGCCTCCTCGGGCGAAGCGAACACGACTTCCTCGCCTGGCGCGGGCCCGACAGCGAGCGCTTGCTCTATCGCCCGCGTGCCGAGGACTGGGCCTTCGGGAGCAATGTACTGGGCGCCGGCGAGCTCCGCGGCCTCGGTCGGAGCGGGCACGACTTGGACTTGGGCGTGCATGACGTACTTCACGTAGTCGTCGTCGATACTGGCCATGAGCTGGCCGAACATCTCGTAGCCGTCCCGCTGCCACTCGACCAAAGGGTCCCTCTGGCCCATGGCGCGCAGGTTGATACCCTCACGGAGGTAGTCCATCTCCGACAGGTGCTCCCGCCAGCGCTGGTCGATGAGCTGGAGCATGATCTCCCGCTCCAGCTGGCGCATGGTGTCTGCGGGTTCCCCGCCCGGCGGCGCCGGCATCGATGCCTCGCGCTTTTCGTAGTACTCAATGGCCTCACCGACCAGTCGTTCGTAGATCTGGTCGGTTGTCTCGAGGTCACGCAAAGTCTCCACGCTCTGCTGGGTCGGGTAGTAGACCCTGGCTTCAGTGAGCAGCCCGTCGAGGTCCCACTCTTCTTTGAAGTCAGACGGGCAATGCGCCCGTATGACCGAGTCGATAGCTGACGTCAGGATGTCGATCGTGCGCTGGCGGAGGTCTTCGCCCTCCATGACCTGGCGGCGACGGGCGTAGATGACCTTGCGTTGCTCGTTCATCACCTCGTCGTACTTGAGCGTGTCTTTCCTGATCTCGGCGTTGCGAGCCTCTACGTTGTGCTGGGCGCGCTCGATCGCCTTGGTCACCATGCGGTTTTCGATAGGCACGTCCTCGGGGAACTTGCCCATCGCCCACTGCATCAGGCCTTGAGCGAACAGGCGCATGAGCTCGTCCTCGAGGGAGAGGTAAAAACGGCTCTCGCCCGGGTCGCCCTGCCGGCCTGAACGGCCTCGCAGCTGGTCGTCGACTCGGCGGGCCTCGTGGCGCTCCGAGCCGATCACGTAGAGGCCGCCGAGCTCCCGGACCATCTCGCCCTCTGCGGCGCATTCTTCTTTGAACTTGGCGAGCAGCTCGGCATAGCGCGCCTGTCCCTCCTCGCTCGCCGGGTCTAGGCCTTCCGCCGCGAGCTCCTCCTTAGCCAAGCCCTCGGGGTTGCCGCCGAGCAGGATGTCCACGCCGCGCCCAGCCATGTTGGTGGCGACTGTCACCGCGTGGAGCCGGCCGGCCTGCGCGATGATCGCGGCCTCTCTTGCGTGGTTTTTCGCATTGAGCACCTGGTGGGGGATCCCCTTCTTGGTGAACATGCGGGATAGGACCTCTGACTTCTCGACCGAGGCTGTGCCGACCAGCACGGGCTGGCCCCGTTCGTAGCGCTCCGCCACATCTTCCACCACCGAAGCGAACTTGCCCCGCTCTGTGCGGTAAATGAGGTCGGGATAGTCCTTCCGGATAACGGGCAGGTTGGTCGGGATGGGCACGACTTGGACCTTGTAGGTGTTCAAGAACTCTGCCGCCTCGGTCACGGCCGTGCCGGTCATGCCGGCAAGCTTGTCGTAGAGGCGAAAGTAGTTCTGGAGGGTGACCGTCGCCCAGGTGTGGTTCTCCTCCTTGATCGGGACCCGCTCTTTGGCTTCGACCGCTTGGTGGAGGCCGTCAGACCAACGGCGGCCTTCAAGGATGCGGCCGGTGAACTCGTCCACGATCTTTACCTCGCCGTCTATGACGAGGTAGTCCTTGTCACGCTTGTACAGTTCCTTGGCCCGGAGGGCCTGAGTTAGCTGGTGGACTAGGTTGGCAGTGCCAAGGTCGTAGAGGTTGTCGATGCCGAGCAGGCGCTCTACCTTTTCGATGCCGGCTTCGGTCGGGGCGACTGTACGCTTTTCCTCGTCCACTTCGTAGTCCTCGTCACGCACGAGGCTGCGGGCTACGCCGGCGAACTGGTAGTACAGGCGCGCGGACTCGGTCGAAGGGCCCGAAATGATAAGCGGGGTGCGGGCCTCGTCTATCAGGATCGAGTCCACCTCGTCCACGATGGCGTAATGGTGGCCACGCTGCACCATGTGCTCCAAGCTGCGCGCCATGTTGTCGCGGAGGTAGTCGAAGCCGAACTCGGTGTTCGTGCCGTAGGTGACATCGCAGAGGTACGCACGCTTTTTGTCTTCCCAATCGGGCATCTCCGGAGAGATGCGCCCCACCGATAGGCCGAGGAACTTGTAGATAGCGCCCATCCACTCTGCGTCCCGGCCCGCCAGGTAATCGTTGACGGTGACGACGTGGACGCCCTTGCCCTCCAGGGCGTTCAGGTACACAGGCAGAGTCGAGACGAGCGTCTTGCCTTCACCGGTCTTCATCTCGGCGATCCAGCCGAAATGGAGGGCCGCTCCTCCCATCAGCTGTACGTCGAAGTGGCGCTGGCCGATGGTACGCTTGGCGGCTTCCCGCACGACCGCAAAAGCCTCCACGAGCAGGTCGTTTAGCTCCTCGCCATTGTCGAGGCGCTCCCTGAACTCGACCGTCTTGTGGGCAAGCTCGTCGTCGGAGAGGGCTTCCATCTCCGGCTCGAGGGCGTTCACGTCAGGCACGATCGACCCGAGAGCGCGCACCTTCTTGCCCTCGCCGATCCGCAGGAACTTGGTCAGCACGTTCATCCTGAGTACCCAAGCTACCAGCAGGGGGCGCCCGGCGGGCCTTCAAGCCGCCGGCGCCAGCGTACCGAGGCGGAGAGAGGAGTGCCTGTGCCCGGGCGTTCTCAACTGCTGCTCTTGCCTCTGCTCATGTTTTTTCATACTGTTTCATGTCTCTTTAAGCTTCCACAAATACCTGCCCTGCTCCAAAGCGAGCGCTCCCGGAGGGTGGAAAAGACGGCAAAGTCGGCTTGGGGGCCAGCGACCGGGCCCAGGCCAAGGGCAGGCCTACTACGCTTGGAGTGCCGGCAGGTTGTGAACCAGCAGTTCAAGAGGTCCAGGCAAACCAGGAACGAGGGCAGATGAGCTGTGCGGCCTCTAGCGTGACTTCGTCGAGCCTCGAGCGGCTCTCAGGTCAAAGGCGCCGGCGGGCCTCCCTCTTCAGCCAGCTCTCGCTCGGGGCGCTCGCGGCCGCCGCCCCCCTGGACGCCGTAGCCAGCCCACTTCCGTCGTGGCTCGGGCCCGCGCCGCCGGCGGTAGCGGCCTCAGCAGCCGCCACGTCGGCGCGGGTGCTCCTGGTCGCCGCGGGTGCCTACTCGGCGTACGCCCTGACAGCGGGAGGTCAGGTCTGGGCCTGGGGGGACGGGCTCGAGGGCCAGCTCGGTGACGGGCTTCAGTACACGATGTCCGTCCTGCCTGTACCCGTACGCGGGCTGTCGGGCGTGAGCCAGCTGGCCGCTTCGTTCAACACGGCCTACGCCGTCCGCAACCGACAGGTATGGGCCTGGGGTGACGACGCTCAAGGCCAAGCCGGCAGCGGTACCGCCGGTTACGCCCAGGACCGCCCGCAGCTCGTCCATCACTTGGCCGAGGTGAGAGCTGTCGCAGCGGGAGGTTACTCGGCCTATGCCTTGGGGGCCCGCGGCCAACTTTGGGCCTGGGGAGACAACTCGTCCGGCCAGCTCGGACTGCGCCTGTCCGTCGCCGGCTCCACCACGCCGAGGGCGATCTCCCTAGGCCGGCTGGGCAGGGTCGCCGCTATAGCCGCCAGCACCAGTACGGCGTACGCTCTCGGTCACAACGGGACGCTCTGGGCGTGGGGGGACAACGCGTTCGGCGAAGCAGGAGGCGCCGCCACTAAGACAGAGACACCGGTACCCGTGGCAGTCCCAGGGTTAGGGAAGGTGGTGGCGGTCGCTGCCAACGGGTTCACCGGCTTTGGCCTCCTTCGTGACGGTACGGTTTGGGCTTGGGGTGACAACTCGTTTGGAGAGCTGGGCCCGGGGCCGTGCCGGTCAACGGGCGGCGGGGCACGGGCCGGCGGGGCGCACACGGGCAAAGCCGGCGCCGGCGGGTGCACCGCTTCGCCTTGGCCGAAGCGGGTGCCCGGCCTCGACGGCGTCACCGCGATCGCCGCCGGCGGCGAGTCCGCCTACGCGCTCGGGGCCGGCGGCACCGTGTGGGCGTGGGGCAACAACACCTATGGGCAACTGGGCGACGGGACAACGCGCAGCTCGCCAACACCAGTGCGAGTGACTGGTCTCCGCCACATCGTCGCGCTCGCCGCTGGCGGGACATCGGCCTACGCGCTCGGGGCCGGCGGGGTGTTGTGGGCGTGGGGCAACAACACATATGGGCAACTGGGCGACGGCACGATAGCGCCCTCCGACGTACCTATAAGGGTGAAGTTGTAGGCACAGACGGCCGTGGCCGCCAGGCCGTAGGCGCGGCGGCCAACCGCTATGGTTGCCTTGCACAAGCTATTACCTAACGGAGGAGCAGATGCGTTACCGCACACTTGGCCGCAGCGGCTGCTCGGTCTCAGTTTTGGCGCTTGGGACAATGACGTTTGGTTCCGAGTCCGACGAGGCTACGAGCCACGCCCAGCTCGACCAGTTCTTCGAAGCGGGGGGCAACCTCATAGACACCGCCGATGTATATAGCGGCACCGAGTCAGAGTCGATAATCGGGCGCTGGCTCGCCAAGAAGCCGCCCGAGATCCGCGAGCGGGCAGTGATCGCCACCAAGGGCCGGTTCCCGACGGGCAGCGGTCCCAACGACTTGGGGCTTTCGCGCCGTCACTTGATGAGGGCGATAGACGCATCGCTCCACCGGCTGGGGGTAGAGTGCATAGACCTCTACCAGTTCCACGCGTTCGACCCGCTCACTCCTATGGAAGAAGCCCTGCGGGCGGTCGACGACGCTGTCCGGATGGGCAAGGTCTGTTACGTAGGGCTCTCCAATTTCACCGGATGGCAGGTGCAAAAGGCTGTAGACATAGCCGAGGCGCGCGGCTTTGCACGCCCGGTCACCTTGCAGCCCCAGTACAACCTCCTCGTCCGTGAGGTCGAATGGGAAATAGTGCCCGCCTGCCAGGAGTCCGGGCTCGGTCTTTTGCCATGGTCGCCTCTTGGGGGCGGCTGGCTCACAGGCAAGTACCGCCGCGATGAGCCGCCGCCGGCAGCCACCCGTCTCGGCGACAACCCCGACCGGGGCGTCGAGTCCTATTACAGGCGCAACCCCCGGCAGCGCACTTGGGACGTGGTCACTGCAGTGGAGTCGGTCGCCGCCGCCAGGGGGTGCACCATGGCGCAGGTAGCACTCGCGTGGCTGCGCGACAGGCCAGCAGTTTGCTCGGTGATCCTGGGTGCGCGCACCTTGGGGCAGCTCCAAGACAACCTCGGGGCAGCCGACTTGGACCTGTCGCCCGAAGAAGTGGCCGCTTTGGACAAGGCAAGCGACCCTGAGGCGGCCGACTACCCCTACGGAGGCCCTGGTACCGACCAGCGGAGCCGCAAGGTCGAGGGAGGCAGGTAAGAGGAAGGTCGAGGGGGGGGGCCTAGCGAGGGCACCGTCGGCTCAGGAGCCGGCTCTCTATCAGCCAGGCGACGAGGTGCCGCCAGGGACTTCGGTTGCGATCTGGTGCAAGAGCAAAGGACCGAGCCGGAGCGCACGTGCGTGGAACTCTTTCAGCTCAAAGGCTCCGCCCTGGCGCCGCCGGGCCTCCTCGCGCGCGTCCAACCAAGCCCTTTCCCCTACCTTGTACGAGATCGCCTGTGCCGGCCAACCTAGGTAGCGGTCGAGCTCGCTCGCCATGAAGTCCGCCGGGAACATGCTGCGGGCCTCGACGAACTCCTTACCGAGCGCCGGCGTCCAAGTCTCCCCTGGACGGAACCTCTCGTCGGAGGGCAGTTTGAGCTCGAGGTGCATGCCGATGTCTACGACCACCCTCACGGCCCGCATGACTTGAGAGCGCAAAAACCCGAGGCGGTACTCGGGTCTCTCGAAATAGCCGAGCTCGTCCATCAAGCGTTCCGCGTACAAGGCCCAACCCTCGCCGTGCGCCGGCGCAAAGGCGACACGCTGGTAACGGTTGAGCTCGTCTTTTAGAAAGCGCACTTGCCCGATCTGCAGATGGTGGCCCGGGACGCCCTCGTGGTAGCAGACCGAAACCTCGCCCCATACCGGGAACACGGTCCTCCCTCGCGTCGGGTACCAGGTACGCCCCGGCCGGCTCATATCTTCCGAAGGGCCCGTATAGTACATGGCAGCCGCACCGCCAGGGGGAGCGATCATGGCCTCTACCCGGCGAAGCGGTGCCGGGATGTCAAAGTGCTTCCCGTCGAGATCCTCTATCGTCTTGTCCATCAGGTCTTGGAGAAAGCGGCGCAGCGCCTCTTCGCCGTGCACAGCGCGCGCGGGGTCTGCGTTCAGCATGTCCATAACTTGAGCGACACTGGCACCAGGCGAGATCTCACTGGCGGCCCGGGCAGCTTCCGCCTCCAAGCGGTGCAGCTCCTCCCAGCCCCAGCCATAGGTTTCGTCTAGGTCGAGCACGTCGCCCAAGGTCGCTTGGCAGAAAAGGCCGTAACGGTCGCGGCCTACCGCGTCCCGCTCGGAGGACTGGCTTGCCAGCTCCGTGCGCATCCACGAACAAAGCGAAGCGTAAGCTTCGGTCGCCTTGGAGGCCGCCGCCTCGAGGTCCTTGGCGAGGGCGCTGTCGCCACCGGCGTACTTGGCGGCCAAGCCTTCGAAAAACGGCCCCTTACCGCTCAGCCCAGCCCAAGTTTCACCCTGCGCGACGCAAGCTTGGACTTGGCGGCGGGGCGGTGGCAGCCCTCGCCTTACGGCCTCCGCCAAACAGAGGCGGTAACCGGCAAGGGCGCCGGGTACCTTGGCCATCCGAGCGGCGATGTTGGACCAGTCCTCGTCGGTCGCAGTGGGCATCACGTCGAACACCTGTCTCACCGCTTGGAAGGGGCTCCCGATGACCCTTACGTTGCGCAGGCCTTCGCCGGCCTCGTAGAGGGCAATGGTCGCGCTTAGGTGCCCTGCCAATAGGTCTCGCGCCACCCGGTCTCGCTCCCCGGTTGGCTCCAGCGCCTCGAGCTCTGCCAGCGTCGTCTTGGTGAGCTCCGCGACGGCTGCCAAGCCGGCAGGCGAGTAGTCGGTCATCTCGGTGTCATAGCCGACTAGGCCCCGGAAAGTGGCCCCGACAGGGTCGAGCGCCGCCCAGCGTTGGACGTAGGCATCAGAGAGCTCGTAGATAGGGGTCGGCACACAAAGTAAGCTACGCTCGAAAAGACGTCTGCGGCAAGGACCGGGCTAAGGACAGGCAACTGGGTGCGGCGCTTGCTCGTTTCGAGCGCTACCGCCATCGTGCTCATAGCAGCGGTTGTGGCGGTGATCGCATATTCGGCCGTTTCGGGCAAACACCTGAGGGCCCCGGAGCAGGGCCAACCATCGTCCGTCCCTGGCAGCGCCCTCAGGTGGAGCCGCCTTCCTGGCCAAGACTACGAGGTCCTCTTCGCCGCCGGCGGGCGGCTCGTCGTCGCAGGTGGGCCGGCGTCAGACGGGCTGTGCCGCAGCGCTTTGGTTTCTCCTGGCAGCCTGAAGCTTAGAGCGAGCCAAGTGGGCGCCTGCGACGACCCGAAGCTGTTTTACCGGCGTGTTCTCCCCCTCGAGGACGCCGTGGCGGGGGCGGTCAACGCTTCGACGTTCAGGGTGTCGTTGGCAGGCACCGGCGGCTCGTGGAGGGAAGGCCCTGTCATAGCTCGCTGGACGCAGCTAACAGGCACCGCCCCAGTGACCACATACGGGCCAGGGTACCTGTGGGCCTACCTGCCGCTCTCGTCGAGCGGGGGCCAGTTGCTCGCTATCTCAGAGTCGAGCGGCGCCGTTTTGCTCCGCCAGAAGGTTCCCGAGGCCATGAGCCCGCTGTTGCTCGCGCAGGGGGACGGCCTTTGGTTCGAAGCCGGTAGGAGCCTCGGGCCGCACTTCCAGCCCGGTCTTTATCACCTGAGCTTGGCACAGCCGAAGCCAGCCCTGGTGCTGAAGGCATCTGGCGCTAGATGGCTCGCCGGGAGGGGTAACAAGGTCTTTTTCGCCACCGAAAGCCGCCTGTACGTCTTAGCGCCCGGGAAGGTGCAACAATTGCCGCTCAGCGCGCCCAGCGCCGTTGCTGGGCCGCTCCTAGCCGGCACCTCCGTTGGGCCGCTCCTGGCCGGCGCCGCCACCGGCTACGTGCCCGGGCCGGGGGGCGCACTGTGGGCAGTTGTCGGTAGTGGCTGCGCGCGAGCCTTGGGCGAGATCGACCCCGCCAGCGCCACTTACCGGGCCGTGGAGAACTTGCCCTCCTTGCAGGGCTGCGCCTCCCCAGCTGGCGGAGCCGCGGCCGGTGCCACTTTGTCGGCTGCCGGCCGCGACCTCTATTTCTTAGTGGCTGGCGGCCTCACTGGCTTCAGCTACCTGTACCGTCTGGAGGTGTAGCGGTGCTCGCTGCTTGCGGCTTCAGCTCGCTTGCGCAGTACTTGCACTTGGTGGCCTCGAGCGGCAGGCCCTCGGACAAGCAATAGGGGCATGTCTGCGTAGGAGCAGGGTCACCGAAAACAGAAATTCCCCGGCGTGCTTGGACCAAGCGGTAGGGCACGACGATGAGGAAGTACAAAACTGCCATAAAAATGATGAAATATATGACGGCAGACACGAACGCACCGATGTCCAAGAAGGTCTTCACGTTGCCCGCCGACCCGAGCTGGGCACCGAGCCCGAGAGAAGTCTTTCCCTCTGCTCGGTTGAGCAAGGGGTCGATGATGGACGTAGTGAACGCCTGGATGAGCGTGCTCACCCCCAATGCGACCATCAAGCCGACGGCCACAACGACTACGTTCCCCCCCAAGAGGAAGTTTTTGAAGCCCCTGAGCATGGTCTATCTCCTTTCTACGTATTTTCACGCCGACCATAGCACCGGAGTGCGCCGGTGGGCAGTGCTTGACCCGCTTCGGTTGCTCGTTGGGGCGGCTGTGGCAACGGCGGCGCGGGTGACGGCTTGGCAGCCAACCCGCCTGCCGGGACCCTACTGGAGCCAGGAGCGCTCGAACGGCACGGCTGCGGCCGGGGCCCTGGCGGCCGGAGGTTGGCCCCACAGCCCGAAGGTCATCGTTTCCAGCACTCCTTGGTAGTCCTCGACCAACTCGACCGGAAGCGGCGCACCGCGGGCCCTAACATAGACCTTTTGGCTACCCGGGGCACCGAAGGCAAGGCTTATGCCACTTACGCCTACGACTGTTTGGCCCGCCAGAGCTCTCTCGGGCAGCAATGTGAGCTTCCCTACGAGGTCGAGGACCTGCGTGGCAGAGCTCACAGTGAGCCCAGCAGCGATCGACTGGTACGTCTGGGCAAAGTCTGCCTGGCTAACCGACAACCACCTTCCCGCCTCTTTCTTGGCTGCTTGCGGCTTCATATTGACCAGCACCTCGAGCGCGACGGCGTTGGCCCGCACGTACGCCTTGGGGCCGATCAAGACGATGCTCATGAGGAGCCGCTTCGAGTTGCGGTAACCGGTTACCACCTCCGTACCGTCGAGGCGGCCGGCATGGCTGAACTCTGTCAGGTCGTTGCCAGCCCCGTGCAGAGTTGCCTTCCAAACGAGCCCACGCTCAGAGTTGGCGGCCGCGATGCTGGCGGCAAGGAGCCTACTAGCAGCAAGCGCCGCCTGCGTGGTCGTGCTGGTGGTGGGTTGCGTGGTCGTGCTGGCGCTGGCCGGCGTGGTCGTGCTGGCGCTGGCCGGCGTGGGGGCCGCCGAGCCAGCTGTCGTCATCGTGGCCGCCCCAGAGCTGGCCGGTCGAGGCCCGGCTCCATTGGCCAGGGCGGGCTGCCGGCTCGGCGACGACCCGCTGCCAACCAGCGGCGGGGCCCCGCCGGCGGCTCCTGTCCACGCGAAGAGCACGCTGAGCGGGGCCACCAACGCAGGCACAATTGCGCGCTTGCCCAGCGTTAGCGGCCGCTGGCTCTTGGCGCTCACGGCCGCAAATGTAGTTCAGACTGTTGGACAACGGCCCGTGCTCGCGTAGCTCAAAGCCCCGAGCTCCACGGTGCGGGCGCCTATGCTGGCGAAGCGAGGTCCATGTCGCCCGGGTGGCGGTGAGGCAGCTCCTGTGCGGGGATCTGCCCTAAACGGCCAGCTTGGTAGTCGGCAAGCGCCTGCAAGATCTCCTCGCGCGTGTTCATCACGAACGGGCCGTAGTGCACGACCGGCTCCCCGATCGGCCGCCCACCGAGGAGAAGAACTTCTGCGTTGGGGCTCGACGAGCTTTGGTGGCGATCGGCTCCGAGCACGACGTGGCCGCCCGGCCCGAACACGACCAGCTGGCCTGTTTGCACCGGCCGGCGCTCTTGCCCCGCGGTGGCACGGCCAGCCAGCACGTAAGCGAGGGCGTTGAAGTCGGGCCGCCAAACAAGACTTAGCTCCGCTCCGGGGCTCAACGTCGCGTGGAGCATAGTTATCGGGGTGTAGGTGACCCCGGGGCCTTTGTAGCCCCCGACTTCGCCGGCGATGACCCTGAGCAGCGCTCCCCCGTCAGGACTGGAGAGCAACCGGGCTTCCCTCCCGCGGATGTCCTGGTAGCGCGGTGGCGCCCACTTGTCCTTGCTCGGGAGGTTGACCCAAAGCTGCACGCCGTGAAAGAGCCCGCCAGACGCCACGAGGGCTTCCGGCGGTCGCTCTATGTGGAGGATGCCTGCGCCTGCGGTCATCCATTGGGTGTCGCCGTCTGTAATGCGCCCCCCGCCTCCGTTGGAGTCCTGGTGCTCGAAGGTGCCGTCGATCATGTACGTCACGGTCTCAAAGCCCCTGTGGGGGTGCCAGGGCGTCCCCTTGGGCTCGCCGGGCGCGTACTCAACCTCGCCCATCTGGTCCATGTGGACAAACGGGTCGAGCTCCGAGAGCGGCACCCCGGCAAAGGCCCTGCGCACAGGGAACCCTTCGCCCTCAAAGCCGTGAGGTGCCGTCGTCACCGACCGGACTGGCCTCGCCTTGCTCTCAGGCGGGGGAACTTCCACGCGGGGCAGCACCAAGATGTCGTCGACGCTTACAGCTGGCATATGCCAAAGCCAACGCGTGCCAGCCGGACGCTATTCCGCCGGCACTCGCACTAGCAGTGCTTCGTGGCCGATCTCGGCCGACAGTGACTTGGCCCTAGGCAACAGGTCGCCGTCAAGTTCTCGTGGGAGCTCTGAGTCGGCTTCCACGTGCACCTGGGCCGCGCGGAAGTGCTCAAAGTGGCCAGGCACGTCGGCGCCGGCAACTGCCAACCTCGCTACAGACGCCCAGCCGAGCAGCCCCCTGGGCTCCAGCACGCCCACGTCGAGCAGGCCGTCGTCCACCCGGGCGTCAGCCAGGAGCGTGAAGCCGCCCGGCAGGGTGCCCACGTTGCCGATGACGACCGCGCGCGCTTGGCGCTCCAGGGTCTCGCCGCTGTCGAGACGGATCCTCACCCGGTGGGCTGGCGCCGCCAGGTGCGTAGCCCCCGCGAGAGCGTAAGCGAACCAACCAAGGTGGTCCTTTAGGAGTCGCGGCGTGGCCTCCACCACGGCGGCGTCTAGGCCGATCCCGGCCATCGCCACGAACGGGTTGCCTTCTGCCCACGCCAGGTCCACCAGCCTCTCCCTACCCGTGAACCCGGTGCGCAGGGCGCCCCCTAGCTCCACCGGGAGGCCGAGAGCCTTGGCAAAGAGGTTGGCCGTCCCCCGTGGGACAATGGACAAGGCCACGCCAGTGCAGGCGAGATCTCGCGCGCAAGCCCTGACCGTGCCGTCCCCGCCGACCGCGAACACCAACCTTTCCCCCTCTCCCTCAGCGTAAGAGGCCAGGTCATGGTGCAACTCGGCGCTGCGCTCCCCCTCCCTGGCCACGAACAGCTCGGCTTCCCAGCGGTAGGCCCGAGCTGCTTCTAGGCAATGGCGTTCGAGCAGGTGGAGGTGGCGAATGCCGGCAGGGTTCACGACGAAGATTGCTCGCCTCAATCGAACGTCAGGCTAGCGGGAGCAGGCCGCCAGAATATGAGACTGAGTCTTAGGCTAGACTGCAGCTATGCGCAAGCTGCTCGGCAAAGCGGTGCTGGTGCTCTGCCTCCTTCCCATCGGGCCTCCTAGCCTCCCGCTCTTGGTCGGAGGTCGCCTGAGCGCGGCGGCCGAGGCTCCTGCCGGCAAGGTCGTCGCGGTCGGCGCTGAGAACGAGTACGCCAACGTGATAGCCCAAATAGGGGGTCAGTACGTGAAGGCAGAAGCGGTCATGAGCAACCCCAGTACGGACCCCCACGAGTTCGAAGCAAACGAGAGCGTGGTAGCGAAGGTGGCCCGAGCGAGCCTCGTCGTGCAAAACGGCATGGGTTACGACACCTTTATGGACAAGATCGAGGCCGCTGACCCAAGGCGCGGGAGGCTGGTCCTAGTTGTGCAGGATCTGCTGCACATGAGAGCGAGCGCGTTCAACCCCCACCTTTGGTACGACCCGCGTACTATGCCAGCGGTGGCCAAGGCTGTGGCGGCCGACCTCTCCAAGCTGGAACCGGCCCATGCCAGCTATTTCCAAGCCAACCGGGACCGCTTCGACCGCTCCCTGCGCCCCTGGCTGGAGGCAATTGCCCGCTTCCGTGCTTCCTACCGGGGTACGCCAGTAGCCGTCACCGAGCCTGTGGCCGACTACATGCTCCAAGCTGCCGGCGCTCAGATCCGCACGCCCGAGGCGCTCCAATCGGCCATCATGAACGGTACGGACCCTTCCCCCCAAGACATTGCCCTCGAAGAGACGCTCATCGCCAAGCGCAAGGTGAAAGCGTTCCTCTACAACCGTCAAGTAACCGACAGTTTCACCACTGCGCTGTTGCAGATGGCCAAAAAGGCCCGCGTGCCGGTCGTAGCCGTCTACGAGACCATGCCTCAACCCGGCTACGACTACCAATCCTGGATGCTGGCCGAGACCGAAGCACTGACCAAGGCTGTCGCAGCGGGCAAGTCCACTCCGAGCCTTTTAGGAGATTGACAAGAAAATGGCCGACGCTCTCGTCCAAGTCCCTGGCCCGCAAGCGCGGGCGCTTGTTGAGGCCCCATTAGTCCTGCAGGTAGAACGCCTGTCGGTGCGCCTCGGAGGTAGGGAGGTGCTGCACGACGTCAGCTTCGGTGTCGCGGCCGGCGAGCTCACCGGGTTGATAGGAGCAAACGGCGCCGGCAAGACAACCCTCATCCGCACCGTGCTCGGCTTGCAACCCGCCTCTTCTGGCGCGCTCCGGCGAGCCTCGGTCGGCTACGTTCCCCAGAAGGTGACCCTAGACCCAGACTTGCCAGTGCGAGCACGTGACCTCGTCGCTCTCGGCGTGGACGGAGAGCGCTTAGGGACTGGTTGGCGTTCGCCCCGCCGGCGGGCCCGGGTGGACGAACTGCTCTCAGCGGTCGGCGCCTCCCATCTCGCAGACGCCCGCGTCGGCACGCTGTCGGGAGGCGAACAGCAACGCGTTCTCATCGCCCACGCGCTCGCACGCGAACCACAGCTACTTCTCCTAGACGAGCCGCTCGCCAACCTCGACCCTCCCAGCACCCAGGCAATAGTCAGGCTGCTCGCTTTGCTCGCCCGGTCGCGCCACATGGGCATACTGCTCTCCACGCACGACATAAACCCCCTCTTGCCGTTCATGGACAGGGTCGTCTACCTAGCTGGCGGGCTCGCCGCTAGCGGGACAACAGAGGAGGTAGTCCGCAGTGACGTGCTGTCCGCCCTCTACGGCCACCACGTCGACGTGCTCCGAGCCCACGGCAGGGTAATCGTGTCGGTGGCTGACGAGCACCGCGAAGAGGGCTGCGACGCACCCGAGGAAGGAGACGCCACCTTGCACGCCCTCGCCAGTGCGCCGCAGCCGAGCCGCGGCGACAACGAAGGCACAGCCGACGCCGGCTGCGAGCTCTCGGCTGAAGACGAAAGGCCCACGCCGTGACCGTTGTGCACGCGATCTTCGCGCCCGGGCTGTTTACGAACGGTCCCGTCCAAACGGCTGCTCTGATAAGCGCCACAGTTGCGCTCGTCTGTGCCCCGGCGGGACTTTTTACAGTGATGAGGGGCCAGTCGTTCGCTGGCCACGCCTTTTCTGATATCACTGCGACGGGTGGTTCAGCTGCCGCGCTCGCCGGCACGGGGCCGCTCGCAGGGTTTGTCGTCATGGGCCTCGCCGGCGCGGGCCTTATGGGCGCGCTCGGGGTGCAGCGCCAGCGAGGCCGAGACCTCGTGACAGGCATCACCCTAGGTGCCGCCTTGGGCCTTGCAGCACTGTTCTTGTACCTGACCAGTACGGCCAGCTCGACAAGTGGTACTACCGTCACAGTACTTTTCGGTTCCGTCTTTGCCTTGAGCAGCTCTTACTGGCCAGTTGTCGCCGGCCTGGGCGGGGCTGCGCTCGCCTCGATGTTGGTCCTGTGGCGACCGCTGTTGCTGAGCACAGTGAGCCCTGAGCTGGCCGCTGCTCGAGGGGTGAGGTTACGCCTCTCAGAAACTGCTTACCTTGCGTCTGTCGCGGTCGCCGTGGCCCTGGCGGCGCTTACGGTCGGAGCGATATTGAGCACCGCCCTTTTGATCGGGCCGTCCGCTGCAGGCCTTCGCTTCGGGAAAACCCCTGCCCGAGCTTGCTTTTGGGCAGTGGGCTTCGGAGTTGTCTCATTGTGGGCAGGCATCGTGCTCGCCTACGACAGCTACGACTGGCCGCCCGCGGGGAGGGGCTGGCCAGTCAGCTTCTTCGTCGTGGCATTGGTGACCGGCTTTTACGCCATGGCGCAGATGCTCGGGCGAGCACCCGCACGCTTGCGAGGCGCCTCTTAGCCAATGGGTACCGGGCTCTTTTCCTCTTTTATGCAGGCGACATGGGCTGAGGCGGGCATCGTCGCCCTAGTCGCAGGGACGGTCGGCTTTTTCGTGGTCCTGCGGGGAGAAACTTTCGCAGCGCACGCTATCCCCCAAGGTGCTTTCACAGGGGCCGCCGGCGCTGCCTTGATAGGCGCCAACACGATGCTGGGAGTCGGCGTGTTCGCCCTCTTGAGCGTGGCGGCCATTGCCAGGCTCGGGAGGCGTGCACGCCACGACGTCGTCACCGCTTTGGCTCTTGTGGGCATGCTCGGGCTTGGGTCTTTGTTCCTGGGCCTAAGCACGCAGTACTCGGAGCAAACCTTCTCACTCTTGTTCGGTGAACCGCTTGCCGTCAGCAAAGCCGAGCTCGTGCCGAGCGCAGCCGTAGCGGCACTGTGCTTGTTGTTGACAGCCGCTGTCTACCGCCGGCTCGTGCTGAGCTCGCTATCACCCGAGCTGGCGGCGGCCAGGGGCATAGGGCTCCAAGCACTGGAGGCAACGTTCCTGCTGTCGGTAGGAGCGGCGACCACCCTGGCCCTTCCCGTGGTCGGCGCCTTGTTGGTCTTCAGTTTGATGATCGGCCCTCCTTCGGCTGCTCGCTCGCTCGCACGCCAACCGGCAACGGGTGCCGCTCTTTCTGCAGCCTTGGCGCTGCTCACTGTGTGGCTATCGGTAGTGTTGGCGTACTTTTCCAACTGGCCTATGGGATTTTTCGTCGGCAGCGCCGGGGTAGCTTGGTACACGATGGGCCGCCTAGTGGCCTCGGACAGTGTGCGGCAGAGAAATCGCGGCCTCAGCGGCAACCGAGCCGCAACGGGCGGCCCCGGCCCCTACAGCCCACTACCTCTCGAGCGGCCAGGCCTTCGCGGCGAGGCAGCGGAGGCGCTCAGGTGAACGACGCGCTCCACGTGCTCGTAGCGAAGCGCTTGCGCAAAGCGTCGCAACGCTACACGACCGGGCGCAAGGCGCTGGTCGAGTTGCTGGCTAACGCCCGCCAGCCGGTGTCCATCGAAGACATAGGACAACTAGCTCCCGAATTGCCGAGGAGCTCTGCCTACCGGCATTTGGTCGACTTACAGCAGGTCGGGGTAGTCCAAAAAGTCGCAGCCAACGACGGGTACCAACGCTATGAGCTAGCCGAGGACATCACCGAGCACCACCATCACTTAATGTGCACGACATGCGGCAAAGTGATAGACGTGACACCTCCCGCGGCGTTCGAAGCCGTTATGGCCAGCTACCTCGACACGCTTTCGGCGACCAACGGTTTCGCAGGTAGCGACCACCGGCTAGACGTGCTCGGCTCCTGCGCTGACTGCCACAGCGCCGGCGGGGTTGGGGCCCCCGCATCGGCGAGGAGCCGGGGCCTCACGGGCCCGGCGGGGCAAGAGCACAGCGCCGGCGGGGTTGGGGCCCCCGCATCGGCGAGGAGCCGGGGCCTCACGGGCCCGGCGGGGCAAGAGCACAGCGCCGGCGGGGTTGGGGCCCCCGCATCGGCGAGGAGCCGGGGCCTCACGGGCCCGGCGGGGCAAGAGCACAGCGCCGGCGGGGTTGGGGCCCCCGCATCGGCGAGGAGCCGGGGCCTCACGG
>Ga0209061_1000914_pt1 | contig 58270 bp, 61 predicted proteins | sample Coa_R1_10_FD_187157 | JGI IMG/M metagenome (GOLD analysis project Ga0209061, IMG submission 187157) | Surface soil microbial communities from Centralia Pennsylvania, which are recovering from an underground coalmine fire - Coalmine... | ecosystem: Environmental > Terrestrial > Soil >... | reverse complement strand
CCGGCAGGCTCCGGCCCGGATGTCCTCGATGTCCTGAGACACGCCGCAAGCCGAGCCCAGGTAAGCCAGCTACGGGGTGTCCTCGATGGCCTGAGACACCTGTCCTCGATGTCGTGAAACTAGACACCTCCTCGCCCACTGGCTCAGCGTGCCCATCTGGCGCCCTTTCGGCCTGTGATCTTCGCAGCGGCAAGCCGGCTCGCATCGGCTGGCCGCCGATCCCGAGCACTCGCCCGCTGCGGGCAGAATCGTTGTCGTGCCAGAACTTCCTGAGGTGCAGGCTCTCGCCGCCGACCTGGCCGAGCGTGCCGCGGGCCGGGTGATCGCCCGGGCCGATGTCGCCGAGATCGCCGTGCTGAAGACCTACGACCCGCCCCTTTCCGCACTGGCCGGCCAGGCGGTCAGCACGGTCACAAGGCACGGGAAGTTCCTCGACCTGGCGGTCGCGCCCAGCGATGAGGCCGGCAGCGAGGCCGAACTGCACCTGATCACGCACCTGGCGAGGGCTGGCTGGCTGCGCTGGCGGGACTCCCTGCCGGACAAGCCGCCACGGCCGGGGAAGGGCCCGCTGGCGTTCCGGCTGGCCTTCACCGACGGCTCGGGCTTCGACCTGACCGAGGCGGGCACCCGCAAGCGGCTAGCGGTCTACCTGGTGACCGACCCCGGAGAGGTTCCGGGCATCGCGGCCCTGGGGCCCGATCCGCTTGACGAAGGCTTCACGGCTGATGTTCTCGCCGGGATCCTTGCCGGGCGCAGAACGCAGATCAAGGGCGTGCTGCGCGACCAGAAGGTCATCGCCGGGATCGGGAATGCCTACTCCGACGAGGTGCTGCATGCCGCCCGCATGTCGCCGTTCCGGCTCGCGGCCAGCCTCAGCCCGGACGAGGTCGTCCAGTTGCACGCGGTCATGGTGTCGACGCTGCGCGAGGCCGTGGAGCGTTCGGCCGGCCTGGCCGCCGCCGACCTGAAGGCGGAGAAGAAGGCCGGGCTGCGAGTACACGGCCGTGCCGGAGAGGCCTGCCCGGTGTGCGGGGATGTCGTGCGCGAGGTCTCGTTCGCCGACTCTGCCCTGCAGTACTGCGCGACCTGCCAGACAGGCGGCAAGCCGCTCGCTGACCGCAGGCTCTCCCGTCTGCTCAGGTGAGCCGCCAGGGGCGCGCCGCCCCCGGTCTCAGCGCCCCGCCCCGGTCCCAGCGGCCCCGGCCCCGGCGCCAGCGCGCGCTGCCCCCGGTCCCAGCGCGCGCCGTCCCCGGTCCCAGCGCGCGCCGTCCCCGGTCCCAGCGCGCCCCGCCGGCCTAGCTGAAGATCTGGCCGATCTTGGCCCAGCGCAGGAGCTGGCATCCGCCCTCGGTGAAGGTCGTGTCGATGTGCCGTCCGAAGAAGGTGCCCTTGACCGTGGCAGTCTTCGCGTCGGCTGCGATCATCGGGCACATCATGCCCTTCGGGATCGCACCGAACGGGTTCTTGGCGTGCAGCAGGACCCGGCAGGCCGCTGCGGCGTCTGGGTGCGTCCCGCCGGGCGGATCGCAGCGCAGCGTCCAGTGCCTGGGAGCGCCCGCATGGTCGTCCACGGTGATGGTCAGCGACACCCTGGCGGCGTGTGAGCCGCCCGGCGCCGCGGACCCTGCCGGCTGGCTCCCGCACGCCGTTGCCGCCGCGCCGCAGACCGCGGCGACGATGAGGTAGCGGGCGCCAGCCCGGCCGATCCGGCCGGCACGGCTCCCGCGCGTCAAGCCCATTCCGGGTAGCTGAAGTCTCATGGCTATTGGACGTCCCGAGGGGCTTGCCGGTTCCGGAGCAGGCGCACCTCCGGAAGGCTCGCCTGCCGCGTCCCCGGCCTCGCTCGCGTGAGCTGGCAGATCCCCGCACCACCTGGCCATTCTGTTCCCCTGGCGGCTGTCGCGGTGGGATCATGAGGCGGTGGCGCGCAGACGGGTGGCGGTGGTTGGTGCGCGCAGCCAGCTTGATGCGATGGCGCGCGCGGTCCTCGAGTCGGCGGGCAGCCCGATCATGGCCTTCGCCGCGGACCGGACGATCACCCTGTGGAATCCTGCCGCTGAGCGGATGTTCGGCTGGCAGGCCCACGAGGTCGTCGGGCTGGAGCCGCCGATCATCCCCGAGGAGCTGCGCGCGGAGCATAACGCCGTGCTGGAGCGGGTCACCGGCGGCGGCCGGATCTCCATCTCCACCCGGCGCATCCATCGCGACGGCAGGCTGCTCGACCTGCGGATCGACACCTCGGCGCTGATGACCCCGGCAGGCCAGCAGGCCGGCTGGGTCAGCGTCTGCCACCAGGGCGGCGAGGACGAGGCGGTCCGGCACTACATGGCGGAGCGGGCACGGCTGGTACGCCGCCTCGGCGACGTGGTTGCCGACATGAACGCGCAGCTCAAGCTGGAGGCAGTGCTCGACAGGATCGCCGCAAGCCTGCGCGAGCTGACGAAGGCTGACGCCGGCGGCTTCGTGCTGATCGAGGGCAGCAGGCTGCGGCTGGTCAGCATCGACGGACTGCCCGCCCGGCTCCGCGGCCGCACGGCCGACCTGGCCACCAGCATGGTCGGCGAGCTGATGCGATCCGGCAAGACCGTGCTGATGACCACCGGTGACTCCGGCGAGTTCGATGACCTGATCTGGTCCGCGCTCCCGGGGCTGCACACGATCGCGCTCAGCCTGTCGCACGTCCGCGGCCGGCCCTATGGCGCGCTGTATGCGCTGTTCAGCGGCCGCAGGGCCGGGCCGGTCGAGCTGGAGCTGCTGGAACTGCTGGCCGGCCACGCGAGCGTGGCGCTGTCGAATGCGACCTCCTTCGAGGAGGTGGTACGGCAGCGCGCCCACGAGCGCGCGGTCATCGACGGCAGTCCCGACGGAATTGCCGTTCTGGATGGAAATGGCCTTGTCCGGCAGTGGAACCCGGCCGCGCACCGTCTCACCGGGGTTCCTGCCGAGCAGGCCGTCGGCCGGCTGCCGCCGTTCCCGCTGCCCGAGCCGGGCGCCACGCTGACCTTCCGGCTGCCCAGCGGGCGGTGGATCGACGTGCTGCGGACCAGCCTGGCCGGGCGGGACGAGCACGTCATCGACTTCCGCGACGTCACCGCGGCCAAGGAGCTCGAGGAGGCCAAGGACCTGTTCCTGGCCACGGCCAGCCACGAGCTGCGGACGCCGATCACCGTTGTCCACGGGTTCGCGTCAACGCTGGTGAGCCGCTGGGACAAGCTCGGCGACGCCGAGCGGCGGGCGGCAGTGGCCACGATCGCTGAGCGCGCTGGCTCCCTGGCGAAGCTTGTCGCGCAGCTGCTGCTCGGGTCCCGGGCGGGGGCCGGGCAGCTGACCGTCAGCAACGGGCCGTTCGACCTGGCCGGCCTGGTCAGGGACGCGGCGGTGGCGTTCCGCCCGCTGTCGGACCGGCACATGCTCGTGACAGACATCGCGGAGGACCTGCCGCAGGCACACGGCGACCCGACCGCGACCGACATCATCGTTGGGCAGCTGCTGGAGAACGCGTTCAAGTACTCCCCGGACGGCGGGAAGGTGACGATCAGCGCCAGGGCATCCGGGGACTGGATCGAGGTCACGGTCACCGACGAGGGGATCGGGATCGCGCCCGGCGACCGGGAGCGGATCTTCGAGCGGTTCGTGCAGGGCGAGGCCGGCGACCGGCGCCGGTTCGGCGGAATCGGGCTCGGCCTGTTCATCGTGCGCCAGCTAGCCCGCGCCCAGGGCGGCGACGTGACCGCGGAGGACCCTGAGAGCCCGGATCAGCGAGGTGCCGTGCTGCTGCTGCGGCTTCCCGTCGCTACCGCATCGGCGGGAGCCGCGGGAAGTCCGCCAGGGCAACCAGGCGACGCCGCGGCCGGGCCCGCATTCGGCGATGCTGGTTCTGCCGGGGCTTCGGCCAGGCCACCGGTGTCGGTGCCCGGGCGAGGCTGAGCGGCCGGACAGCGAAGCTACCGGGCGGCCGCGCGAGCGGTGATCCGCCTGCCCGTTTCCGGGTCGCGCTCAACAGGGTTCCCGCCCGACGCGGCTATGTAGCGGTCGATGATCCCGATGACGTCCTCGCCCTGGGCCACGATCTGGCCGCGCTCCAGCCAGATCACCCGGTTGCAGGTCTGCTCGACCTCCTCCAGGTTGTGCGCCACCAGGAACACCGTGCCCGCTTCCTTGCGGAGCTCCTCGATCCTGGCGTGGCTCTTGACCCGGAACTCGGCGTCGCCGGTGGCGAGCGCCTCGTCCACGAGCAGCACATCGTGGCTCTTCGAGGCCGCGATCGCGAACCTCAGCCGCGAGCCCATGCCGGTGGAGTAGGTGCGCATCGGCAGGTCGATGAACTCGCCGACTCCCGAGAAGTCCACGATGCCCGGGTACTTCGCCCGCGCCTCTGCCTTGGGCATGCCCATGGCGAGGCAGCCCAGGATCACGTTCCGCTCGCCGGTGAGATCGTCGAGCAGTGCCGCGTTCACCCCGAGCAGGGCGGCCTCGCCGGCCGTGTAGACATTGCCCTGCTCCGGCGGAAGCAGGCCCGCGATGGCTCGCAGCAGCGTGGACTTGCCCGAGCCGTTGCGGCCGATCACGCCTACCGCGTCGCCGCGGTTGGCCACGAAGCTGATGCCCCGGATCGCGTGCACCTCGCGGATGGACCCCCTGCTCTTGCGGCCGAGGATGCGCAGCAGCGCAGTGGCCGCCGTGCCCTTGTCACCGCCGGCGCCAAAGACCCGGTAGACGACGTGCAGGTCGTCCACGATCACCATCGGCTCAGCCGCGGCCATACTTCGCCTCCGCCCGCCAGAAGTACCAGAATCCGATGATCAGGGCGAGCGCCGCCCAGCCTATGCCGTACACCCAGTAGTGATGGACGTCGGTGACGGGGTGACAGTACGCGCTCCAGTCGAGCGGCTTCTTGTAGTGGATCCAGTGGTCGCAGTTCGCCTTGTTATACGGCTTGGCGCCGGGCTGGCTGGTCCGCTGCGAGGCGAGCAGCGAGAGCCGCACCAGCGTTATGTAGAGGGCTGCGGGGTTGATCTGGAGCACGGCGACGACCTCGCGGGGAACCGAGGTCAGCAGCGTGGTGATGCTGAAGATCACGCCCGACACATAGAGCCAGGCCCGCATGAGGAACGGCAGCAGCTGGCTGAAGTCATTGACCTGTGCCCCGATCCGGCCGACGAAGAGCCCGACGCCGATGTTGAACACCGTCTGCAGGGCCAGCGCTGGTATCGCTAGCAGCCAGTACCAGGTGATCGGCTCACCCAGGATCAGGATGATGACCACGAGCACGACCATGGACAGCAGCAGCTGCTGCAGCTCGATGATCACGTAGGCGAGCGGGAGGCAGGCCCTCGGGAACTGCAGCGCCCGGATCAGCGGCAGGCTGTCGGTGATCACCCGCGAGCTGGAGATGAACGACCGCTGGGTGAACGTGAACACGAACACGCCGGTAACCAGGAAGCCCAGGTAGTCCGGGATGCCCCTGCTGACGTGCAGCAGCAGGCCGAAGATGAGGAAGTAGACGCCTGCGTTCAGCAGCGGGGTGAGGATCTGCCAGAGCTGGCCGAGCCGCGCTTCGGTGTACATCGCGATGTTGCGCGCGGTCGCGAATGCCAGGATGAAGTGCCGGCGCCCCCAGAGGCTGCGCAGGTACCGCAGCATGGGGGGACGCTCGGCACTGGGGCGCAGTCCGTGCTTGGCTGCCAGCTCGGCCAGTGATCCGGGCGGCAGGACCGCCGTCGCCGCTCCTGCCGGGTCGAGAGCCTCCGCGGCATTGCTCAGCCTGCCGGGTGCGCTCAGCCTGCCGGGTGCGCTCAGCCTGCGGTCGTCCTTCATCGCCCGGTCACTCGCCTGTCCCAATCACGATCGTGGCACCCGTCAGGGTGCATGGCACTGAGTTGTACGGGGCAACTGTCACGCGGCGACTGTACCATCCGCGCAGTTGTACGGTACAACTGTTGTGTGACAGACGTGCCGGATGACGCTGATGGGCTCGCTCCGGGTAGCACCGGGCAGCCGCCCGGCGGCCTGCCCGCCGCTCACGCTCCGGACGGCACCGAGCTGGAGCGGCTGCTCGCCCAGCTTATCCGGCTGATAGGCCCGGCTCTCGGAGACGGAGCCGCTGCGCCGGGCGCGCCATCTCAGCTTCCTGACCAGGTCCCGGCCGTGTCACCGTCGGAGGCCAGGGCCCTGATCGAGCTGATGACAGCGCGCGGGATCGCGCAGGGAGAGCTTGGCGGCCTGCTGGGCCTGGAGAAGAGCACGGTGAGCAGGCTGGCCGCGGGGCTGGAGCGGAAGGGCTGGATCAGGCGCGGGCGGGACGAGGACAACCAGCGTTACATGCGGCTGTATCTCACCTCCGCCGGCGGGGCCGTGGCGGCCCGGCTGTGGCAGGCATGGCACTCCCGGCAGGCCCGCATCCTCGCGGGCCTGTCCGTCGAGGAGCGGGCGGGGCTGCTCGCCGGCCTGCGCGGGCTGGTGCGGGTGCTGGCGGCAGACGGCCTGGCGAGCGAGAGCCCCGAGAGCCGCGAGAGCGGGGCGCTGTCCGGCCGGGCCGCGCCGGCGGCCGAGCCCGGGGCTAGCGCATTGCCGCACTGATCGCCCGGACCATGCGTAAACCTCTCGGGGACCGGCGATACTCCCAGGGGGGGATCACCGCGGCGACGCCGCCCCGCCCTGCTTCGACGCCAGGAGCGGGCGGGCGGCCTGTCCGGTCGGGCGCGGTGCGGCAGTGCAGGGGGACCCGTGGGCCGGGCATACGGCGTTGACAGCGAGACCGGCAGGCTGAGGAGCGTGCTGGTGCACCGGCCCGGCCATGAGCTGAGCAGGGTAACCTCGCGCTACTGCCATCAGGTCTTCCTTGACTCCCCGCCCTGGGTCGCACGGCTCCAGGAAGAGCACGACGCCTTCGCTCGCATCCTGCGCCAGCATGGAGTCGACGTGCTCTACGTCACCGAGCTGCTGCAGGATGCGCTGGAATATCAGGCGGCCCGAACGATGGCGATCGAGTCGGTTGCCGCCAGCCCGGCACTGGGCGATGAGCTGCGCGGGCGAGTCCGCGGCTACCTGGAGGACCTCTCGCCCGAGGCACTGTGCGGCGTCCTGATCTCCGGCATGGCGCCAGCCGAGCTCTCGGCAGGCTGCGGTGTGGTGTTCGAGCTCCTGGACCGGCACGACTTCGTGATCGATCCGCTGCCGAACCTGGTCTTCGCGCGCGATTCCAGCTTCTGGATCGGTGACAGCGTGGGCGTAGCCAGCCTGGCGGCGCCGGAACGTCGGCGCGAAGCGGCACTGATGCAGATCATCTACTCCCATCACCCCGCGTTCGCCGGCACGAGGTGCCTCTACAGCCCGGGTCTGGAGCATCTGGAGGGCAGCGACGTGCTGCTGCTCGCGCCCGGTGTGGTGGCGCTGGGGGTTGGCCGCGGGACCACGCCGGCCGGGGTGGAACGGCTGGCGAGGTGGCTGTTCGAGGCGAGGCTGGCGGACACGGTGCTCGCGGTGCCGCTCGGGCCCGCAGCGCCCGCCGCCCGCCTCGATACGATCTGCACCGTCATCGACGCGGGCTCCGTGCTCATGCATCCGGCCCGGGCGTTCTCCCTGACGGCGCATACCATCACGGCCGCGCAGGCACCCGGGCGGGCCATGCGGATCTCCCGGCCGCGGCCATTCCTTGAGGCAGCCGCGCATGCCATGGGCATTGACCGGCTGCGGCTGATCGAGACGGGCCGGCAGGCAGCCCTCACGCCCGGGCAGCACGGGGAGGGCAGCGGCAACGTGCTGGTAATCGAGCCCGGCTTGGCTATCTGCCATGAGCGCGACGCAGAAACCTGCGCCCAGCTTGAGGCCGCGGGGATCAGGGTGATTCCGGTGCCAGCCGGGGAGCTTCGCGGCCCGCGCGGGGGCCCGAGGAGCCTGTCCTGTCCCGTCAGCCGGGATCGGGTGACGCAGGCGGAACCCGCCCTCGCGGCGCCGGCGGGCCAGCCGCGCGACCGGGACGGCTATCCCGCCTACCAGGCCCATCAGGCCCGGGTACCGGGGCAGGCGACCGGGACGGACCCGGGCCTGGCGGTCCGGACAGGCGTTCTGGCTGGCGCCGGCCCGGGCCGGGCAGCCGCGGATGGTGCCGCGAGTCCGGCATGGCGGCCTGGCGGTCCCGCCCGGCCCCGGGGATGAGCCCTACCAGGGCTCGCGCTGCCTGGCGCCCTTACGGCCAGACCAGCGGCCGAGGCGGAAGACGCCGAAGGCCACTGCCGCGATCACGGCGATGATGAACGCATAGAAGATCACGACGTGGATGATCGCTAGTATCACCATCACCGCGATGATCGCCGCTATCACGCCGAGGATGAGTCTTCCCATGGGATACACGGTACGGCCTCGGCGCCCCGCTGCATAACCGGCCGCCGCCAGGCCATGCACGACCGCCGCCGGGGGGCCATGCACGACCGCCGCCGGCAGGCTGCGGCCTGCACGGTTCATGCCAGGCGGCGGATGCCATCTGGCCCGCAGCGCGCCGGGCACGGTAAGGTGCGGCACGTGGAGCTAAAGGTGTCAAGCCAGCCAGCGGGGAATCACACGGTCGTTTCTGTGGTCGGCGAGATCGACCTTTACACTGCTCCGCGGTTGCACAGCGAGCTTGCCGCCGCGCTGGGCGGAGACGGCCCGGTCCGGGTCGTGGTGGACATGTCCGGAGTCGAGTTCTGCGACTCGACCGGGATGAACGTCCTGCTGGCGGCGCACCGCCGGGCGAAGGAGACGGGCGGCGACCTGGAGCTGGCCGGCCCGCGTGCCACGGTACGCAAGGTACTGCACGTGACCGGCCTGGAGACAGTTTTCACCGTGCGCGACGGCGCGGACGGCGCGGTCTCCTGAACGCGCCACATGCCAGCGCGCGGCTATGCGGCGGTGGTCATACCCGCGCGGGATGAGCAGGACCGCATCGCCGACACGGTGACAGCCGCTGCCGCCCTTCCGGTCGCTGACATGGTCGTGGTCGTGGACGACGGGTCAGCGGACGCGACTGCCGAGCGGGCGGAGCGGGCCGGCGCGATCGTGGTCCGGCATGGCAGGTCACGGGGGAAGGCCGCGGCCCTGGAGACCGGTGCCGAGGCCGTGCGGCTGCTGGAGGCAGGCAAGGCGGCCCGGGGCCCGGGGCCCGGGCCGCGTCCGCTGCTGTTCCTAGACGCAGACCTGGCCGGGACTGCCAGGGATGCGGCGCCGCTGGCCGCGCCGGTGCTCGCCGGCGCTGCGGACATGACGATAGCGGTGTTCACCACCCGGGTACGCCAGGGCGGGCACGGGTTCGTGGTGGCCTTGTCCGGTGCGGGGATACAGCGCGCCACCGGCTGGCGGCCGGCCCAGCCGCTCAACGGGCAGCGCTGCCTGACCCGCGCGGCGTTCGAGGCTGCACGACCGCTTGCCAGTGGCTGGGGCGCCGAGACCGGGATGACGATTGACCTGCTCCGCAAGGGCCTGAGGATCCGTGAGGTCGAGGTCCCGCTCGCGCACCGCGCCACCGGCGGCGACTGGCGGGCTCAGCTGCACCGCGCCCGCCAGTTCGCCGACGTGGCCAGGGCGCTCGCGGCCAGGGGCGCTCTGCCGGGCCTGCCCGGCGGGCGGGCGCGCGGGCCTGGCGCCACCCGCCGCTACCCTGATCACCATGCCTGACCGATGCGCCTATCTCGGACCGGAAGGGACGTTCACCGAGGCGGCCGTGCGCGCCTTCGACGGCGACGCGGTCACGCCGGTGCCGTTCCCGACCATCCAGGCGGCGCTGAACGCGGTGCGTGACGGCGCCGTCGAGCGGGGCGTGGTGCCCATCGAGAGCTCCGTGGAGGGCGCGGTGACCGCAACTCTCGACGAGCTTGCGACCGGACGGGACCTGATCATCCGGGCCGAGGCGCTGCTGCCGATCGCGTTCGCCCTGCTTGCCCGGCCCGGCACCGGCTTCGCCGACATCAAGACGGTCGGCAGTCACCCGGTGGCCCAGCCGCAATGCCGGAAGTGGCTTGCCGCGAACCTGCCGGACGCGGAGTGGCGGCCCGCGGCGTCCAACGCCGACGCCGCCCGGCAGACCGCCGACGGGCAGGTCGACGCGGCCCTCGCCGGCGAGTTCGCCGCGGCCGTCTATGGCCTCACCGTGCTGGCCCGGGACGTGCATGACATTGACAGCGCGGTAACCCGTTTCGTATCCGTATCCCGGCCAGGTCCGCTGCCGCCCGCGACGGGCGCGGACCGGACATCGGTCGCCGCGTTCCTCGCCGATGACCATCCGGGCGCGCTGATGGAGATCCTCAGCCAGTTCGCCGTGCGCGGCGTGAACCTCACCAGGATCGAGTCCAGGCCCACGGGAGAAGGCCTGGGCAGGTACTTCTTCCTGATCGACTGTGAGGGTCACGTGGCGGAGGCGCGCGTGGCGGAAGCGCTGATGGGCCTGCACCGCATCTGCGGGGGCGTGCGCTTCCTGGGCAGCTACCCGCGGGCCGACGGCGGCCGGACCACCGTCCGGCCGGATACGTCGGACTCCGCGTTCGCCAGCGCCTCGGCGTGGCTGAACGGGCTCCGCGACAGCACCCCCGGCTGAGGGTGCCGGGCGGGCGGCGACGCGGCGGCCGCGCGGGCCCTCACAGCTCCCGGCGGTCCGTCACAGGTACGGCCCGGAGGCGCGGCGCTGCTGCTCGTCGGCACCGGGAACCTGACCGGGCATCTGGCCTGGCATCATGCCGGGTACAGCGCCTGGCGGCAGCGCCCGCCGCATCTGCTCCAGCTGCGCCCGCGCCGCCATCTGCTGGGCGAACAAGGTGGTCTGGATGCCGTGGAAGAGCCCTTCGAGCCAGCCCACGAGCTGGGCCTGGGCCACTCGCAGCTCTGCCTCGCTCGGCACCTCATTCTCGGTGAACGGCAGCGACAGCCGCTCCAGCTCGTCGACTAGCTCGGGAGCGAGACCGTCCTCCAGCTCCTTAATGGAGCTGGCGTGAATCTCCTTCAGCCGGGCGCGGCTCTTCTCGTCCAGTGGCGCCGCCCTGACCTCCTCCAGCAGCTGACGGATCATGCTGCCGATCCGCATCACCTTGGCGGGCTGCTCGACCATCTCGGTGACCGGGCGCTCGCCGCCCTCGGCCTCAGCCGCCCCGGACTCGACCGCAATGCCATCCGGCCCGACCACGACGACCTTGGGGTGCTCTTCGGCTTCGGTATTCGGCTGATGGCTCATAGCCCTAGTCTGTCCGAACCGCCGGGCGCGCGGCGCGGCAGGGCGGTAACTGGGCGCCCGCCGCCCGGTCAGGTGATCAGCAGCAGCTTGCCAACGTGACGCCCTGCGGCCATCGCGCGGTGTGCCTCCGCGGCGTCGGCCAGCGGGAACGTGCTGTCAGTCACCGGGACGACCTTGCCGGACTCGATCAGCGGCCAGACATGCTCGCGCACGGAGGCGACGATCTCTGCCTTCTGCGCCGGCGGCCTGGCCCGCAGCGAGGTGGCGTGCAGGCTCGCCCGCTTCCGCATCAGCACGTTCAGGTCGATGGTCGCCTTGGCGCCGCCCTGCAGCCCGATGACCACCAGCCGCCCTCCCGTTGCCAGCGCGCTGAGGTTCCTGGCCAGGTAGGCGGCGCCGATGATGTCGAGGATCACATCGGCGCCGGCCCCGCCGGTGAAGCCGGCGATCGCCGTCGTGAAGTCCTCGTCCGGGTAGCGGATCGCCAGGTCGGCGCCGAGCTCGCGGCAGCGGGCGAGCTTGGCCGGGGATCCGGCGGTGGCGGCAACGCGGGCGCCCAGCGCGTGCGCGAGCTGGATTGCCATCGTGCCGATCCCGCTCGCCCCGCCGTGCACGAGCAGGGTCTCACCAGGCCGCAGCCCCGCAAGCTGGAACACGTTGGAATAGACGGTGCAGGCGACTTCGGGCAGCCCGGCCGCGTCGGCGAGCGGAACGCCGCGGGGAACCGGGAGCACCTGGCCGACGGGGACGGCCACCAGCTCCGCGTAGCCGCCGCCGCCCAGCAGCGCGCAGACCTCATCCCCGGCCCGCCACCCGGTGACGCCCGGTCCGGTCGCGCAGATGCGCCCGGAGCACTCCAGGCCCGGGTAGGGCGGCGCGCCGGGGGGCGGCGGGTAGTGCCCCTCGCGCTGCAGCAGGTCGGCGCGGTTGACGCCGGCGGCCGTGACGCTGATCAGCACCTCGCCCGGACCGGGAACGGGATCGGCCACTTCGGCCAGCCTGAGCACGTCCGGGCCGCCGGGCCTGGTGATGCTGATCGCGCGCATTCCGCCTCCCTCATGTGATCAACGATTATCATGCTGGTCGCACCGGCCCTCCGGTGCCGCGACGGGGGCACGGCCGGTCAGGCTGCGCGACGGCAGGTCAGGCAGCGCGATGGCAGCAAGGCGGGAGTCGTGGACGACACGTGGACGGCCAGGGAGATGCCGGTGCTCAGCGCGGTCGTGACGCTGCTCGAGCACAGCTACATGGTGACGGTCAGCGACATCGCCGAGCGCACCGGGCTGGACCAGGACGAGGTCGCCCGGTCGCTGGACGCCCTCGACCCGGCGTACGTCGACTTCCGGAGGACCGAGACAGGCGGGGACCCCACGTTCTGGTACGTGCTCAAGGTCACCCCCGAGGCCCGGCGGCTGGTGGGCCAGTGGCCGACCCCGGAGGGCCTGGTCGACCGGCTGGCCTCCGCATTCGCGGATGCGGCCGACCGTGAGGCCGATCCGGCCGCCCGGGGTGAGCTGCTCCAGGCCGCCACCGCGCTCGGCGGGGCTGGCCGGGAGGCCGCGATCGCGGTCGCTGCCGAGGTCCTGAACGGGGCCGTCCCCGGCTCCTGATGCGAAAGCGGAGGGTGTGGGATTCGAACCCACGAGCAGGGTCACCCCTGCTAGCAGTTTTCAAGACTGCCGCCCTCGGCCGCTAGGCGAACCCTCCGAAGCCACCCTAATGCAGCCGGCGGCCGGCGCCGGGTGAGGCGACCGGCCGGTGCCGGCGGCCTGGCCGGCGCGGGCTGGCAGCAAGCGCTGGGTAGGCTCGGCGATGAAGGCTGAAGGAGGCGTGATGCTCCCCCCGTTCGGCTGGCATGCGGCCGTCGTCCAGTGGCAGTTCGCCCCCGTCGTGACCGGCGGCGTGGTGATCGCGGCCGCGCTGTACCTGTGGGGGGTCATCAGGGTCGCCCGGCGCCACCCGGCACGGCCATGGCCGGCCTGGCGGACCTGCATGTTCCTCGGCGCCCTCGCCGTCCTCGTCGTCGCCACCCAGTCCGGCGTCGGCAGCTATGACGACGTGCTGTTCTGGGACCACATGGTGCAGCACCTGCTGCTGATCATGGTGATCCCGCCGATGCTGATAGCCGGGCAGCCGATCACGCTGCTGCTGCACGCGAGCCGTAACCCGCTGCACGGCTGGGCCATCCGGGTGGTGCGCTCGCCTGCTGCGTCGCTGCTGACCTGGCCGCCCTTCGGGTTCGCGGCCTACACCATCGTCGTGGTGGGCGCGCACCTGACCGGGCTGGCCAACACGATCGAGACCAGCCAGGCCATACATAACGCCGAGCACGTGGTGTTCCTGGTCGTCGGCTACCTGTTCTTCCTGCCGGTCCTCGGCCATGAGCCGATCCGGTGGCGGCTGTCGTACCCGGCGCGCTTCATGATCCTCGCGCTGGCCATGCCGGTGGACACGTTCACCGGCCTGATCCTCGGCTATGGCAACGCGGGCACGCCGGGAGTGCCGCTGGCCGGCCGGCCGGCATGGGCTCCTGGGCCCGTCGATGATCTGCACCTAGGCGGCGCGGTCATGTGGATCGGCGGGGACGCGATCATGTTCGGCCTGATGATGCTGGTGTTCCTGATGTGGGCGCGTGACGAGCAATCCAGCCTGTCCGGGCACGGCTGGCTGGAGGCCGCGCGCCGGGCGAACCTTGCCAGCCTGGTCGGCAGCGGGGCAGGCGGGACAGGCGGGCCAGCCAGCGAGCCGAGTGCTGCGGGCGCGGGCGCAGCCACCGGCCGGAACCAGCCCCCGGGCCAGGCCACCACGGCAGCCGTCTCGGGAGCGTCCCAGCCCGGCACGCCGGTGCGGGCGGCCGAGCCGGCGACCGCGGGCAGCGAGGACTGGTCCGGCCGGCACGGCATCGACGACGATGACGAGCACCTTGCTGCCTACAACGCCTACCTGGCCAGGCTGGCCGAGGCGCAGGCACAGGAGCAGGCTCGGCGCCGGCCGTAACCGGGACCCCTCGTCAGGCGGGCCCCGGCGCATGACCGGGGAGACTTTGCGGCTCTATCTGGCACGAAGTCTCCCCGGTCACGGGACAACGGCGAGCCGACACGCCGGCTAGGCGTTTCTAGGTCAATCTAGGGATTCCGGTAGACCGGCTCATAAGCTCCTGCCCGTGGATCCCGTACGGAACCCGTATGCCCCCGGCGCCGGCCAGCGGCCGCCCGAGCTCGCCGGGCGGGACCGGGAGATCGCCCAGTTCGAGGTCGTCCTGGAGCGGATCGCCCGCGGCCGGCCGGAACGCAGCATGGTCCTCACCGGCCTGCGCGGCGTCGGCAAGACGGTGCTGCTGAACACGTTCCGGTCGATGGCCATCCAGCGCCTGTGGGGCACCGGGAAGATCGAGGCCCGCCCGGACCAGCCGATCCGCAGGCCGATCGCCGGGGCGCTGCACATGGCGGTGCGGGAACTGGCGCCGCGGCACCGGGCACCGCACCGGATCGAGGAGTTCCTCGGCGTGCTCAAGGCCTTCGCCGCGCGCGATCCGGCCGCGCCCAGGGGTGCGGCGCTGTCCCGGCTCGGCATCGACGTGCCCGCCGCCCGGGGCCGTGCGGACTCCGGCGACCTGGAGATCGACCTCACCGAGCTGCTCACCGACGCCGCCGCGGTGGCCGGTGACCTCTCGGTCGGGATCGCGCTGTTCATCGACGAGATGCAGGACGTCCGCCCGGCCGACATCTCCGCGCTCTGCGCCGCCTGCCACGAGCTGTCCCAGATAGGCGGACCGCTGATCGTCGTCGGTGCCGGCCTGCCGCACCTGCCCTCGGTGCTGTCGGCGAGCAAGAGCTACTCGGAGCGGCTGTTCAGGTATGTCCCGATCGACAGGCTTGACCGCGAGGCCGCGGACCTGGCGCTGCTTGCCCCGGCGCGCCGGGAGGGCGCGGACTTCGAGCCGGGCGCGCTGGACGCGCTCTATGCGGCGGCCGATGGCTATCCGTACTTCGTTCAGGCGTACGGCAAGGTCACCTGGGATGTCGCTGCCACCAGCCCGGTCACGGCCGGTGATGTGAAGGTCGCCGGGCCTGTTGCCGCCAGCGAGCTTGCCGTGGGCTTCTTCGGCAGCCGCTACGAGCGCGCCACTCCCGCCGAGCGCGAGTACATGCGCGCGATGGCCCTGCTCGGTGATGAGCCGGTAGCGACCGCGCAGGTCGCGGAGGAACTCGGGCGCAAGCCGTCGAGCGTCTCGCCTGCCCGGGACAGCCTGATCAAGAAGGGGCTTATCTACAGTTCAGAACGCGGCCTGGTGGCCTTCACCGTTCCGCACTTCGGGAAGTTCCTGCGCGCACAGCCCACCTAGCCTGGCGCAATCCGCTTGTCCTGCGGTGATGTTGCCCGTGCGGGCGGGCCGGACCCGGGGTCAGGGAGTCTCGTCGAGGTACTCGACGGTCAGCGATGCGAGATCCACCCCGTCGGCGGTCATGGCCTTGTGCGTGGCTTCGCTGGTGAAGACCCGCTCGGCGTATTCGCGGGTGTCGAATGTCTCGATGATGACGACCCGGTTCGGGTTGTCCTGGCCGCGCAAGATGCGCCAAGAGCGGAGGTTCGGGTCGCTGACGGCGTGGGCGTAGCCAGCGCGCCAGTGGTCGTAGTCGGCGGCGTTGAATGATGCGATTACCGTGGTCATGTCCCCTCCCCGCACGGTAAGTGTGCTGCGGGCGAGTGTACCTGCAGCACATATGGGCGTGCTCGTGACCCCTGGAGGGCCCATCACCGGCATGCAGGACGCCGTTGATGGCGGCGGTACTTACACATGGGAGGTCACTCAGCGGTGTCGGCCGGGAAGACGTGACAGCCGGCCGGGTCGAGGCGGAGCCCCACGGCGGTCCCGCGCTCGGCCCTGCTCGGCGCGAAGACGCCAGTGAAGCGGGTGCTCGCGGCGACGTCGATGGCGTGCTCGTAGCCGCGGCCGCGGAACGCGACGTCGGCGACGGTCCCGGCAAGGTGGTGGTCGCCGTCGCCAGCGCCGGTGATGCGCACCGCGGTGGGCCGGACGAGCAGGATCGCATCTCCCCGGCCAGGGGGCAGCCCGGACGCGCGCAGGCACAGCGGGCGGGCAAGCCCGGCGCCGTCGGCCTCGATCTCGACGGTCCCGTCCGGGCGGGCGGCGGCTCGCGCGACCCGTACCGCCAGCTCGCCGGACAGGCCGGTGAACCGGGCGACGAACGGGCTCGCCGGGTCGGCGTAGACCTGCTCTGGCGTGCCGTACTGGACCAGCCGTCCCGACTGCAGCACGCCGACGAGGTCGGCAAGCGCGAATGCCTCGGCCTGGTCGTGGGTGATGTACACCGTGGTGGCACCGGTCTCGCGGACCAGGGAGGAGATCTCGACACGCATCCGCTCGCGCAGGTGGGCGTCGAGGTTGGAAAGCGGCTCGTCGCAGAGGATGAGCCCGGTGCCGCCGACAAGGGCACGGGCGAGCGCGACACGCTGCTGCTCGCCCCCGGAGAGCTCGTTGGGGTAGCGGTCGGCCAGCCCGCCGAGGCCGACCCGGTCCAGCATCGCTTGCGTCCTCGCGCGGACCTCCGGCCCGGGGAGCCGTCGGCGCCGCAGCGCGAACGCCACGTTCTGGCGGACGCGAAGGTGCGGCCAGAGCGCGTAGTCCTGGAACACCATGGCCAGGTCCCGCCGGTCCGGCGGCTGGTGAAGACGGCCGCTGGTGACGGTAACGCCGGCGATCGCGATGCTGCCCGAGGTGACGCGCTCGATTCCGGCCAGGCAGCGCAGCAGCGTGGTCTTGCCGGAGCCGGAGGGGCCGAGCAGCACAACGAAGCTGCCCGGCGGCACGGTGAGGCTCACCTCGCGAAGCGCCACGTTTCCGCCGGGGTAGACCTTGGTGAGGTTCTCGAACTCGATGCCGTGGGCGCGCTGCTCAGCCACGGGTCGCCGTCCCGATCCTGCGCCAGCCCGCCGGGGCCAGGAGCCGGTACCCGCCCATGACCATGCTGACGACGGCCACCGCGACGGCGACCGCGAGCACCGACTGCGCCATGCCCACGCCGAAGTGATAGTTACTGAGGTTGTCCTGGATCGCTACGGAGGCGGGCGGGTCACTCGGCGCGTAGAGAAGCTGCGAGATGGGCAGCTCGAGGAAGATCCCGCAGAACGTCAGCAGCCAGGTCATCGTGAGCGGCCGTGACACGACGGGCAGCACGCCGCGCGCCCAGGCCCCGACCGGGTCGGCGCCGTGAGCGCGGGCGGCGTCGCGCAGCGAGGACTGCAGCTGCGACACGGCGCCGACCAGCACCCGTGCGCTGGTCGGCATGCTCGATGCAACGTAGGCGATCACGAGGAGGAGGGAGCGCGGGGAGCGGCTGTACGCCCTGGATGACGGGGTAGTAGAGCGAGTCGCCAGTCGGGTCGCGCATCTGCCGATGTCTGCGGTTGTCTACTCGTCCTGCTAGAAAGCCCTAGACAATGGCAGACCGATCCGCCGGGAGCGTGGTGCCCGGCGCGGGATCCGGGGATCCGCGCGGCCTCGCCGGCGCGGGGTGCGCGGGGTGCGCGGGGTGCGCGGGATGCGCGGGATGCGGGGCGGAACGGCGGGCGCCGAGGCGGGCACGCGGCGACGCGCGCTTCGCCGTGACCGGCAAGCTGAGCACCGCGCCGGTGGCCGAGTCGACTACTGCGGCGTGAACGACCGGATGGCGTTCTCTCAAGTAGACCGCGAACACGAGGTCGACTGCCCGGCCGGAGCTGACCCCGGTGAAGACGATGTAGCGCCAGCACAGCTCGCGCCACATGTCGGCCGGCTCGGCTGTCGTGATCAGCTCGCGGTGGCGCCGCCACTGGGCGCTGGCTCGCAGGGACTCCAGCGATCGCTGCGGCGGGATCTGCCGGAGCTCGCAAGGCTCGGAGTAACCGAGCCGTACCAGTACCTCGCTGGTCTCCGGCGACAGGGCAGCGATCAGGACGAGCTCGGCCAGCAGGATGATCAGCAGCGCAACGGCCTCGGTGCCCGAGCCGGAGATGGTCACCGGAGGCAGGCCGACCGTGATCGCCGCAGCGACGGCCAGCAGTATGGACCTGGCCAGGGTGCGGATCCCGACTGGCTCGGTGCTGAAGTCACCGAAACAGCCGCATCCGGTGTCGGGCTTGCTGGCCCGGAGCTCGATCAGCGCGCAGGCTGCCACGATGAACAGCAGGGCCACGCAGATCCGGGTCCCGTTGGCCAGGCTGCCAGCCCCCTGCCGTCCCGCCGTGGCGATGAGCGCGCCGCCCAGGACGAGCTCGACGATGCACAGCGCGACGGCCAGCGGACGCCGCAGCCTTAGCGGAAACAGCTCTGCCGGCCCCAGCGCAGCCGCAGGCGAGCGGGCGTGCAGAACGCGGAGCAGCTTGGCCGCACAGGCCCCCAGCAGCATCGCCGCCAGCAGCGGAAGCTGGACCTCGCGGATCGCCGTGAGCACGCTCATCAGCGGCCAATCGTGACGGTCGCGTTGAAGCAGCCAAGCTCGGGCTCCCCGCCGAGGGCTATGAAACTGGCGAGGGTCAGGTCGGCAACCCGGCCGCGCGGCGATGTCTCGCAGGTGACACAGCGATCGTTAAAGAGCTGGGCGGCTGGGGCGCAGCCGGTGACCGGCAGCAGGCAGGAGCTGCCGGTGCAGTCGTTGCGGACATGCAGGACGCTGCCGATCGCCAGGAACGGCAGCCGGGCGGTACCGGGGAGCCCGCCCCCGCCGCCGGCCGCCTCGGCGCATCCTTCCTCCGGGTCGATGGCCGGGTAGGCGGTGCCGAGCAGCCCCGGTGGCTCGCCTGCCGGCTCGTGCCAGGTTGCCGAGCCGCTGATGGTGCCGGGAACGTGGCCGATGATCGGCACCCTGGGCAGGTGGTCAGCACGATAGGTGGGCTGCGAGGTGGCTGGCACCAGTGCCTCCAGCGCGTCGCCGCGGCGGCGCCCGATCACATCGATCAGGAAGCCGGGCTGCAGGTTTGGGAACCGGACCAGGATCCGGCCGGCCGCCCGGGCCGGGATGATCACGACCCGCCGCTTCCCGGCCGCGCCCTCGGACACGGTCAGGCGCTGGCCTGCTCTCTCCACGATCGTGCCGGTGACGCGGCCAATGTTCGCCCAGATGCGGTCTGCCACCGCCTGCCGCCCGCCCCGGGTCCGTACCACCACGTGATCTCCTGGGGTCAGTCCCGCGGGTTCTAATCTCGCGCCGCGCCATGCGGTGGCATCCGCCGTCAGGACCAGCCGGCGTTCGGCCGACCCCTGGCGGATCACCAGCACCTGCGGGCTGACATCCAGCAGGACCCCCCAGACCGCCCGCGGCAGAATGTCAGCGTCGGCGAATCGCTCGTCCGCCGCCGGGGTACGTGGCGGGAAGATCGCAGCCTTGAGCTGCCGGCGCCGGACATACTTGCCCCCGAGGTCCGAGTCCGCCGCATCCGGGCTCCGGCCGCAGCACCCCCGGCCTTCGGAATGGTCTGAACGGTCCGGCATCGCCCCTCCCCCGGACAACTGGTCCAGCCTCACGACCATGCGTGCGTTTATGCCCTCCCGTCAAGCGGTTCTGTAACCTTTTCCGCATTGTCCCGCGAATCGCCTGACCGAGGATTCTCCGCGGATCACCCGACGGGCCCCAGGAATGGACATTCTCCCGCGTCGCACCATGTACCCGCAGTCGACTGGCTGGGCTGCGGTGTTAATCCTCGCGCTGCTCGCGAGCTGGTGTCGCCGCCCGAGCCAGCCCGGTCCCGGCTAGCCGCTCGGGCGCGGCCAGCAGGCCGAGTTTCCGCGGCCCAGGACATGGCGCAGCGCCGGCTCCAGTCCGGGATGGCGGAACCGGTGGCCCGCCTCCGCCAGCCGCTGCGGGCTGACCCGCTGACCCGCTTCGGCGAACTCGCTGGCACCCTCGGCGCCGAGCAGTAGCGCGGGCCCCAGGCTGGGCACGGGCACCTGCAGCGGGCGGCGCAGCACGCCGGCCAGGACCCGTGCGTAGCCAACGTTACGGACCGGGTTCGGCGCTGTGGCGTTGACCGGTCCGGACAGCCGCTCGTCCACAAGGGCCCGGTAGTAAACATCGGCGAGGTCATCGATGCCAATCCAGGACACCCACTGCCGCCCGCTGCCCACCCGCCCGGCGAGCCCGGCCTCGGCGAGCGGCCAGAGCAGCCGGAGGCTCCCGCCGCGCGGGCTCTGCACGATGCCGGTGCGGACCATCACGACCCGGATCCCGGCGTCGCGAGCCGGAGCACTGGCCGCCTCCCAGTCGGCGACCACGTCGGCAAGGAATCCGTCACCCCTGGAGCTGTCCTCGGTCAGCACCTCGTCTCCCCGGTGCGGGCCGTAGTAGCCCACGGCCGAGGCGACGGCGAGCACCGACGGGCCATCCGGGGCGGCCGCCGCAAGCTGGGCCAGTGCCCGGGTGGGACCGATCCGGCTGGACCGGATCGCGCGCTTGTGCCGCTCAGTGAACCGCCCGGCGATCGGCGCTCCTGCCAGGTGCACCAGCGCGTCGGTGCCGGACAGCAGCCCCGGGTCCGGGTCACCGGGATCCCAGCGCCGTTCGTCCTCGTGCACCGGAGCCCGGCGGACCAGCCGCAGCACCCGGTGACCACCGCTGCTCAGCAGGGCGGCCAGAGCCGAGCCGACGAGCCCGGAACTGCCGGTCATCGCCACGGTCAGAGGTCCGTCGTGCAGCCGACGGGCCCACTGATGCGCAGCCAGATCGCCGGCTAGCTGGCAGTACCGGTAGCCGAACACCGGGCGCAGCAGCCGGGCAGGCACCCGGGCCTCCACCCGGTCGGTTACCCGGGTCGAGTCCGGCCCTTCCGCGGCGAACTGGTGGACATGCCGCCACGGCAGCATCGCCCTCAGCGGCTGCGAGGCCAGCTCATCGGCGAACTGGCGGGGCGGGTCGTACGCGCCGGGATCGTGCCGGGCGTCCCAGCGCAGGCCGCCCGGCAGCATGAGCACGGCGGTGCCGTCCCGCAGGAATCCGCCTGCGCCGCGACCCGGACCGGGATCCACGGCGGGGTGAGCCGGCTGATGGCGCCGGGCCTGGCGTGCCAGGCGAATACCTCATCCAGCGGAGCTTCTACAACGGAGCTGAAGGTGTGCGCCATCGCTGTCACGCTAATACACGGCAGCACGGCCGGGCTGTGAGCCAGATCACACATCCAGGCGGGCACGTCAGGCCGAATACACCGGCAGATGATGCACGATCCGGCGCGGCTGCCGGCGGACGGCCGCCGCCATCCGTATGAGCCTGGCAGGCTGCGGACCTCCGGCAGCCTGCCAGGTGCCGGCCGGGCTGCGGCCTGCCGGCCATGACCGGCCGCCGGATCGCCGTCATCGGCAGCGGCGGCGCTGGCCTGGCCGCCGCCTACGTGCTGGCCCGGGCGCACCAAGTGACGCTGTTCGAGGCCGAGGAACGGCTGGGCGGGCACGCGCATACGCATGACGTCACCGAGCCAGGTCATGGGCCGCTCCGGCTTGACACCGGCTTCCTGGTGTTCAACCAGCGCACCTACCCGCTGTTGTGCCGGATGTTCGCCGAGCTTGGCGTGGCCGGCCAGGAGGCCGAGATGAGCCTGTCGTTCCGGTGCTCCGGGTGCGGGCTGAGCTACGCGGGGCAGCGCGGCCTCGCCGGGGTTGCCGCGGGACTGCGGCGCGGACGGGGCCGCTACCTCCGGCTGCTTGCTGAGGTTGTCCGGTTTCACCGGGAAGCGCGACGGCACCTCAGCGAACAGCACGATGGCCCGGCGGTCTCGCAGCCCACGCTGCAGCAGTTCCTGGACGGACGCGGCTTCTCCCGGTATTTCGCGGCGCACTTCGCGGTGCCGCTGGTAGCGGCGGTGTGGTCGTGCCCTCCGCAGACCAGTCTCAGCTACCCGGCGCGATACCTGTTCACGTTCCTGGAGCAGCACGGGCTGCTGTCGGTCACCGGCTCACCTCAATGGCAGACAGTCCGCGGCGGTTCGGCAAGCTACGTGAGCCGGATAGCCAGGCAGGTCACCTCCGTACGTGCCGGAGTGCCGGTCGCCGCCGTGCGGCGGTATCCCGGTGGCGCGGAGATACGGGATGCCGCCGGGAGCATCAGCTCATTTGACGGCGTGGTGATCGCGACTCATCCGGATCAGGCGCTGTCCCTGCTTGCCGATCCGGTGCCGCTGGAGAAGGAGGTCCTCGGCGCGTTCCGGTACTCCCGCAACGCTGTGCTGCTGCACACCGACGCCCGCCTCATCCCGGCCAGCCGTGCTGTCCGGTCTTCCTGGAACTACATGCAGGACTCCTGTGAGTACGGCGGCGCCGGAGTGCGGATGAGCTACTACCTGAATCGGCTCCAGCGGCTCGACGCACGTCAGGACTACATCGTCACGCTCAACGACGCCGGCCGGGTGCGGCCCGAGTCCGTGATCACCCGGATCGCTTACCGGCACCCGGTCTATGAGCCCTGCTCGGTTGCCGCTCAGCGACGGCTGCCGGAGCTGAACGACGGGGTGACCGCCTTCGCTGGGGCCTATCACGGCTGGGGGTTCCACGAAGACGCCGTGCGCTCAGGGATAGCCGCTGCCCTATCCCTTGGAGCCAGGTGGTGACCATGAGGCCCGGCTGGCGGCTGCCGCCCTCCGCAGTGATCTACGAGTGCCGGGTCACGCACGTCCGGGCCCACCCGGTACGCAACACGTTCAGCTACCCGGCATGCCTGTGGCTCGTCGACGTGGCGGACCTGCCCTGCCTGTGGCCGCTGGCCAGCTTCCCCGCCGCCGACCACGCGGGCGAGCCTGGCCTGCCGCTGCGGCAGCACCTGGACCGGCTGCTTGCCGGGCAGGGTGTCGACCTCAGAGGCGGCCGGATCATGATGCTCGGGGCGGCCCGGGCGCTGGGCTACGGGTTCAGCCCTCTCACCGTCTACTGGTGTCACCGTCCCAGCGGCGCGCTGGAATGCGTGATAGCCGAGGTACACAACACCTACCAGCAGCTTCACCGCTATCTGGTGCGCCCCGACCACCGGGGACGTGCCGACGTCGCGAAGCAGTTCTACGTCTCGCCCTATTACCCGGTAGACGGCCACTACCGGATGAGCCTGCCGCTCCCGGCCGAGCGGCTTGCGCTGCAGGTCACCCTGCACCGCCCGGATGGCCACGTGTTCGCGGCCAGCTTGCGAGGCTGGGCCCGCCCGTGCGGGCCATCCTCTGTTGTCCGAGCCCTGGCACGGCACCCGCTGCCCACGCTGTCGGTCAGCGCGCGGATCCGGTGGCAGGGTGTCCGGCTCTACGCCCGGGGCCTGCGGCCCTATCCCAGGCCACGGCATCCGGAAAGGAGTGATCATGGGTAAGGCCGCATCCAGCACGCTGCCAGCCGCTGGCTGGACGGCGACGCGAGCCGGGATAGACCCAGTGGCCTGGCCTGATGTGGCCGCGGTTCCACCCCAGGGCTTCCGGTCGGCGGTGGCACGGGCGATCTTCCGCCGCGCGGCCAGCCGGCTGCCGCTACGAGTCGCCGAGCGGGGCAGGCCGGTCTACGGCGCTGGCGGCCCGGCGAGCCCGCTGCTCGTACTGCACCAGCCAGCGGCGTTCTTCGCCAGGCTCGGCTCATCCGGGCTTATAGGGTTCGGCGAGTCATACATGGCCGGTGAGTGGGATTGCCGGGACCTGACCGGGCTGCTGACCGCCTTTGCCTCCCAGGTCACCAGCCTGGTGCCAGCCCGGCTGCAGTGGCTGCGGCACATCGTGCTGCGGCACGTTCCGGCCTCGGACAATCCGGACGAACTCGGCGCGCGGCGCAACGCTGCCCGCCACTACGACCTGTCCAACGACCTGTTCGCAACCTTCCTGGACCCGACCATGACCTACTCCGCGGCGCTGTTCGAGGAGGGCCCGGACGGCCGTCCCGTGACGCCCCCGCCCGGCGACCCCGCCGCCCTGGACGTGCTGGCCGTGGCGCAGCAGCGGAAGGTCGACAGGCTTCTCGACCTGGCCGGGGTCCGCCCGGGAACACGGGTGCTGGAGATAGGAACCGGGTGGGGAGAACTAGCGATCCGGGCCGGAGCGCGGGGCGCCTACGTCCGCACGATAACGCTGTCGCAGCAGCAGCGAGACCTCGCCGCTCAGCGGGTCAGGCTAGCCGGCCTGACCGGCAGGGTAAGCGTCGAGCTATGCGACTACCGGGAGGTCACCGGGAAGTTCGACTCGGTCGTCTCGGTCGAGATGATCGAATCGGTCGGGGCGCGGTACTGGCCGGCCTTCTTCGCTGCGCTGGCCAGGCTCCTGGCTCCCGGGGGAAGGGTCGGGCTGCAGGCGATCACCATGCCGCACGACCGGATGCTGGCCACCCGCAATACCCAGACGTGGATCCTCAAGTACATATTTCCCGGCGGGCTGATCCCCTCGGTCACAGCCGTCGAGACCGCGGCGGCCCGTGCCGGGCTGGCTGTCGCGGGCCGGCGTGACTTCGGCCCGCACTATGCGGAGACGCTGCGGATCTGGCGGGAAGCCTTCACCGCCCGGGCGGGCCTGGTCGGCGCGCTTGGCTTCGACGCGGTCTTTCGCCGGATGTGGACGCTGTACCTGGCCTACGCCGAGGCCGGATTCCGGGCTGGCTACCTCGGCGTCTCGCAGTTCCTGCTCCGGCCGGCAGGCCTCGGCGACAGCGAACTGAGATCATGATCGGCCGCAGCGCAGACGATGTCGCCGGCCTGCTGGCCCGGGTGCTGCGGCAGTTCTGCGGGGGCGAGCTGCCGGTCCGGATCCGGGCCTGGGATGGCAGCGAGGCGGGCCCCGCCGGGCGGCCGGCCGTCATCCTGCGGAGCAATCGTGCGCTGCGAAGGCTGCTGTGGAACCCAGGCGAGCTGGGGCTGGCTCAGGCATACGTCGCCGGCGAGCTCGATGTGGACGGCGACCTGGCCGAGGGGCTGCGCCTGGTGTGGCAGGCGACCACGGAGGGGCGGCTCAGCCGCCCCCGGCTGGCCGCCTGGCCGAGTGCGATGCTGGCGGCGGTGCGGCTCGGTGCCATCGGGCCTTTGCCGCCCGCGCCGGCCTGCCAGATCCGGGTCAGCGGCCGGCCGCACACCAGGCGCCGTGCCCGCCAGGTCATCTCCCATCACTACGACCTGCCCGTCGGCTTTTACGGGCTCTTCCTGGATCCGTCGATGGCGTACTCGTGCGCGTACTGGCGGCCAAGCGGCCCCGACCGCACGCTGGCTGACGCGCAGCGCGACAAGCTTGACCTGGTCTGCAGGCGGCTGCGGCTGCGGCCGGGCGCCCGCCTGCTCGACCTGGGCTGCGGCTGGGGGTCACTTGCCGTGCACGCCGCCAGCCGGTGCGGCGCCAGCGTAACCGCGGTCACCCTCTCCGCCCAGCAGGGCAGGTATACCCGCCGCCGGGTCCGTGACCTCGGGCTCGGTCCCCAGGTACATGTGCGAGTCGGCGACTGGCGGGATCTCGGCGGCGAGCCGTATGACGCGATCGCCTGCATCGAGATGGGCGAGCATGTCGGCGCGGTCGCTTACCCGGAGTTCTGCGCCCGGCTGGCTGGGCTGCTCCGGCCCGGCGGACTAGTGGTGGTACAGCAGATGGCCCGCCGGGGCAGGCCAGGCGGCGGGCCTTTCATCGAGTCGTTCATCGCGCCGGACATGCACATGCGCCCGGTCGGTGAGACGGTCAGCCTGCTGGAGGATGCCGGGCTCGAGGTCACCGAGGTGGAAGGGATGCGCCAGGACTACCACAGGACGATCCGCGCCTGGCAGGCCGCCTTCGAGCACCGGATCTCCGAGGCCGAAGCGCTGATCGGCAGCGAGGCGGTCAGGGTCTGGCGGCTCTACCTCTCCGGTGCCGCGCTCGCATTCGAGCAGGGCCGGATGAGCGTGCACCAGATCCTCGCCTCCCGGCCCGGCCCTGCTCCCGCGACCCCGGCGCCCAAGACCGCAGCACGTCCCGCTGCCGTGTCGGCCAGCGCCGGTGCGCATGCGGCTTCCGCCCGCCGTGCACGGGCCAGGACATGAGCGGCACCGCGATCGCGCTGGGAGTGTCCCTGGTGACGAGCGCGGCCCTGGTCGCCGGCCTGGCGCTGGTGACCTTTGCCATTGGCTGCCGCGCAGGCCGGCACAGCGTCCTGGACGTGGCCTGGGGAATCGGGTTCGGGCTGGTGGCGGTGGCGTCCCTGGCGGTGACTGCGGGGCACGGCAACACGGCGCGCCGCAGCCTGCTGGCCGGCTGCACGCTTGCCTGGGGGTTGCGGCTGGCGGGGTATGTCTGGTGGCGTAACCGGGGCCGCGGGGAGGATCCCCGCTACGCCGCGGTGCTGGACCGCGCACCCGGCAGCCGCAACGGCTACGCGCTGCGCCGGGTGTACCTGCCGCAGGCCGTGCTGCTCTGGCTGATCTCCGTCCCGGTCCAGGCAGGCATGGTCACCACCGCCCCGCCCGGAGCGCTGGCCTGGGCCGGCCTGGCGGTCTGGGCAGCGGGCCTGGGCTTCGAGGCGACCGGAGACTGGCAGCTTGCCAGGTTCAAGGCAGACCCGGCCAACCATGGCAAGGTCATGGACCGGGGGCTGTGGCGGTACACCCGGCACCCGAACTACTTCGGTGACGCCTGCGTCTGGTGGGGGCTCTTCCTGATAAGCGCCGGGTCGGCAGCCGGGCTCGCGGCTGTGTTCTCGCCGCTGGTGATGACCGTGCTGCTGGTAGCGGGCAGCGGCAAGCCGATGACCGAGGCGCGCATGGCCAAGCGGCCCGGCTATGCCGAATATGTTGCTCGTACCAGCGGGTTCGTCCCGCTGCCGCCGCGGCGGATCAGTCATCCGGGGTGACGGACGGCCGGGGCGGCCCGCCCCGGGCGGGCAGGATCGCAGGGGCTGTTCGCAGCAGCCGCGCGGCCCAGCCCGGAAGCCACCAGTTGAATCTGCCAAGCAGCGAGACCAGGGCGGGAACCAGCAGCGACCGGACCACGGTCGCGTCGAGAAGGATGCCAGCGCCGACCCCGGTGGCAAAGATCTTCAGGAAGGTGAATGGCGCGGCCGACAGCGCCACCATGGCGTGACGCGCCCGTCCGCGGAGGCGAGAGCGGGCGATGATGCCGGGCCGTAGCAGGCTATCCGGGCCTGGCCGTGCCAGCGCCGGGCCGCCGTGGCCGCGCCGGCACAGCCCGTGCGAAGATCCGCTCGTATGCGCGGCTGCCGCACGGTGGTGCCCGCGGGCAGCCGGATGACCGGCACCAGCGGCGGCTGGCTACCGCCGCTGCCGAATGCGGCAACGATCGCTGCATCGGCCCTGGCGCTGGGCGTGCCGGGGATCTCGAAGTCCTGGCTGAGGTGACGGCCGAGCAGCGCAGCGGCATAGCCGCCGGCTAGAAGCAAGATCAGCCAGGTCAGGGCTATGCGCCTGCGGTGCGAAAGCACCCACCGGGTGATGAAGGTCATCGCTGGTACTGGCCGGACTACTGCGGTGCCGTCCCGGAGAGTCCGGGACGGCACCGCAGCGTCGCGTGCCGGCGGCTCCGGCTCCTGCTGCCGGCCTAGTACCGCAGCAGGGTGGTAGCGGTTCCGAGCTCAAGGCCGGGCGTGAACAGGCTGGTACCGAAGGTCGCATTGAGGGCATTGGCCGCGACCTTGGTGAGCCGGGCGACGATGCCAGAGACCATGGCAGCATGACGACCGGCCGCAATCTTCGCATGAGCCAGGCTGAGCCGCAGCAGCGGCACGCGTACCTTCGGGTTGCCGTTCACCTCGGCGGTGAGCAGGGCCGACTTCGTGCGAATGGTGAAGTTGCTGACCAGGATCTGCTTTCCGGTCGAGGGAGACAGGAACAGGATGCCGCCGCTGTGCCGGACCGTGGCGCCGAGCGGACTCAGGGTCAGCCGGCCGCCGGTCACCGGGAAGCTGAACCGGGCCACGACGCCGTTCTTGCCAATCGTCACGCCCTCGGTGCCCGGCAGCGTGGCAATTGGCACGATTCCGCGGCCGAGCAGGGCCACGGCAACCCCCGGTGCGGTGTACAGCGAGGTATGCCCTCCGGTCAGCCGCAGGCCCTGACCGGTCCCGGTCGGCGCCGCCACCGCGGCCGACGCGGATGCCGCACCTGCCGCGGGGGCCAGAAGAGCGGCGGCCGCCACGCCAGTTACCACGATCCGCCTGAATACTCGCATGTCATCTCCTTCCGGCCGCGCTCAGTGGCGGCTCTCATGCTGAGATACGACCGGTGCTGGCCTGGCGGATGCAGGCCCGGAGCGCCTGAGCCGGTGAGCCCAGGCAGGCGGGGTTACCCTGCCGATCCGCCACGGCCGCTGCTCATGGCCGTCGGCGGCAGGGAACCACGGACCACGCTGGTCCGTGAGTGCAGCGTGCTGCCATTGAAGGGCTGCAGGGACACGTCGATCCGGGAGTAGAAGCGCAGGTCGGTACCCGGCGGGATGACGAACCTCCCGGTATGCGCGGAGTCAAGGTCACCGAGGGATATCATGCTCACGCCGTTGCGGCCGAGCAGCCAGACCTCGTAGAAGCCGGGCCTGGCAGGTGCCCGCAGTGAGACGATGAGCAGCCGCTGAGAACGGGTCGCCTGCATCACTGCCGTTCCCGAGGCAGAGTGCCACTGCGGGAACTGCGGCAGCGGCCGGAGTTCGATCCTCGCAACAGCGCTGGTGGCAGGTGCTGAGATCAGATGCGCGATGCCGGCGGCCGCGGCGGAGCCGATGATCAGGCCGGCGGCCAGCCCCGCCAGGGCCGTTGCTGCGCGGCTGTGCCTCCAGCCCGGCCGGGCCCGATCAGCGGTTCTTGCCGCAGGGTGACCGTCGTGGCCGGTCTCCTCGATGGGCCGCGGATATTGCCCGCCGTCCCGTAGCTGTCCGGCTATCCGCTGCCACACGGCATCTGGTGGCGTCTCCAGGTGCTCCGCCTCGCCGTGCCGGGCCAGGGCCACTACCTCGGAAAGCCGTGCCAGTTCGCTACGGCAGTCCGCACAGGTCATGGTGTGCTCGTGGGGAGCGCTGCCCACTGGCTCGCCCAGTGCCAGGAGGGCGAGGGTCTCCGGGTCAGTGTGAGACACCGTCTGCCTCCAGCCGGGTGCGCAGCCGCATCAGCCCGCGGCGGATGTGGCTTTTCACGGTGCCGAGCGGAAGCCGCAGCGCTCCCGCGATCTGCTCGTGGGTCAGGCCAGAGTAGAACGCCAGCGCCATCACCAGCCGTTGCTGCTCGGGAAGCCTGGCCAGTTCGTCGGCGAGCACGATCCGGTCCACCACGCGATCGGATGGTGTCTCGGTGCTATCGCTGGGCGCGCCGCTCGCCACCCGTGCGAGGACCCGGCTGTCTCGCTGCCGGCCGCGCAGCGCGTCAGCGATCCTGTTGCGAGCGATGGCGACGAGCCATCCGCCCAGGCTGCCTCTGGCAGGGTCGAATGCCTGCCGGCTGCGCCAGGCGGATACGAAGACCTGCTGGGTGACGTCCTCGGCATCTGGCCGGCTCCCGAGGGAGCGCAGCGCGATGGTGTAGACCAGCGGAGCGAAGCGCTCATAGGCCCGTGGCAGCGCGTCTGGCTGGCCCGCGCTGAACGCGCGCGCGATCTCGTCATCAGCCGCCCTGTCCACCACCCCGACGACAGTAGTGCACCGATCCGGCCGGGCTCGATCCGGACCGCGATGGCCCGCGGTCATGCTGGCCGGCGGCACCGCGGGGATACCGCGATCAGCCCGTCCAGGCGGCAGTCACCGCTTGCGGCCATGGTAAGCGGCAACAGCCGCACGGTGATCCACCAGGGGATCCGGGTACCCGCACGCTCGGCGGGTCCGTGGATCCGGATCGTGAATCAGGCCTGCCGGAAGTGCGCCAAGCTCCGGGACGTAACGGCGGATGTAGTCACCGGCAGGGTCGAACTTCCTTCCCTGGCGGGCAGGGCTGAGCACCCGGTGCCGGCTGGTGTCGGTGCCGGTCCCGGCAACCCACTGCCAGTTCATCTGGTTGACCGCGAGGTCGCCGTCAGCCAGATGGCGCAGGAAGTGCGCCGCCCCGAGGCGCCAGTCAAGGTAAAGGTCCTTGGCCAGGAACGATGCCACGATCATCCGCGCTCTGTTCGGAAGGAAGCCCTCCGCCGCGAGCTGGCGCATCCCGGCGTCCACCACCGGATACCCGGTTCGCCCGGACTGCCAGGCAGCCAGCGCGTCCGGGTCGTCAGTCCAGCGGTCGCCACGATCGCGGAAATCGTGCCGTGCCGCGCCGGGGTAGGCGGCAAGCAGCTGGCAGAAGAAGTCCCGCCACGCTAGCTGCCGGACAAAGGCGTCAGCACCGGGATTGCCGCACGCCGACGCCGCTACTTGCAGCGGGGACAGGCAGCCCAGGTGCAGGTAGGCCGACAGCCGGGACGTCTGACCGGCTGCCAGGTCATCCCGGTGGCGGTCATAACCGCTCAGATCCCCTGACAGCCATGCCCGCAACCGCGCCTGGCCGTGCCGCTCTCCGCCCGTAAGAGCCCCCGCAGCCGGCCGGGCGGCCGGCCGTAGGGTCAGTTCGGCGAGGTCGGGAAGGTGGCCGGCATCGACTCCTGGCGGCAGCGGAACGGCCTGCGGGATGGCGGCCTGGCGCCGCAGCGTGACCTGCTGCCAGCGCCGGAAATACGGAGTGAATACCCGGTACGCTCGCCCGCCCGGCGGCGTAATCGCGCCGGGCGGAACGATGGTGATCCCCGGATGGCGGACCACCCGCAGCCGCAGCCGTGCTGCTTCCCGGTCCAGCCTGGCAAGGCGTGCCGCGGCATATCCGGAGACGTCCTCGCTGACATGGATGTCCGAGGCTGCCGCCGCGGAGGCTGCCGCCAGCACCTGGGCGACCCAGTCGCCCCGCCGCACGGCCAGCGCCCCGCCCAGCGCTCGCAAGCTGGCGTCGAGGTCGGCAAGCGCCTGAAGGAGGAATCGCAGCCTGTTCACGTGCCCGGCACTGCGCGCGACGATCGGCTCGTCGAACACGAACAACGGCAGCACTGCAGCGGACCTGGCGCATGCCGTGCTCAGCGCCGGATTGTCGGCCACCCTCAGATCCCGGGTGAACACGACCAGCGAACTGGCCATGTGACCTTCTTACCGCTGACTGGTGCGGAGAGTCTCCGGCGGCCGCGAAATGAGTCGATGGCGAGGGCCTGCCGGCGCGGGTGTCCTGCTCTCGGGCCGCTTGGTATGAGCCGGCCGGCGGCGGCGGCCGTGCGACGCGGCCTGCTGAACGCGACGCGGCCAGCTGAAATAGCCGTCCCTGCACCGGGGAGCCTGGCTGCCTTAGTACCGTGGGGAAGGTGAGCGTGGGGGGCGATCACGGGCCGTCAGGGGCGCGCGCACGGGGGCACAGGGCGCCGGCCCGATCGGGACAGCCGGGCGCGGGCGCGGCTGCGCCCCGGGCCGGGAACCCGGGGTCGTCCCGGCCCGCCCACGACCAGCGGGATGCCCTGGACGCAGCGGACCAGCCCGGCTTCCATGACTACGTGATGTCCCGCGGGCGAGTCCTGCTCCGGGCCGCCTACCTGCTGACCGGCAACATGTCCGACGCCGAGGACCTCGTTCAGGCCGCACTGGCGAAGACTTACCAGGCCTGGGACCGCATCGAGGACAGGAGCGCGGTGGACGGATACGTCCGGCGTGCCATGGTCAACACGCACATCTCGTGGTGGCGCCGCCGCCGGCTCGAGGAGTTCCCGACCGACGAGGTCCCGGACCAGGCTGTCGCCGATCACGCGGGCAGCAGCGACCTTCAGGAGACCGTGCGGAAAGCGGTCGATCGCCTGCCGCAGCGCATGAGAGAGGCCGTGCTGCTGCGCTTCTATGAGGACATGACCGAGTCCGAGGTCGCCGATGCCCTTGGCGTCAGTCTCGGCACGGTCAAGTCCACGGTGGCGCGGGCCATGGCTAAGCTCCGCATCGATTCCGACCTGCGCTCGGACTAGCCGCCAGTCGGCACGGATGACCGCCGGGGTGACGTTTCAGCGCGCACGTGGCACTATCCACCCCAGGGACTTCGTCGTGCCCGCAGCGCCGGGCAAGCAAGCACAGGAGGCTGGCCGTGCGCAGCACCATGATGGACGTGCCGCTGACCATAACCGGGCTGATGCGGCACGCCGTGACGGCGTACCGGGGCCACGAGGTGGTCACCTGGACCGGTCAGGGGAGCAGGCGGCAGTCATTCGCCGAGACCGGCGTGCGCGTCGCGCGCCTGGCGAACGCGCTGCGTGAGCTGGGCGTGACGGCCGACCAGAGGGTCGCCACGCTGATGTGGAACAACGCCGAGCACCTGGAGGCGTACCTGGCAGTGCCGTCAATGGGCGCGGTACTGCACACCCTGAACCTCAGGCTGGCCCCCGCTGAGATCGGCTACATCGCCACCCACGCCGGGGACGAGATCGTGATTGCCGACGCGACCCTGGTGCCGCTGCTGGCCCAGGTACTGCCGAACGTGCCCGGGATACGGCACGTGATCGTGGCCGGGGCGGGCGCGGACCTGGCCGGCATCGAGGCGGGCGACAGGCAGGTGCATTCTTACGACGAGCTGCTGGCCGCCCAGCCCGACTCGTTTGACTGGCCGGAACCAGACGAGCGGTCCGCGGCCGCCATGTGCTATACGAGCGGGACGACCGGAATGCCCAAGGGCGTCGTCTACAGCCACCGGTCCGCTTACCTGCACTCGATGGCGGCGTGCATGGGCAATGCGTTCGGCCTGGCCGAGGGCGACCGGGTACTGCCGGTCGTGCCGATGTTCCACGCGAACGCCTGGGGCCTGCCCTACGCGGCGATGCTGGCCGGCGCCGACCTGATCATGCCGGACCGGTTCCTGCAGGCTGAGCCGCTCATCCGGCTCATCGAGGCGGAACGGCCGACGATCGCCGGGGCCGTGCCGACCATCTGGAACTCGCTGCTGCTGCACGTCCGGGAGCACGGCGGCGACCTCTCATCGCTGCGCATGGTTCCGTGCGGCGGCTCGGCGGTGCCGCACGCGCTCCAGGAGGCCTACGAGAAGGAGCTCGGCGTCCGTATCGTGCACGCGTGGGGGATGACAGAGACGTCGCCGCTCGGCAGCATCGCCCACCCGCCCTCCGGCGTGACCGGAGAGGAGGCCTGGCATTACCGCGACACCCAGGGCAAGCTGTTCTGCGCGGTGGAGGCCAGGCTCGTCGGCGACAGCGGCCAGGTGCTGCCCAGCGATGGCGTGGCGGTCGGCGAGATCGAGGTCCGCGGGCCGTGGGTGACCGGGAGCTACTACAAGGACGACGATCCGGCGAAGTTCCACGACGGCTGGCTTCGCACCGGCGACGTCGGGACGATCGACGAACTCGGTTACATCACGCTGACCGACCGGGCCAAGGATGTCATCAAGTCCGGCGGCGAGTGGATCTCTTCGATGGAACTGGAGAACATCCTGATGGCGCATCCCGCTGTCGCGGAGGCGGCCGTCATCGGGGTGGCTGACGAGAGGTGGGGGGAGCGCCCGTTCGCCGCGGTCGTGCTCACCCGGCCCGGTGCCGCGTCCGCAGCCGACCTGCGGTCCTTCCTCGGCGAGCAGGTGCCGAGATGGAAGCTCCCGGAACGCTGGTCGTTCATCTCCGAGGTGCCCAAGACCAGCGTCGGCAAGTTCGCGAAGTCGAAGATCCGGGACGCCTACGCCCGCGGCGAGTACGAGGTGATCGAGGCGCGCTGACGCATCCTGCGGGGCAGGCCTGCGTGAGCCCCTGCCCGGGTCGGAGGGCTGCCATCTGTATGACCGGTCCCAAGCTGTATGACCGGTCCCAAGGCACACCCTGACCCCAGTTTCTGGCCGGCTCTCGGCTGCTGCCGCAGCGTCCGTACCTTTCGGCCCTTGCCTTAGCCGGCATGCTCCTGACCTGGCACGCTCCTGCGCGGCCCACGCTGACCGCGGCTGGCCGCTCGCCTGGCGGCAAACTCTGGCCAAGAAAAGTTGAACCCGATTCCCCCGGCGTCCGTGAACAGGAGAGCTAGCTCACTGTGCGCGCGGGCGGGCAGCTTTCCTGGGCACGCGACGTCCTGCGGTTCTTTGGCCCGTTTGCCCCGTGCTGGACGAACTTACAGGGAATGGGGGAGTAGTCCGTGTCTAAGGCACACCGGATTGCCTGGGCGGCCACCGCCCTGGCAGGCGCCGCGGCGACCGCGGCACTAGCCGTCGCACCTGCTGCGCAGGCGAGAACACCGGGATCCTTTATCGGCAGATTCCACAAGCTCACGACGATCGGCTCGACCGTCCCGGCCAACGGGGATGTGAACCCGTATGGGACGGCGCTGGTCGGCATGAGCCAGGGCTCGCTCGTCAAGGGCAACGTCCTGATCAGCAACTTCAACAACGTCAAGAACCAGCAGGGGACAGGCACCACGATCGTTCAGGTCTCACCGTCCGGGAAGCTGAGCGTGTTCGCCAAGATCGTGGCGTCCAGGCTTCCCGGCCGCTGCCCCGGTGGCGTGGGCCTGACCACGGCGCTGCAGATCCTGCGCGGCGGCTGGGTCGTAGTCGGCAGCCTGCCCACCAAGGACGGCACTGCGGCCACCTCAGCCGCGGGCTGCCTGATCGTCCTCGACAACCGTGGTCACGTTCGCGAGACGTTCTCGGGCCACGGCATCAACGGCCCTTGGGATATGGCTTCCACAAGCCGCGGGCCGATGACGGAACTGTTCGTCAGCAACGTGCTGAACGGGACGAAGGCCGCCGGTGCCACGGTGGTGCACAGGGGCACGATCCTTCGCCTGGGCCTGATGGTCGGTGGCTCGAAGCCGCCGCGGCTGATGAGCATCACCAAGATCGGATCGGGCTTCCCGCAGCGGACCGACCCGGCCGCGCTCGTCATAGGCCCGACCGGTCTCGGCCTCGCCCCCAATGGCACCCTGTACGTGGCCAACAGCCTGGCTAGCGCCATCAACGCGATCCCGGACGCGGTCTCGCGCTCCAGCAGTGCGGGGACCGGCAAGATGATCACCACGGGCGGGGCGCTCAGCACGCCGCTAGGCCTGATCCTCGCGCCGAACGGTGACGTGCTCACCGTCAACGGCGGGAACGGCCTCATCGTCGAGACCAGCCCGTCCGGCATGCAGGTCGCCAAGAAGATGCTCGATTCCTCGGGAAGCCCGCCCGGTGCCGGTGCCCTGTTTGGCCTGGCCTTGGCTCCCGCCAACGCGGGCGTGTACTACGTGGACGACGCGGTGAACACGCTGCGCCTGCTCCACTAGCCCTTTCGAGGTCGCCGGCAGGCGGGCCGGCCACTTGCCATTGGCCGCCGTTGGCATCGGCCGACCGGCTACTCGCCGCTGAGATAGTCCGGCGGCCACCGCCCGTGCGGGCGGTGGCCGCCGGGCTGCGTGGCGCCACTGTCCCAGGCCTCACGGCTGCGGAGCCGCGCGCCATTCTGGCCAGGCAGGCGCCCCTCCGAGGTTCAGAGCGCCGGGACGCCTGGTGAGCCTGGGTCTTTGCCCGCGCCCGGCCGGTCCCGGTACCCTGGGAACCGGCCCGCAGGGCCGCTGGGAGGCTTCGCCTAGTCCGGTCTATGGCGCCGCACTGCTAATGCGGTTAGGGTTCGCGCCCTTCCGGGGTTCAAATCCCCGAGCCTCCGCCCCTGTGACCTGGGAGTCCGCGCCAGTCCGCCGGGCTCCTGGGTTCGCGTTAGTGATCATCCTGGCCTCCAGATGGACCAATGATGGTCCCAGCGGGCGCAAGCACGGCCAGCGCGCTCTCGTACCAGCCCACCGGCACCAGCACTGCGGATGGCGTCGTGTAGCGCAGCAGAACGATGTGCTCGCCCTGGTGCTCGACCTCGTTGAGCAGGCCTCGCCAGTGGCGCCGCGCCTCATCGCTCTGCACCTCCCGTGCCATGGGATGAGCGTATCCTGTGTCGTGCGACTCTGACTAGACCGCCACGGTCAGCCAGGGATGAGCGAGCGATTCGCCGCGGCGGTCGTAGGGAGCAGTTTCCTGGCACTTCGGCATTTGTCATAGAACCCGAGGTAAGGCGAGGCGGCGTGAGGGAATTTCGGTACTGGACCCGCAACAAACTGGGGATCCTGACCGGCTACCTGTCGGCGTTCAACCAGGCCGCTTACCTGAAGGCGTCAGAGCGGCTCTATATCGACCTGATGGCGGGCTCGCCGACCAACAGGGACAGGGAGACCGGGGAGGAGTTTGACGGTTCGGCCAGGCTGGCGCTCCAGGCTTCGCCGTCGTTCACGCGCCTGGCATTCTGCGAAAAGCCTGAGCAGGCGGCGGCTCTTGAGGCCGACCTGCGGCACCGGCATCCGGGCCGGCACTTCCGGGTGTACCCAGGTGACTGCAACCAGACCATCGATCGTGTGCTGGCCGATCTGGCACCTTGGCGCTGGGCGCCCACGTTCGTGTTCGTGGACCAGCAGGCCGCGGAGATTCACTGGCAGACCCTGGTGAAGCTGGCCGCCTTCCGGGCCGGCGAGAGGAAGGCGGAACTCTGGATCTTAATGTCACCCGCCGAGATCATCAGGGGCGTGACGGGCACCAGCGGAGCCGCGTTCGGCGCCAGAGTCGATGCACTCTATGGCAACAGCACGTGGCGGCGGATCCAGAGAGCGCGAGGCCGCGATTCCATCAGCCCGGAAGAATACCGTGACCAGATGGTCAATCTGCTGCGCTGGCAGTTGGAGCATGATCTCGGCTACAGCATGACTGCGCGGATCCCGATGAGGATGCCGAACAACATGCCGCTCTATGACATGGTGTTCGCGACCGACCACCCGGTCGGCAACAAGATCATGACGCACCTGTACCAGAACGCGGCGAAGCGCGAGCCGGGGATGATCCAGGAGGCCAAGACCCGCGCCAAGCGCCAACGGGAGGACCGGGCTGGCATGGTCCCGATGTTCGATATGGAACCGCCGGAAGTCACGGTCGACAGCATCGCGTGGGAGCCTAGCCCGTCGTGGGATCCGTCCGTTGCATCATGGTGGTGACTGGCGCCTACAGTGCCACGGCTGTGGGCATCTGATCCCACAGCTGGCCGTCCAGTTCGCGGCCCAAGGCCTTCGGGGTCCGGCCGCCCCACTGCTTGAAGAAGAACGGCACTTCGGCCCGCTGGCAGGCGTCGCGGATGCCTCTCGCCCAGTCCAGCTGCATCGGCCGGTAATCCGGCCCCGATTCGCCGCCCGCGATGACCCAGCCGATGCCCGACAGGTCAATGTCATTGAGCGGGCCGAGCAGCGGCTCACAGGACAGGAACCGGACTGCTGCGGGCACCTGGCGTAGATGCCCGATGCGGGGCATGGCCGCCGCATTTTCCACCGACACGCCCATCCAGAGGTTTGGTGGCCAGCGCAGCTGGTCGGCCAAGCGCACCAGACGCAGCGACCTCTTGGTGAGCACCTGATAGGTGTGCTGTGGGGTATCGGCGATGACGTCGAAGACATCACGCACGAAGCCAAGGGGGATCCTGGCGTGGAACAGGTCGCTCATAGAGTTCACGAAGACAACGCGCGGCGAGCGCCATCGGTAGGGCTCGTTGATCGCATCGCGGTGCACGGCGACGCCGAAGCCGGGCCCCGATGTTCTCGGATCGCCATCGTGCTGGTACTTGGCCACGCCCATTGCCTTCAGCCGCTTGGCGAGGGTGAGCGCATAGCAGTGATCGCAGCCGGGTGAGACACGGTCGCAGCCGGTCACGGGATTCCAGGTCACCTCGGTCCACTCGATAGCTGACCAGTTAGCCATTGCGCTGTGTCCTCCCGTCCGGTTTTTTGATCTTCTCCTACTCTGTCAGCGCGTGGAAGCCGGTTCCACGATATTTGTGATCATCCTCAAATCGAAGTTATGTTCTAATCAGGCGTGTCGTCTGTGGTAACCTCTGGCGCTCAGCCATCAGCACCGGGGATGTTACGACGCGGAATGCAGGCGGCGATCGCCGCGGCGGCTGCGGCGTCAAGCTCCTCGGCAACTTCGGTGTAGACGTCCATGGTGAACGCGCTCGTGGCATGCCCGAGCCGCTCGGAGATGACCTTGGCGGGCTGGCCGGCCGCGAGCAGCATCGTAGCCGTACCATGCCGCAGGTCATGGAACCGGATCGGCGGCAGCCCGGCCGGTGAGCGCGCCGAACCGGGTGCTGGCCCAGCCCGGGCGCAGCGGCGTGCCGTCCTCGCGGGTGAACACGCGCCCGGAGTCGGTCCAGGCCGGGCCCCAGGCGATCCGCTCGGCAAGCTGTGCCTTGCGCCAGGCGCGGAGGACCTCGATGGTGCCCGGGTCGATCGCCATCTGCCGGTCGGAGTCCTCGCTCTTGGTCGAGTCCAGCGCATCGTCAACCTGCGCCTGGCGGACGTGCACACGGCCGCGGTCGAGGTCGAGATCGGACCAGCCGAGGCTCACCAGCTCGGAGCGGCGCAGCCCGCAGTAGGCGGCGACGTGGAACAGCGCATACAGCCGCTCGGCGGCGCGCGGCGGATTATCGCTGGCGCCAGTGAGTCGAGGAACGCCCCGCACTGGGCGGCAGTCCAGGCCATGACCGGCGCCGGGATCTCGCCCGTCTGGCGCCGCCGGTCGACGCGCGGGGCGGTCCGCGCCAGCGGGCGCAGCTTCCGGCCGCCGCGCTTGCCGCCTGGCTTCACCGCGGCGGCCGGGTTGTACGGGAGCGTGTGCGGCACCGCGTCGGCCAGGGCGCTGAGCGCCACGGAGTGGATCCGCTTGATCCGGGCCTCCGACAGCGGCCGGGTCGAGACTCGCCTGCCGTCGCGCTCGCTGCGGCCCGCCAGCAGGCGGCGCAGTAGATCCCCGCGCTCGGCGGCTTGGCCGGGCCGGTTGATCAGCCGCATGGCCGCGTACAGGTCGCGGAAATGATGATCGCGCAGGTCGGCCAGGCGCACATGGCCGAGCCCGGGGCGGAAGTACAGCTCGACCGCTTCCCGGTAGCTGGCAAGGGTGCTTGGCTTCAGCTCGGCCTCGGCCTGCCACCAGCGCAGCCGCCGGGCCAGGTAGTCGCCGAACGTGGTCCTCCGGTCCTCGATGTGGCCGCCCTGGCCGAGCCGCCCGAGCGCGGCGATTAGCGCTTCCTTGCACTCGTCCTTGGTCCGGTAGGGGCTGATCCGCGGCCGTCTGCGGCGCTGGTTGGCCGCGCGCGGCGCCTCGTAACGGGCATACCAGGCGCTGTGTCCGCGGCGCTCCAGCTCGGGGCACGACTTGCCCAGCAGGCGGCCGGTCGCGGCGTCCCGGCACGAGCACGCCCGGTAGGGCTCGGGCAGCTTCACCGTGAATCCTCGGGCCGCGCCAGCCCTCGGCGGTCAAGCTCGCGCCGCAAGTGCCCGCCGAGCAACTCGCTCAAGCCGATGTAGAAGTCGCCCATCTCCCGGTTATGGCGCTCCAGCCCGGCGCGGATCTTGTCGGGATCCCTCTCGCTCAGGAGAGCTATGTTCCGGTGGCATACGTCGATGAAATCGGCGATCCGCTGGCGCAGCTCGTCGTCTAGCACGCGGGCCCGGAGGCGCTGGACGGAGACGACGACCTGGAACGCCTCGTCGCTGAGGCCCTCGGGCAGTTGATAGAGCTGGCCGTGCTCTTTGACGGTTCGCAAGTCCTGAAGATTGATCTTCGCCGTGACCCGGACAAGGCGCTGCAACTCGTCTTGCAGCTCCAGCAAGGTATCGCGCTGGAACGTGTGACGGTCCTCCTCTAGGCGCTCGCCGAGCGCCTCCCGCCGGGTGGCCGTCTCACGGGCCGCGGCCCGCTGATCGCGGGCCTCCTCGTTGCGGCCAGCGAGCCAGTAGCCGCCGAGACCGCCCAGCAGCGTGGTGACCGGGCTGACTACCGCCACCCACGACGCAACATCCACGGCGCCAGATGCTAGCCCGCGGCGGCGACATCCTGGCCCATCTGCGGGCCATCAGCGCGTGTCGCGACTGGCAGACGGGGTGCTACCGCATGCAAGGTGCGGTTACTCCGGCGTGGCAGCAGTCCGATTCGGCCCGCCGCGGTTGCCCGTGATCACTAGTAATGCCTAGGTGTGCACGACACGGGATCAGCCGCCCGCCTCCGGCTCCAGGCCTGGTTCAGCCTGCCGCCGGGCCGGGCCGGGCGATCGCGGCGCCGACCGCAGATCATGCGCGGGCTCCCGAGTACCTTCGTTTCGCTCGCCCGGCCGGTTGGCGAGTTCTCGCGGAAGCGGTGGCGGTGCCAGTCCGGCCTGGCGCATAACCTCCCGGACGCTGCGCAGGCCGCTGCGGGCCAGATCCTCCCGCTCACGCAGTTGCTCCTCCCGGTAGCGGAACAGTTCCTCATCTATGAGCGGCGTCCTGTGGTGCCCGCTGTCGGCCGCGAACGGATCCGTGCCATAGTCCGCCTCGATAACGCGCCGCTCGGCCGGGTCACGAAGCGCTTCGCGCCAGCGCGCCCGCCACGCCCCGAGTTGCGTGACCATGGCCCGCCACCGTTCCAGCAAGTAATCGTGCTCGCGGAACAGCCGGATAGCGTCCTGCGCCTCATAGTCAGCCGGGGCGGCTTCCAGCCCGGCCGTTGACTCCTGGCGCCGCGCCTCGCTGAACCGGTACCCGAGCGCCGGATCATCATGGTGGATGCCGAGGGCGGCGTTGATCAGCTGCGCCTCATCCCAGTCCCGGCGCGACACCGGGCTCGCGCGCCAGGCACAGAACGCCTGCTTACTGAAAGCCCGGCACCCGGCAGGTCACCGCCACGGGAATACCGTCGGCGGCAAGGTCAAGGACCAGCGGGTACCTCATCTCGGGGAGATCTCCCGGGCGAAGTAAGCCGCCGCCCGGCGCAGGATCTCGTTCTCCTGCTCCAGCGTCTTGTTCCGCTTCCGCAGGTCCCTCAGCTCCGCGGACCCGCTGCTGGTGACGCCCGGCCGGACGCCGTCATCCACATGGGCGATCTTCAGCCACCGGTGCGGGCACGACTCGAAGACCCCGAAATCCCTCGCGATCTGCGGCACCGGCGCCTCGCCCTTACGGGCAACCGCGACCACGTCGCGGCGGAACTCCAGGGGGGACGGTCCGGGCACGATGAACATCCTTCCAGCGAGGACCAGATCCTCACAGGCAAGGAGTCAACTCAGCCGGGGGCAGTCCCGCCCGCGCTTCCGCGCAGTCCCGCTGAGCGTCCTCTGGGAGGTGGGAACGGCACCCGCGTAGGGCAGGCTGTCGGGCGACGTGCTCCGCGGTCGGGGCGACGACTGGCAACGGGGTGACCGCTGGCGTCAATGCCGGCGGCGGTCTCCGGGTAGTTGGCTCGCATTGCCATGCAGCCCCCGGGTCGGCAGGCGCTAGGGTCGATCGGTGAGCAGGCGGGCGGTTCTGGTGACCGGGGCATCGCGCGGGATCGGCCGGGCGATCGCGGAGGCTTTCGCGGCGCGTGGTGACCGGGTCGCGCTGCATTACCGCGCCCCGCGTGAGCCGGCCGGCGATGTGCTCGACGGCCTCGCAGGCACCGGGCACGTCGCGGTGCAGGCTGACCTTGCCGACCCGGAAGCCGTGCGGCGCATGGTCGACCGCGCGGCCAGGGCCCTCGGCGGCCTGGATGTACTGGTCAACAACGCCGGCATCTACGTGCCGCATCCGGTCACCGAGGTCAGCTACGAGCAGTGGCAGGCGGTGTGGCAGGAGACGCTCGCGGTCAACCTGACCGGCGCGGCCAACGTCGCGTGGTGCGCGGTCCGGCACATGCTGGCCGCAGGCGGCGGCCGGATCGTCAACGTCTCCTCGCGCGGCGCGTTCCGGGGCGAGCCCGCGCATCCGGCCTACGCTGCCAGCAAGGCTGGGATGAACGCGCTGGGCCAGTCCCTGGCGCAGGCCCTGGGCCGCTACGGGATCGCCGTCACCACCGTGGCCCCCGGCTACGTGCAGACAGACATGACCGAGCGGCAGCTTGGGTCGCCGGAGGAGACCAGATCCGTGCGCAGAGCCCGTTCGGCCGGGTCGCGACGCCAGACGAGATCGCGGCGGCCGTCGTTTACCTAGCCTCGCCCGAGGCCGAATGGGCCAGCGGCGCGATCCTGGACCTGAACGGCGCCTCGTACCTGCGCACGTAGCGAGTTGCCTGCACGGACGGCGAGCTGCACCAGTGGCGAGTTACTGCCGCATGCAGCGAGCCCGGCCCGGCCGGGCCTAATCGGGATCACGGCGGCGGCGCCGGCGGCACCACGACGATCATCGTCATGGACGCCGGCTCGGTGCTCTCGTTGGCATACCGGTGCGGCAGGCCGCCGGGGAAGCGGGCGCTGCAGCCCGCCGCGACTTCATGGCGCTGGCCCGCCACCGTCAGCGTGACGATGCCGGACTCGACCCAGATCATCTCCCGGGTGGCGGGCGCGTGCGGATCCCCGCCGAACGCCTCGCCGGGCTGCAGGATCCACCGCCATAGCTCGGCGGCCCACGGTGGCTGAGTCGCCGCGATGATGGTCCCGGTGCCGCCGGCGGGACCGGTCCACAGCCGCCTGGCCTGGTCCGGGCCGGTGATCCGGACAGGAGGGTCGGTCGCGTCGAGCAGCCTGGTGACCGGGACGCCGAAGGCGTCGGCGACTCTCGCGAGCGTGGCGAGGTTCGGGTTCGAGCGGCCCTGCTCAAGCGCTACGAGCACGCCCTTGCTCACGCCGGACCGGCCCGCTAGCTGATCCAGGGACCAGCCGTGCTCAGCCCGCAGGGACTGAACGGCGCTCGCCAGGGCGCCGGAAACCGCGGCCGGGTCAGTCATTCCCTCAGCCTCCTGCTCTCCGCGGGCCGCGACCGCCTTAGCCACCCGGCGCACATGCCGGTCGGTCACTATAATGAATCATCTGGTTCATTATTCCGACCGAGTGGCGACAGGACGGCGCGCTGTCATGGTGATGATCTTCGCACTCACGGCTGCGGTGCTGTACGGGAGCGCCGACTTCCTCGGCGGCACTGCGTCCCGCAGGGTGAGCGCGATCTCGGTGCTCCAGGTCGCGAAGGCTGGCGCACTGGCCGTTTCGCTCGCGGCCGCGGTGGCCTCGGGCGAGGTGATCAGATCGGCGGGCCTGTCCTGGGGTGCGGCGGCCGGCGTGATCGGGGGCGTTGGCATGATCGTCTTCTATGCCGGGCTCGCCGCCGGGCCGATGGTGGTCGTCGCGCCGGTTTCCGCGGTGACCTCGACCGTCGTGCCCGTGGCTGCGGCGCTTGTCATGGGCGAGCGGCTGACCCCCTCCATGTACGCCGGGGCAGTGCTGTGCCTCGCTGCAGTGGCCGTCATCAGCGTCGGCCCGTCGCCCGGCGGCCAGCAATCCGGCGGCGGCCGCGCCGTGCTCGGCCTGGCCTACGGTCTGGCGTCCGGGATTGCCTTTGGCCTGTTCCTGCTCCTGATCAGGAACGGCGGCGAGAGCGGAACGCTCTGGCCCGTGGCAGCCGCCCAGGCAGGAGGCGCGCTCGTGGCGCTCCTGGCGGGCGCCATTGCCAGGGCCAGGCCGGTGACCCCTGCTGCGGGCCGGCTGACATACGTGGCGGCACTCGGTGCCGGGGTCATCGACTCGACCGGCAATCTGTGCTACCTGCTCGCTACTCAGGCTGGCCTGTTCGGCCTGGCAGTCGTCCTGTCGTCGCTCTATCCGGCGGTGACCGTCCTGCTCGCCCGGTTCGTGCTGGGTGAGCGCATGCGCCGGGCGCAGGGCGCTGGCCTGGTGCTCGCGGTTCTCGGCATCATGCTGGTGACCCGGTAGGCGGTCCGGGCAGCCCGCGCGCTCCGTCAGGTGCCGTCGTCATCGTCGGAGTCGGTCGGCACCCTGCCCTCGCCGTCGCACCGCGGGCAGACGAACTCGCGGTATCCGCTGGCGATCAGCAAGGCCCGGGATGGCCCGTGCTCGCCCGAGAGGAGGAACTCCCTGGTGCCTGCGAACTCGCCGGGGAGCTGATAGTCATCGGGAAGCGGGTGCGGCGTGCCGAGACGGTCCTCGTCCGCCCATTCCTCGCCGGTCCCGGCACTGGCCCGTGCCCAGATGCTGCGCTCGCCCTGGCACATCGGGCAGCGCTTGTCCTTGATCGGGAACAGCATCCCGCAGACCTCGAGGTACAGGTGCTCCGGGTAGGGGAGATGGTCCACCGTGCGCAGGGCCTGGTCCTGGCCGGCCGACTCGACGATGAACTCGCCGTAGCCGAGCAGCCGCCCGGCAAACGACCGGCGGAAGCTCATGTCGGTCACCTTCGACAGCGGCATCATCGCGACCTTCCTGCTAAGCAGGCCCGTGGTGAGGAGCATTCTCTGCGAGGTCACGACAAAGTAATCAACGAGCCAGTTGGCGACCTTCCAGATCAGTCGCGCCGCCAGAACCGCGACGCCGACCCAGACGGCGATGGTGAGGAACTCGTTGCCGCTCAGTACGGTGGTTGATAGCGAGAGAGCGGCCAGGAACCCGGCGAGCATCAGGACCACTGGCCCGATCAGCACGGCGACATGCCGTCGCGTGAGAATCCGCTGCTCCTCGCGCGGCAGCAGGTAGCGGCTGACGGCCGCGGGACCGGCCGCGCCGCGAGTGGGGAACCGCATCCGATTACAGAGAGTTTATGAACTTCGACATCGAGTTGGCTGCAGAGTGCAGGCCGTTGTATGCGGAGTGAACGAAATGAGCGGCACCTGAGGGTGACGTGGCGAGGTAGTACACGATGAAGATGACGATCGCCCACATGATGACCTTCCTCAGCATCCCGATCACCTCCCGCTGCGCTCAAACGTGGTCTGCCTATGCCACTTGGCTAGCATAGCCCGTTCCATTTGACCGGCCAATCATCATGATCGACGGTAAAGGTCTACCCTAGTGCGTCAGCGGCTGAACGCGACCGGAACACGCCGTAACACCCCTGTCTGACCCACCCGAGGTGACGATGACCGATGCGACCGGCGGTGACTTCTCCGTCGTGGTCTTCCGGGAGGAGGACGCGTGGGAGGCGGAACTGCTGCCTACCGCGCTGACGGGGAACCTGGCGGGCCTGATCCAGGCTCTGCGCCAGCAGCCTGGCATCGGCGGCGTGATCGGCTTTGCCGTGGTGGGGGACGACTTCTTCGTCGCCCTGCGCGTGATCGGCACCGATGTGTCGGTCTTTCTCTCTGACCTGACCGCATCCGTGGACTGGCCCCTTGCCCGGCAGGTCCTGGAGTACCTGGACATCCCGGTGCCCGGTGACGAGGAAGATCTTGACCAGGTGCTCCCGGCCGGGGATATGTCGATCTTCGCCGACCTGGGCCTGGACGAGATGGACCTCGGGGCGATCTCGGGCGACCTGGATGCGTTCCCGGACGAGATGGTCCTCGCGATCGCCAAGCGGCTTGGCTTCGGGCACGCGATGGAGCGCGCACTCGATGTCATCCCGGGCACATAGCTCCGGCTCACCGGACGACCGCGGGTACCTCGCGGCCTATGTGCCCGCCATGCGCGAGGCCCTGGCGGAGGCCGCCCTGGCCGTGGCCGAGTCCGGCACCGCGGCCGCCGACGTGCCGGTGGGCGCGGTACTCGTGGACGGCGCGGGGAGCGTCGTTGCACGGGGCCATAATCGGCGGGAGGCCGACTCCGACCCCACGGCGCACGCTGAGATCGTCGTGATGCGCCGGGCGGCGGCCCGGCGCGGGACCTGGCGCCTGGACGGCCTGACCCTGGTGGTGACCCTGGAGCCGTGCATCATGTGCGCGGGCGCGGTCACCGCCGCCCGCCTGGACAGGCTGGTGTACGGCGCGGCCGACCCGCGGTCGGGCGCTGCGGGGTCGGTGTGGGATCTGCTGCACGACCGTCGCCTCGGCCACGAGGCCGAGGTGCTGGGCGGCGTCCTGGAATCCGAGTGCGGCGACCTGCTGCGCGAGTTTTTCCGCAGCCGCCGGTAAGAGACCAGCAAGGAGTCCTGCGGCCACCCCAGCGCGTCGGCCCGTCCCCGGGACATGCGCCGGGCGGGTTAGCGGGTCAGGTAGGCTCGGCCCCGGTGGAGTCGCCTAGCGGCCGAGGGCGCACGCCTCGAAAGCGTGTGAGGGGGCAACCCCTCCGTGGGTTCAAATCCCACCTCCACCGCCACTGACCTGGTACTACGTCAGTCCGGTCGTTTCCGCTCGCCCTGCCGCGGCCTCCTTGGCGCAGTCGTTCCGACAGGAGCAGGGCCATGTCAGCCGCTCATGATGCCTGAACGCTTCTCGGCCATGCTCATGGCCTGATCGAGGATCGCAACGGCACGGTCGATGTGGTCTTTCTCGATGACAAGCGGCGGGATGAGCTGGAACCGGTTGTAGTAGTAGCCGCCCTTCTCGAACAGCAGTCCTTCGCCGACGCAGTAGTCGAGCATCCAGGAGGCCTCCTCGGCGGCGGGCTCCTTGGTGGTCCGATCGCGGACGAATTCCAGGCCGATGAACAGGCCGCGGGCGTCGATCCAGCCGAGGATGGGGTGTCGGTCGTGGAGTTCTTCGAGATGCTGGCGGAAGTACTCGCCGAGCTCGCCGGCACGCCTGACTAGCTGTTCGGACTCGTACAGATCAAGGGTGGCGTTGGCCGCCGCGGCGGCGAGCGGAGTAGCCGCGAAGGTGGCGACATGCGCGCCCGGCCCCCAGGACGCGGCGATCTGATCTGAGGCGATCACCGCTGAGATCGGCAGGCCGCTGGCCAGCCCCTTGGAGACAGTGATCATATCGGGGATCACGCTCTCGTGCTCGCAGGCCCACATCTTGCCAGTGCGGCCCATGCCGGCCTGGATCTCGTCGTCGATGAGCAGGAACCCGAACTCATCGCACATCTGGCGGATGCCGCGCAGGTAGCCATCTCCGGGGATGATGTAGCCGGCGCTGGCCTGGCATGGCTCAAGCAGCACGGCGGCCACGTTGGAGATGCCCCCGCGATATTCGCCGAACGGCGTCTCCTTGCCGTGCAGCATCTGCCGAGTGAACTCCAGGCACGCATCGGCGCAGCTTGCTGGGGATGCACCTACCGGGCAGCGGTAAGGGTAGGAATAGGGGATCTTCGCATGCCCGGTGTCGTGCGGGAGCACGGGGTAGTGGTAGGCCCACATCCCGCCCTTCGCAGTGGTCGGCATGGTGGCACCAGTTGTGCCGTGATAGCCACCGTAGGCGGACAGGATGATCGGGGCGCCGGTGTACCAGCGCGCCAGCCTTATCGCCAGCTCGATGGAATCGGCGCCGGTAACCCCGAAGATCGCGCGCTTGGGGTGCCCGCCCGGCGTGATCTCGGTGAGCCGGGTAGCGAGCCGCTCCCGCTGGTCACCGGGAAGGTCAAAGTAGTGGATGAGCTGGTTGGCCTGCTCGGAGATGGCCCGCACCACCGCGGGATGGCAATGCCCGGTGTTGGAAACCGAGAAGCCCGCCAGCATATCGAGGTACTCCTTACCGTCGGCGTCCCAGACCAGCCCGCCATTACCACGGACGATCGCTGGCGGGCAGTCGAACAGGGCGAACCCGACCTGGCCGGTTGACTCACTGCGCACCTGCTCGCGGAGGATCTCTTTGCTGCGCGGCCCGTAACGGGAGCGCTCCACGCGTTCCAGAAGTTGCGCTGGGCTCGCCGTCAGCTTCTGGCGCTGCTGGATGAGCCGGTGCTCGAATGCGCGCTGGTCAGCTGCCATCGTCCTTGATCTTCTCCGTTCTCACGTGCCCCTTAGTGTCGGCCATCGGCTTGGCGGTGCTAGCCGGATGGCAGCTGGTAGCTCTTAATGCCCTTGCGGGGGTGGAGTTCGACCAGTGCGCCCTGCAGGATGCCGTCGGCGTATTCGCTGCCCGGGTTGATGCACAGGGTGCGGCCAATCCGGACCGCCCCCCGGGACTCGTGGATATGCCCGTGCAGGGACAGCATTGGCTGATGGCGCTCGATGACTCTGCGGACTGCTTCCGAGCCCACCGACTCCATCATCACTGCTCCTCCCCTGACCACTGGCTTGAGCGATTCATCCAGTACCGGAGCCCGGTCGATGGCGGTCCGTGCAGGCGGCACGTGCAGGCTGAACACCGCCCGAGATGGATCCGGGACCTCGGCGGCGAGCTTCTCGATGTGCCGTTCCAGGTCGGTTTCGTCCATCTCCCTGGGCGAGTTCCACGGAGTGCGGTTGGACCAGCCGCAGGAGATCATCGAGAAGCCGTCGCCCAGGTCGATGAGCTGTTCTTCCGGGTCGGTGAGCACATCCGATCCGGCGAGCAGGTCACGCAGTTCCGGGGGGTCGTCGTTGCCGGTCATCACGTACAGGCGAACGCCGGTACCGGCGAGCTTCTGCTCCGCCCATGCCAGCCAGCGCTCCAGGCTCTGCCGCATCAGGTCCAGAAACACGCGGTGAACGGCATCCCGGTCGTTCCAGGTCTGGTCGAGTTCCTCCTCGGTGGTGCAGTAGGGGTAGAAGCCCATGTCGCGGATCTGCTCCTCGACCTGGTCGAGTTCGCCGGTGCTGAGCAGCTTCTCCCCGGTGATCTCCCGGGCAAGATAGCCGCCCTCGCGGGCCACGATCGGCACCACCGCCTTGCCGGACACGTCCCCGCCCATGATCAGGATGTCGGCACCGTAGAACCGGGCGGCGTTGAGGAACTTGCGCCAGCACACATCGGAACCGTGAATGTCCGAGGCGAAGTAGATCGTCAGTGTCACCGGGTAACCTCCTCCGGGACCTGGTACCAGCGGACCCGCCTGCCCACCTTCGCGCGCATCCGCCAAGCCAGCGTCTTCGGGGCTGCCTGCAGCCCTGCCCGGATGGCTTCGATCCGTGCGCCGATCCGGGCCCGTTCCGGTTCGCTTGCAACAAGCTGACCGAGCCTGCCCGCGCAGGCGGCCAGGTTGTCGGTCACGCTCGTATACAACCCCCAGTCGGCGCTGCACACGCTCACCAGGCGGGCCAGGTTCAGCTTTCCCGGGCCGTCGTCGGCGCCAGTTCCCGTGACCGGCTCATGATCCCAGAGCAGCATTGCCGTGTCGGAGAGGTCCTTGGCATTAACCTCGGCGATCTGCAGCTTGGTCATCAGCAACTCGGCAGCGGGGAGCGTCTCCGGTTCCAGGTCAAGACGCGCACCGAGGTCAAGCGTGTGCGACATCTCGAAAATGTCCAGGAACACGTCCACGTGCCAGCTGGCATCGGGAGAGTGGTACAGCAGCCGCCGGGCGCCGTGAGCGGCATTGAAGACCCGTTCCGCCTGGTAGCCGTGACTCTCCAGGACACCGCGCAGCACCCGGGACTGACGCTTATGCGCCGCCAGATCGATATCGGGGTAGTCACGGCCCAGCGCGGCGCGCGCGCCCTGGGAAGCGCGCAGCCAGATCGCCACCCCGCCCATCAGCCGGACGGCGATCCCGGCGGCCCTGGCCGCTGCCACCAGGTCCCGGCCCGCCGCGACCACTGCAGATTCACCTGGAACGGCAGGGCCATGGGCTGCGTCGCCTGCCGCAGTACTGCTCACCCGGGCGATCCTAACCTCCGGGAGGTCATACGCCTTGCCCCTCATTCCGGGGGGATCTCGGCGAACGTCTGGCTGAACCGCATCCCCTGGTGCCGCCGGTACAGGCGGGCACCGAGGTAGTAGACGACACCGATCAGCGGGGCGGTGAATGCTTCCAGCATCGGCTTGACCCCGAGCGTCCCGCCGAAGCCGGTATGGAACGCGACATAGATAACGAAGATCCAGGAGAGCGCCGACACAGCGGCGATCAGCGTGATCACGGGGACCCCGGCGATCCGGCGCCGCGCCCACCCCGGCCCCTGGGAATGCAGCTGTGGCCGCCGCCAGGGAGCGATCGCCGCGGCTATCGACACGATGATGAATGCGAGTGACATGACCGCGATCACGTTCAGCAGGTAGGCACCCAGCCCCTGGTAGATGTTCAGGTAGTTGAGCAGTTCCACCACGCAGCCGATCACGATGGTCGCGAAGACCGGAGTGTGGAACCGGTCAGAGACCGTGGTGAGCTTCTCCGGGGCCAGCCGGTCGAACGACCAGGCGAACATATTCCGCGTGCCGAGCATGAACCCGGTCGGTGTCCACCAGAGGATTGCAAGCACGAAGCACAAGGCGATGAACACGAGAAGCCACTGCGGGCCGGGCAGGAAGTTCACCAGCGCTGGCAGGTACGGCTTGAACGGCAGGTTCCAGTGCGCCGAACCGCCGCCGAGGGCCATGAACACCGATGCGCCGAAGAAGTTGAACCCGAAATACTTGTAGATCAGCCCCACGCCCAGCACATAGCCGATCGCCGACACCAGCAGCGCGCCGAGAATCGAGGTAGTGGCGGTACGCCGGACATTGCGGATCTCGCCAGCGAAGTACCCGGTCCACTGGAACCCCGTGTAGACCTGGAACGAGTAGATCATGCCGAAGAGCGTGGCGGCCCAGCCGATGCCGCCGGCGGCGCTGAACCCCAGGTGACTCGCCTGGGAGATAACGCCGCTGTAGCTGGTGCCCGAGTGGGCGTTCCAGGCAGAGACGAAATGCCCGTGACTGCCGGCCAGCATGGCGACAAGCCAGGCGATCATCCCCACCCAGACCACAACGAAGGTGATCATCATGTACCGCGCCACAACGCGGACACCGAAGATCATCAGGATGGTGAACAGCACGGTCAGCACGGTGGAGATGATCATCATCTCGCCGTTGCTGGGAGAGGTCAGCGCGGAGGCGTGCCACCCGCCGACGTAGGCAGCCGCCGGTCCCATCACCGACAGCATGTAGGTGAAGTTGAACGCGATCCAGGTGAGGAACACGAACGTCAGCGAGAAGTTCACGAAGAATCCCAGGAACGGGCTCAGCGTCCTCGACACCCACACGTAGTCGCCGCCGGAGCGCGGCATGATCACAGTGAAGTAGAGGTAGACAAGGCCGCAAGTGGCCACCAGCGGGGTGGCCAGCAGGAATGACAGCAGCATGTTGGCATGCGGCCAGAACGTCGGGGTGAACGCCATCACCTCGGTGATCCCGACCGGGATGAGCACCGCCGAGAACACCAGGTTGAAAGCGTCGAACGCGGTGAGCTCGCGGACCAGGCCAGTCGCGTTGCGGACGAACAGATTACGGCTGCCGCCGGGCGGCTGTGCATCGGCGCGAGTTCCGGTCGTAGTCACCTGACTCCTCCTTCTTGTCACCCGGCTTCGGGTCGTGCGGCCCTCGGCCGAGAGCCTGCCGTGGCCGCCCTGCCGCGACGGCCCGGGCTGCCACGGTCACCGGCACGGTCACCGCAGGCCGGACCAGTTGAGCCGCGGACCACCAGATCCACCGGAACCACGATCCGCGATGAGCCTGCCGCGGCGCCCCTGCCCTCGATCGCGGCGATCGCGGCGATCGCGGCCCGCCGGCCGAGCTGGGCGATCTGCTGGCGGACCGTGGTCAGCGGCGGGCTGATCAGCTGGGAGGTGAAAATGTCATCGAAGCCCACGACCGACAGGTCTCGCCCAACGTGCCGGTCAGCCTGCCCGGCCACCGTCATGACCCCGAGGGCGATCAGGTCGTTGGCGCAATACACAGCAGTGACCTCAGGGCAGACCCTGAGCAGCTCCCGGCCCGCTTCCAGTCCGGCGCCGAAGGTGTAGTACGAAGCCCGGATCACCCGGCCCGGGGATAGCGTGATCCCCGTCCCGGCTAGGGCGTCGGTGAAGCCCTTGAGCCGGGCCTCCGCGGTCGGCAGGCCAGCCGGACCTGCGATCACCCCGATCCGCTGATGGCCCAGGCCGGCCAGGTGATCCGCGGCCAGTGCCCCTCCGGCTTCGTTGTCTGAGGTCACCACCACCGCACGGTCAGGCAGGCCGGCCATCTCCTCGTCGATAACGATGAGCGGCGTGCGGCCCAGCGCTGGGTCCGCCAGGCACTCATGCACCCGGGTCGTCCCCGGCAGGTACAGCAGGGCGTCCACCCGCTTGTCGGTGAGAACCTCGACGCAGCGATCCTCCAGCGCCGCGTCCAGCTCCGAGCTGCAGACGATCGTCATATAGCCGGCAGCCATCGCCGCTGCCTCGGCTCCGCGCACCAGCTCGCTGAAGAACGGGTTGGCGATGTCCGGGACAACCATGCCTAGGGTTCGGGTCCGGCCGGTCACCATCGACACCGCGACCTGGCTCGGCCTGTAGCCCGCACGAGCCGCAACCGCCCGCACCCGCTCCCTGGTCTGGGCGCTCACCGGCCGCTTCGCCGAGAACGTGTGGCTCACAGTGGCCGGCGACACTCCCGCCATCCGGGCCACGTCCACGATCGTCACCACGTGGAGAGTGTGACGCAAAACGTTTTGCATTTCAAGGCCCCGCTTTGCTGTGACCGCGATAGGCTGCCTGGGGATCGCGGCTTTATCAGACGCCGAGGTCGCGGTGAGATTGCCGATCTCTGTCGATCACCGATTTGCCAGCTCAACCACCGGGGAGGCCGCAGCTTTGCGGCCCGCACTCTCAAGGCCGGAGGATGCCGATGCATGCAGTCCTGATCGAGCTCGATGTCGCGGGTGTAGCCAGGGAGGAAGGGCTGAAGGGGCTGCAGGAGCAGATCGTGCCGGCAATCACGGCGCTGCCCGGATTCCGGTCGGGCACCTGGCTGACCGGGAATGACAGCGGACTCGGCCTGTCGCTGACTGTCTGGGATACCAGGGAGCAGGCCGAGGCGATGGCCGCCATGTTCGGCCCCGGTTCCAGTCCGCAGGCCGGCGCGTCCGTCCGCCGCTGCGAGGTCCGCGAGGTCGCCGCGACAGCCTAGTAGCACCTCGGCCTTGCCACCGGGTCCGGCGGTCCGCCGAAGCTGCCCGCGTGCCGGGCGGCCAGCCGCGCATCCGTGGCCGGCGCCCGCTGGCGCATCCGCGGATGTGAATCCGGAGCGATCAGCGCATAACATCCTGAATGAGCTTCACGGCGCCGTGTGTTCCACCAAGATCGGGGACGCCGCCGTGGGCGTGCTGGCACGGGGAGGGTGCCTCCCGCGTTGCCCAGGAGGATCTCAGGGCTGACCTGCTCTATACAACCCCTGCTAGCGGAGGGCCGATTGCCAGGACCACAGAGCACCCTGTTCTTCCTTCTCCTGCTCGGAACCTTCGGCCTGCTCACGTGGTGGCTCATCGTCGCCAGGCAGCTTGTCTTCCGCGTTCTCGCGGCCTGCCTTGCCTTCATCCCGGCCATGATGTTCGGGGTCGCCGCGGTGAACAAGTACTACGACTACTACCAGAACTGGAGCTCGGCGATCGCCGACCTCACCAACCAGGGCATCGGCACGCAGGTTCCGAAGGGCAAGCTGAACATCGCCAGTGTCGTGGACACGGCAGCGAGCAGGAAGATCGCGATGAAGCAGGGCGAGCTGCTGCAGCTCACCGTGACCGACCCCGCCATCCGCATGACCCGGACGGTCCTGGTGTACCTGCCGCCCGAGTACTTCGACCCGGCCTACAGCAGGTACCGGTTCCCTGCGATCGAGCTGCTGCACGGCTTCCCCGGCCAGCCGCAGGAGTGGATCTCGCTACTGCACGCCAACACGACCCTGAACAACCTGGTCAGGGAGCACAAAGGAGCCCCGGCGGTGCTGGTGATCCCGAACGCGAACGGCCCGAACGGGGTCTCGCTGCAGTGCCTGAACCAGTACCGCGGCCCGCAGGACGCCACGTTCCTAGCCGGGTTCCTGCCCGGCTACATAGCCGCTAAGTTCCGGGTCATGCCGCCCGGCAAGGCGTGGGGCATCGCGGGCTACTCGGAGGGCGGCTTCTGCGCCGCGAACCTGGGGCTGAACTACTTCAGCAAATTCAGCTACGCGGGCGTGCTCAGCGGCTACTTCAGGCCATCGCAAAATCAGGTCGGAAGCCCGCCGCGCCTGGTCAGCCCGTTCGGCAGCGTCCAGCAGGCGCGCCGCAACACGCCGCTTGACCTGATACAGGCCCTGCCGGTCCGGGACCGGATCCCGAGGTTCTGGCTCGGCGCCGGCAGCGCCGACCCGGTGGACATCAGGGCAGCGCAGCTCTTCGCGACGCTTGTCCAGCTCAGGCAGCCGGGCGTGGTCCTCAGGGAGGTGCCCGGCGGCGGTCACACGATGTACACCTGGCGGGCGCTGCTGCCGCCGATGCTGAGCTGGATGACCGAGGGGATTGCCTACCGGGCGATGATCTCGCAGCCCAGGGCCGACCTCCCGGCCTTCATGCGCAGTCACCTGCACGGGCCCGTGCTGCATCCGAAGCCGTCCCCGTCGGGCTCGGCGGCGCCGCACCGCAAGGCCCGCCGCTAGCCGCGCGGTGCTGGCAGCGGCCGGCCACAGGCTGCGCCGGCAGCACGTGAGGACTGTCAGCCGAGGTCGAGCACCCGGGCGTGCAGTACCGAGCGCTGGTGCAGGGCCGCCCGCAGCGCCCGGTGCAGCCCGTCCTCAAGGTAAAGCTCACCGCGCCAGCGGATCACGTGCGGGAAGAGGTCTCCGTAGAACGTGGAGTCCCGGTCCAGCACGGTATGCAGGTCGAGCACGTTCTTCGTGGTGATGAGCTGGTCGAGCCGCACCGGTCTGGGCGGGATCTGAGCCCACTCCCTGGCACTGCAGGCATGGTCAGGATAGGGACGCCCGTCGCCAACCTGCTTGAAGATCACGTTTCGAGTTTAAGTCAGCATCGATGGTCAGCAGGCGACATTCGGCGGGCAGTCCCCCGTGCCGGAATCGGCGTATGGCATTGCAATAAGTAGTGATGGTGCTACGCTCCGCATTCAGGGGAATGGCGCCTGGGGGGATCTCGTGACCATACAGCTGGCGGGCCAGGATCTGATCGCTATCGAGGAGCAGGCCCCGGAAGCTGGGCGCAGGTCGGCGGGCGCGACGCTCGTTCCTCCAGAAACCCGGACCGGGCAGGGCCCCGGCACGCAGGCGCCCGCCGGTGAAGAGCCCGGCGATATCGGGCGGGTGCTGCGAGCCGGCCACCGGCTCCCGGGCCTCGGCGACGACATCGGCGAGGACGGCTACCTCGCCCCGGGCGGCGGCCGGGACAACTGGGCGCCGCGCGGTCCCGACCTTCCGGCCTACCGTGCCGCGGTCGCCGACGTGGCGGCGCAGGTAGCGGCGGCGGCAGAGGGTGGTCACGTGCACACCGCCGAGCGCATCCTGACCGCCAGGCTGGGCGAGCCGGAACTGGCGGCGGTGCTTGCCGGGACTCCCTACGGGGTGAGCGGCGCGCTCGGCAGGCTGCTCGGCGAGATCGCCTCGTTCCGGCCCGGGCTGCCGCCCTCGGCCGCTGACCTCGCCTCGCTGATCCGGATCTCCCTGCTGGCGCAGATAGACGCGCTGTGGTGGGGGCGGGCCCGGGTGTTCCTGACCGACGCCGAGCTTGCCGAGCACGGCGACCTCGTGGATCTCGAGCCGCTGCGCCGTGCCGGGCTGCTGAAGTTCCAGTACCGGCGCCAGGCCGGCGCCCTGGCCAGGCGGGCAGTCCGGGCGGCCGAGCGGCGTGCCATGCCCGGCCGGACACCGAGCGGCGCTGGCATCCGGTTCCCCAGGACCAGGCCGGAGATGCTGGACCTGCTGAACCGCCTGGCCGCGCAGTTCGCGGCGATCGCCCCGCCGGGCACGCCACCCCTGTGGGTCACCAGCCTGGCCCGCAGCGCCGAGCACCAGCACCGGCTCCGGGTGCTCGGCTACCTGGCCAGCCTGCCCAGCTCGCACTGCGCGGGCTACGGGGCAGATGTCGAGTTCGCCTGGTTCCGCCGGTTCGGAGCGCACCGGCGGCTCCGCGGCCTGCTGCTGGACTGGCAGCGGTCCGGCGAGATCAGCGTGATCGATGAGGGCCAGACCTGGCATGTCTGCATGAGCCCGGGCTGCCTGGACCTGGCCGCCCGAACGGCCGTGATGAGCCCAGACGGCTGACGGCATGTGCGGCATCGCGCTGGTCTGCGGGCAGCGAGCGGACCCGGCCACGTTCCGCAGCATGCTCGGCGCGCTGGCCCCGCGCGGCGAGGTAACCGAGACGGCGTCGGCCGATGGCCTGCTGGCCGGGGTCCGGCGGCTGCGGATCACCGACCCGGAGCACGCGGCGCAGCCGCTGGCCTCGGCCGACGGGCGCTGGGTGCTCTGCTACAACGGCGAGGTCTTCAACTACCGAGAGCTGCGCGCCGAGCTGAGCGCGTGCGGCCGGGCCTTCCGCACCGACAGCGACACCGAGGTCGTGCTGGAATCGTTCCTGCACTGGGGGGTCGGGGCGGTGCGCAGGTTCCGCGGCGAGTTCGCGTTCGCCATCGCCGACACCCGCGCCGGCCGGGTGTACCTGGCCAGGGACCCGCTCGGGGTCAAGCCGCTGTACTACGCGCGGGCGGGCGGCCGCTTGCATATCGCCTCGGAGGTCAAGGCGCTGGTGCCGGCCGGCGCCCCGGTCACCGAGGTTCCGCCCGGGCACCATGGCTGGATGGGGGGCACCGGCGGCGATTGCCTCGTTCTGTACAGGGATTTTTCCGGCCCCGGTCCCGGCATGGGGCCCGTCACCGATCCCGCGGTCGCGGCGCGCCTGGTCCGCGCCACCCTGGCGGACAGCATCCGGGTCCGGGTTGACACCGGACTGACCGTCGGGGTGATCCTCTCCGGCGGCCTGGACAGCTCGCTGACGCTGGCCCACGTGCGCCGCCTGCACCCGGACTGCGTGGCGCTCACGGTCGGTGTGCCCGGCAGCGAGGACGTGGCCTATGCCCGGAGGCTGGCAGCGGACCTGAGGGTCCCGCACGAGGTAGTCGAGGTGCACCCGCGCGACATCGGCCGGGAGGAGGTCCGGGAGGCCATCCGGATGTCCGAGCTCACCGAGTACGGCGACATCATCAACGCCGTCGTGTCGGTGCCGCTGTTCCGCCGCGCCCGGCAGCTCGGGATAAGGATCGTGCTGACCGGTGACGGGTCGGATGAGCTGTTCGGCGGCTACCCGATGTACCAGTCCGCGGGCCCGGACCGGGCACGGGCGCTGTTCCTGCACAAGCTCCGCACCCTTGGCCGCACCGAGCTGCAGCGGGTGGACAGGATCAGCCTCGGGCACGGCGTCGAGGCCCGGGTGCCGTTCCTCGACCCTGCGATGGTGGACCTGGCGATGCGGCTGCCGATGGAGCTGAAGGTCCGCGACGGCCAGGAGAAGTGGATTCTCCGCTATGCGTTCGCCGGCCTGCTGCCCGGCTACATCCTGGAGCGGCCGAAGAACCCGATGTCGTACTCGTCCGGGCTGCATGAGCGGGTGCGGCTGTTCCGCCCGCTGTTCGCGCGGATCCACCGGTCGCTCGGCTACGACCTGCTGGACAGCGTGCGGCGCGATTTCTCCCGGGTGCTGTCCGACTGCGGGCACGATCTCGACCTGGCGCTGGCGCGGGCGCAGGCCAGGCCCGATCACACGGTCGCTGAGCACGCCCGTGACCTGATCGGGGCTTTGCGACAGAACGCGCTGCCGCGGCGTACCCTGCCGCCCCGGCACGCCCGGCTGCGTGGCGATTCCGCGCATCCTGCCCATGGGCGTCCGCTTCCCCGGGTCCCCGCCTAGCGCCGGCTAGGCCACCGCGAGAACCGTCGCCACGAAGATCAGGTATCCGGCGATGATCGCCAGGCCCGACCGCCTGGTCAGTCCTCGCCCGGCGTAAGCCGTCGCGAGCACGGCCAGGGTGAGGCCGGCGTACCAGGCGGTGACCAGCGTGGCCGGAGCCGACGGCGGGCCCAGTCCGAGTACCGCCGCGGGCACCATGAGGCCGATGACCACGTTCATCGCGTTGCTGTTCAGCGCGGTGGAAAGGGCGGCGTGGCCGCGCCCCCGGGCCGCCAGGTACACGGCGGCGATCGCGTTCGGCAGGCTGGTCACGGCGGCGAGCACCAGGCCGCCGGTGACGATCTCCGGTACGCCGTGCCGGGCACCGACGCTCGATGCGGCACGCTCCATGACCACGCTGGCGGCAACCACGACGGCCAGTGCCGCCATCGCCATGACGGCGTCCGCCGGAGTGCCCTTGGCGGGCCGGATGGCGTCGGATAGCTCCAGTTCCTCCTCGGCCACGGCACTCGCCAGCCAGCCGGCCCGGGGTGCCGCCAGAGCCGCGAGGTAGAGCAGCAGCGCGGCGAGCGTGAGCGCCGCGCCCGCGGCTGGCGAGACCAGCCCGGTGACCACGGCCAGGCTGACTGCCGCCAGCCACACCGCCACCGACCCGGCCAGCGCGATCACCTTGCGGTGCAGGCCGATCCGCCCGGCGACCACCGCCCCC
>Ga0209061_1000913_pt1 | contig 58333 bp, 56 predicted proteins | sample Coa_R1_10_FD_187157 | JGI IMG/M metagenome (GOLD analysis project Ga0209061, IMG submission 187157) | Surface soil microbial communities from Centralia Pennsylvania, which are recovering from an underground coalmine fire - Coalmine... | ecosystem: Environmental > Terrestrial > Soil >... | reverse complement strand
CCCTGCCCTTCGGGCCGAGCGGTGCGTTAGCGTGGATCTTCATCCGGGACCTCCTTGGGGTTGAGTGGCGTGTTGACACCCTCAGCATCCAGGGAGGCCCGGATGAACAACGTGGTCAGGTTTTACACCTAGGCGCCACGCAGCCGGCAGAGGGACGAGCCCGGCTCGTCCCTCTGCCTACTGGCGCCACTTGATCGTGCAGCCGACCGGAGCCGTTTCGCTCGGCTGCGGCTCTTTCCCGGCAAGCACGGCCTCCAGCGCCGAGCGCAGCCAGCCGGCGGCAAGCTCCTCCCGCTCCCAATCGGCGTCCGGGGCGCCCCGGTAGCGGATCACGCCCTCCGCATCGATCACAAAGACGTCGGGTGTGGTCTTGGCGTCGTAGGCGCGGGCAACCTCCTGGCTCTCGTCCCGGAGGTAGGGGTGGTCGCCGAACTCCCCGGCGGCCACCCGCTCGGCCATCCGCTGCGGGGAGTCGGCTGGGTAGCGGCCGGCGTCGTTGGAGTTGATGAACAGCGTCCTCACCCCCTTCTCCTTGAACTGGTCGGCCACCGCCACCAGCCGCCGGTGCCAGGCAAGGGCGTAGGGGCAGTGGTTGCAGGTGAAGACGACGACCGTCGCCGGCGCCTCGCCCGGCGAGTGAGCTTTGCCGGAGGTGTCCGGCAACGAGAAGAAGGGCGCCTTCCGCCCAACCATCGGCTCAAGTTGCTCGATCCTTGCCACCTCAATCCTCCTTTTTCGCTGCCCGTTCCAAAGCCTCGCGGAGGTCCAAGGGGTCGGGAAGGGGGGAGTAGCGGCCGTCCCGGTGGACGTAGACGCGGCAGTTGAGGGCAGGCGGCAGGTCGCCGGGGTCGACCACGTCCTCTCCGTTCACCCTGATCGTGGGGGACCCGACAAACCGCTCCGCGACGGCCTCCTCCTCGGTCTTGATCTCTCGGACCTCCACCTCCGCCTCCAGCGCAAGCTCCCTCAGCGCCGCTTCAAGCTCCTCCCGAGCGCGGGGGTAGGAGGGGCAGCCCGCCCAGTAGAGAAGCTCGATCCTCACGAGGCAAGCTTACCCGCGCAAAGGCCTGCTTTCGCCCGATCCTCGGCAGGATGTAGGCTGGGAAAAGGATGGACAAAGCCCCGCACCGTGGCAGGCTGAAGGTGTTCCTCGGCATGGCGGCCGGCGTGGGGAAGACCTATCGGATGCTCCAGGAGGGGTTTGCTGCCTGGCAGGCCGGTCGCGACATGGTGATCGGCTTCCTCGAGACCCACGGTCGACCCGACACGGAGCGGCTTGCCAGGGGGATGCCGATCATCCCCAGGCGGAAGGTCAGCTACAGGGGTCTGGAGCTTGAGGAGATGGACCTGCCGGCGATCCTTGAGCGCCGTCCGGAGCTCTGCCTGATCGACGAGCTTGCCCACACCAACGTCCCCGGCGTCGAGCACGCCAAGCGCTACGAAGACGTCGAGGAGGTGTTGGCAAACGGCACCGACGTCTTCACCACCCTCAACGTCCAGCACCTCGAGTCCCTGAACGACAGGATCACCGAACTCTCCGGGATCAGGGTGAGGGAGACGATCCCCGACAGCTTCCTCGCCCGCGCCGACGAAGTGGTGCTGATCGACCTCTCGCCGGAGGCCCTCCTGGAACGGCTGAAGGAAGGGAAGATCTATCCGCCGGAGCGGATCGACCTGGCCCTAAACAACTTCTTCCGCCTCGAGAACCTCGCCCTCCTGCGCGAGATCGCGCTCCGCCAGGTCGCCGAGGAGGTCGAGGTGAAGCGGCTGACCGCCGAGACCCTGCCCGCCCGCGGCGAAAGCCTTGCCGCCGAGGCGCCCCAGGCCGTTGCCGACCGGGTGCTCGCCCTCGTGGAGCCCCGTCCCCAGGCGCAGCGGCTGGTGCGGCGGGCCTGGCGCTCCGCGCAGCGGTTGGGGGCGGAGCTGGAGCTGCTCTGGGTGCGCAAGCCGGGCAGCAGCCTGGATGAAGAGGAAGAGCGATCGCTTGCCGCGATCCGTCAGCTGGCCTCGATCCTCGGTGCCGAGCTGCACGTGGTTGAATCGGATGACCTGGTGGGCGCGATCGCGGAGTTCGTCCGCTCCCACCAGATCACCTACATCCTGATGGGGGCGCCGAAGATCAAGAAGGGCCTTGCCCGGCTCCGCCTGCCGCTTCCGCTGCGGCTGCTCGAGGCGCTCCCCGGCGTCGACGTGCGGATGGTTGCCGACCGCGCCCAGCGGCTTGCCGCCGAGCAGCAGATCACCGTTCCCACCTTGGAGCAGATCTGATGGCGGTTGGCGCGGTGGCGGGCATCGCCGTGGGCAGCGCGGTGGTCGGTCTGGCGGCCGGCTACCTGCTGTTCGCCAGGGTGCTGGGCAAGCGGGGCGGCCGCGCCGAGGCAGGTCCGGCGGTACGCCGCATCCTCCTGCCGTTCACCGGCACCTACATCCCCCGACGGGCGTTTGAGGCGGCGGTCCGCCTTGCCAAGGCCGAGAACGCGGTGATCATGCCGGCCTTCCTCGCCAGGGTGCCGATGAACCTCCCGCTTGACGCCCCCCTGCCGAAGCAGAGCGCGGAAGGCATGCCGTTGCTGGAGGTGATCGAGCAACGGGCGCTGGCGCAGGGGGTAAAGGTCGACTCCCGCGTCGCGCGGGGCAGGACCGCCCGGGACGCGCTGCGCAAGCTGCTTGAACAGGAGTCCTTCGACCGGATCATCGTCTCGGCCGGCCACGGCCGCGAACAGCCGTCGGGGATGAGCGACGACGACATCCGCTGGCTGCTTGAAAAGGTCCCGGCCGAGGTGATGGTGCTGCGTCCAGCCCACGAGGACCGCCGGCGGATCGCCACCCAGGCAACCGGGATGCGCGCCCTTTAGCGGTCGGTTGGAGCCGCCCCGGCGGAGGGGGAACTGTGGTTTGACCCCTGGCTTTGCCTGGGCGCTGCGGGCGGCAGCGCGCTCCTCGTCGCCCTCCTTGCCCTGCTGGAAGGCGGCCCGCCGGCCGTTGTCGCGCTGTTTGGGGATGGCCGCTGGAGCGGGCTGGGCGCCCTTGTTCTGGGGCCGGTCATCTGCGCCGCTGCAATCGCGCGAGGCCGGCGCGGCGCAGCCCGCGGCTGGCTGCTGCTGATCCCATACCAACACGAGCGGCCGCCCACGGAGGAGGACCTGCTCCGCGCCTACCGGGCCCTTGCCTGCCTGCTTGCGGTCGGCCCCCTCAAGCGGCTCCTTGCGGGCGGCCCAGAGCTGTTGCTCTGCCTTGAGCGGGACGCCGCGGGGACGTTGCGGTTCTTGCTTGGCGGACCGCCGTCGCTGCTCGGCGCCGCGGCCCAGGCGCTGCGGTTCGCCTGGCCAAACCTTGCCTTTCGCCAGGCCGCCGGGCCGCAAAGGCCGCCGGCCCAGCTGCGGCTGGTGCGGGGAGGCTCGGCGCGGGAGCAGCGGCCGGCCGTTGGCGAGCGGGCGGCGCTGGAGGGGGCGATGCGCGCGCTTGGCGAAATAGAGGGGCCCGGGGCGGTGTTCGCCCACCTGCGCAGCGCTCCAACGGTTGGCGGCTCAACTGGCGGGATCAGGGGCCTCGGTTACCGGCCGCTGCGCGTTGCGCTGTTTGTCGCCGCTGCCGATCGCGGTCGGGCGCGGCGGGTGGCAGCTGCGGTCGGCGGGGCGGCGCCGGCCCTTCAGCTGCACGTGGCGATCGCCCCCCTGGTCTGCCCGCTCCAGCCGCTTGCCGTTGAGGAGCTTGCCGGCCTTTGGCAGCTGCCAACCCGCGGCTTCGTCGGCCCGCCTGCGGTTGGCGGGCGGCTTGCCCCGGCAAGCGCCCCGCACGCAGTCTGGCGGCCGCAGCGGGGAGGGGGACTGCTGCGGGACGGGCTCGGCCCCCTTTCGATCGAGCCGGCGCTCCGCCACCAGAACCTCGCGCTGCCCGGGGCGGTCGGCCAAGGGAAAAGCACGGCGCTGCTTGCCAGCTTTGCCGAAGACCTCGCCAGGGAGCGGTGCGCGCTGCTGCTGATCGATCCCAAGGGGGAAACCGCCGATCGCGCCCTTTCCCTTGTCCCCCGGGAGCGCGCCGTGCGGCTGCTCGACCTGGCGGCGCCCGCCTACTCCTTCAACCCGCTGGCCGTGGAGGCTGCGCCGGAGACCGTCGCCGACTACGTGGTCGAGGCGATCCGCAACCTGTTTGAGGAGGGGGAGATCAGGGCCTCCTCCGACCGCTTCCTGCGGAGCGCGACGATCGCCGTTTTGGCAGCCGACCCCAACCCCTCCCTGGAGGGGGTCTCCCGGCTGCTTGGTTTGGACAGGGAGGCCGCCGGCTACCGTCGGCTGATCGCCCGGCGGCTGGCGGCGGAAGGCTCCCGCTACCGGGCGGTTGCAGCCTTTTTCGGCGAGGAGCTGCCCGGTCAGCTTGCCCTTGCGCCGGGACAGATCGCCGCAAAGCTTGACGCGCCGGCAAACAAGCTCGCCCGGCTGCTGACCTCGCCGGCGGTTGCCCGGGTGCTGGCTGCCGACCGCCCGAGCCTGGACCTCGAGGCGGCAATCGAGCGGGAGGAGGTTGTGATCGTCAAGGGGGGACTGGGAGGCCTTGGCGCCGCCAACACCGCCGTCCTCCTCCAGCTTTTGATGGGCATGCTTGACGCGATCCTTGCCCGCCGCCAGGAGCGGGAGGGGGAGCCGATCGCCTGTGCGGTGAAGATCGACGAGGCGCCGCTGGCGATCAACCGCGGCTTCGCCCGCACCTTGGCGCTCAAGCGAACGGCCGGGTTGGAGGTGGCTGCCGCCTGGCAGGCGGACAGCCAGTGGGAGCCCGGCTTGCGCTCCCAGCTTGACGCCCTGTTCGGCCATCGGATCTACTTCGCGACCCCCTCCGTCGAGGAGGCGCTGCGCTCGGCAGCGCTGCTTGGCTACCAGGGACAGCCAACCCACCACCCCCTTGCCGATCCGCAGGCAAGGCTTTCCCTGCCGCCCCATTGGGCGATCGCCTCCCTGATCGGGCGGGAGGGCCGCCTTCCCCCGTTTTTGGCAAGGACGGTCCAGCTGCAAGGAGACCCCGAGCTTGCCCGCCACCACCGCCAGCTGCAACCGGCGGGGCAGGTGGCCTCAGGAGGGAGGCCGGGGGTGCGGCCGCGGCCCTCCCGGCAGTTGCGGCCCGCCCGGTTTGCAACGGCTGCGGTGCGGGAGCGGACCGCTCCCCCGGAGCTTGCCGAACTGCTCCTCCTGCGCCAGGCCACCCGCTTTGTCGCGCTCCCCGCCGGCCGGGGGCCGGCGCCGCTTGGCCCGCCGGCGGGGCCGGAGCTTGCCCTCCTGCAGACCGTTGCCAGGTTGGGGGTGGTGAGCACCGCCCAGCTGCACCGCCACCACGGCCAAGGCTGCTCCCTGTCGACCACGCAGCGGCGGGTAAGGCGGCTTGCCCAGGCCGGCCTGCTTGAGCGGCTGCGCCCCCACCGCAGAGACGGGGGGAGCCTGCCGCTCCTGCTGCTGCCCACCGCCGAGGGCCTGCGGATCGCCGGCCAGGGCGGGGCGTACCGACGGCCCGACCTCGCGGGCGGGGCGCTTGAGCGGGCGGTTGAGGTCTCCGGCTGGCTGCTTGCCGCCGCCAGGCTGCGGCCGGGGGCGGGGATCCTCGGCGCTGCGGCGGCACGGCAGCTGGCGGAGCGCTGGTGGGATCGGGGGGCGGCGGTGGAGCCGGATGGCGCGCTGCAGGTCGGCTCCGTCCTGGTGTTGGTCGAGCGCGACGATCGGCTGGGTCGGGAGCTCCGCGCCAAGCTGCGCCGTTACCTGGCCGTTGGCCGGCGTGAGGAACGGGATCGCAACCTCTCGCTCTTCTGCCTGTTGATCGCCCGCTCCCGCTCCCGGGCGGCCGCCCTGGCGGAGGCGGCTGCCCGGACGGTGGGCGGCGGTGAGGCTGCCGCCGGCGTGCGGTTTCTGTTCGCCGCCCAGGCCGACCTCTTCCACAACGAACCGCTTGCCTATGCCCTCCCGCAGGCCGGCGGCGGGGTTGCGGTCGTGCGGCTGCCCGGCTTTTAGGTCACGCCGGCGGCAGACGGTCGGCTAAGGAGACGGTGAGCCTCCGGTCCTTCTCGCTTGCGCTTTTCCTTCCCTGCGCCGGCTTTGGGTTGGCGCTCTGCTGGCTTGTCCTGGTCGTTGGCGCCGCGCTTGGCGGGGGGGTCGGGGGAGGCGGCGGCTGTGAAGGGCAGGGAGGGCTGCGCTGGCGCGCGGTTGGGGCGACCGTCTACGAAACGGGCTTTGTTGGCGCCTACGGCGTCGCGCTTGGCAACCGGCCCGCCTTTGCCGAGCTTGGCCTGCACGGCCCAGCCGATCGCAACGACGCAGACGCCGATCGGCTGGGCGTTGCGCTGGGCCTGGGCGGGCCGCTGCCGCCCTTTGCCAAGCTGCTGCTGAAGGCGCCAACCGGCCGAACCGTCGTTGGCGAAAAGCTTGACGTGGGCGTCGGCGGAGGACCGATCGACGGGCTGCCGCGGGCGATCGACCTTTGGCGGGCAACCCGCCGGGCGCTTGGCCTGCCCCCGCGGTGGTCCGGCCGGCTGCTTGTCGCCCTGCCGGTTGCAGGCGGCTGCGCCGGCGGCGGCGAAGGGGGGCTTGGCGAACGGGTGGTTGCGATCGCCCTCAGCCAGCTGGGGGTGATGGAAAGGCCGCCGGGCTCCGGGTGCAACCCGTATGGGCCCTGCGAGGAGTGGTGCTCGCTGTTTGCCAGCTGGGTCTGGCGTCGTGCCGGGGTCCCAGTTGGGGAGCTGGCCTTCTCCGGCGACCTTTACCGTTGGGCCCGCGCCCACACCCACGTCTATCCGCCGAGTGCCACGCCTAAACCGGGCTGGGCGGTCTTCTTCGGCAGCGGGCCGCAAACCACCGCGACCTCCCTCCACGTCGCAATCGTCGAACGGGTTGAAGGCGGGGAGCTGACCCTGATCAACGGCAACTACAACGGCGGCGTCGAGCGGTCCGGACCGTGCCTGCCGCAGGCCGCCCAGTCGGCCTGCGGGGAGGCTGGGCCGATCTACGGCTACGCCGAACCATGAAAAGCGGGCGGCCCCCTGGCAAGGCCGCCCGCGCCTCAGGGAGGGATCGGGTTGCTAACCGGCGAAGGCCGCGCCGCCCCCGCCCGCCACGGGGGGCGGGGCTTCGCAGTCGTAGCCGTTGTGGACCCCGGCGTTTGCGTTCTTGCAGTCGCCGAAGGTTGCGGGCCGAGGCTTGTCGGCTCCCCCAGCGCTCGACGCGGCGCTGCTTCCCGCCAGGGGGAAGGCAAGCGCCCCGCCGACGGCACCGACGGCAACCAACGTCCTCAACAGGCGGTGGTTGAAGGGGCGGCTGGTCATCGCATTCCTTTCCTTTGGCTTTCGAGAGAGAGAAGGGACATCTCGATGATGACGGGCGGCCGGGGAAAAGCAAAGCCGTTTCAACCGATGTACGAAAGCGGGGTTTGTTTGGCCGGCGTCCGCCTTGCCGCCTGCCTGCAGTTGCCCTGCGGATCCCTTTGCCCGCCGGCCTTTGCAGCTGCCCGCCTGCCTGCTCCGCCGGCGCATAGCGTTGGGCCTCTGTCGATTACCGCAGCCAGCGAAAACCACCGCAGACAACGCTTGTACCAGCCAACAAGGAGGAAACCCCGATGAACGGCAAACGAACTCCCGACCCCGCTTTGCTTCTCTACGCCGCCCGCTACGGCGCCTTTCCCGCGTGCGCCCTGTCCGTCCGCTTCCCCGAGCTCCTCGACCGCGATCTGCAGGTTGCAGCGCTTTGCGCAGCACGTCTCCTGAGCGCCGTCTCCCCCCGTCCCGGCCTCAACCTCTTCGTCGTCACCGCCCGCGGCCTGCGCGCCAGCGGCCTGTCGCTTGCCGCCCCCGCAGCCGGCGCCCCGCTTGCCCATCTCGGCGCCGTCGCCCTGGTGGGCGGCTGGCTGGAACGGCTTGGCGTAGGTCAGGTCCTCTGCGACCGGGAGCTGAGCAAGGCGGCGCTGCGCCGCGACCGTTGGCTTGCGCTCGGCCCGCTTGGCGGACGGAAGCTCCCCGATCTGCTGGTGGTCGGCGGGGGGGAGCCGATCGCCTGCGAGGTCGAGCTGACCCTGAAAAGCCGGGAGAGGCTGGCGCACGCCTTCGCCCTCTGGAAGGGCTACGGAGACGGTCCGGTGCTGTACGCCGTGCCCCCACACCTTGCCGCGCCGCTGCGCCGGCTGGCCGGCTCGGCGCCCGTTGCCGTCCTAGCCGTTCCCGGGTTGGCCGCCTTTGCCGACGCCGACGGAATCGGGGGTGGTGAGCGGACGGGAACTGCTCAGCGAGCTGCCAGCGGGAAAGCGCCTTGGCCGCTACATCGCGGCTGGCGAGGAGCGGGAGCTGGTGCTGCTCCCCGGCCCTCAGTCGAGCCGACTGCTCGTTGACCGGGCCCGCGGCAAGGGCAGGCCGCTGCTGGTGGGCGTCCTTGCTGCCGACGAGCCGCCGGCAAACGCCCGCCTGCTTGCCAGCCACTACCTTGCCGACCCCAGTCGCGGCCGCTGCCGGCCGCTGCGCAAGGCCGACGTCGAGCGGCTCGCCCCCGAGGCGGCCGTGCCGCCGGGGCCGGTTGCCGCAGACTGGCAAAGGCAGCTGCGGGCCGCCGGCACGACCTTTTCGCTTGGCTTGCGGGGCGGCGAGCTGCGCTGGCATGCCCGGCGGGGCCGCTCGCTGGCGGTGGTCTCGGTGCGGCGGGTTGTCGGCGAGCTGGAAAGCTACGAACCGGCCCTCGCCTTGACCCGGGGGGCGCTGCGCAGGTTCGCCGGCCGCTCTAGCCCCTCTGCCGCCCGCCTCGGCGAGGAGCTGCGGCGGCTGGAACGGACGCCCTTTGTGCTCAACAGGCGGTTGCGGGAAGCGGTCCTCGCCCAGGTTGAAGGCGGCGTCAGCTTCAGCGAGATCGCGATCCGCTGCGGTCGGGTGAAGCGGGAGGGAAGGGGCTCGGTCTGCGGCGCCACCACCTGGCTGGCCCGGCGGATCGGCTTGATCGCCGAACACGGCTCCGCCAGGCCCTCCCCCTGGGTCCACGCCGAGGTGCTGGCGCTGATCGCCCGCGCCGGCCTGGGCGTCGCCCCCCGCGAGGTCGAAACGGCCTAACCGCCCCGCGGCGCAGCCAAAGCTTGTTCGGCGCCTAGGCGCCGGTTTTCCTGTCAACCACAACGAAAAAGGAGCGCAGATGTTCGCCATCTCCGCGGGCGGCCGGTTGGCCGCCCTTTTTTCAATCCTCGTTGCAACGGTCCTTGCCGTTTGGTACAGCCGCGCTCGCGGCGGCCTGCCGGCAAGGGGGGCGGCCTTGCTCCTCTGTCTGGGGCTGACCGTCCAGCTGGCCGGGCCGCTGGTGGGGCTGGCCGCAACCCTCTTTGCCGCCTTGGTCGCCCGCCGGCTGTCCTCCCCGGGCCGTGGCGCGGCCTTCCCCTCCGAGGCCGGCGGGGTCCTGCTCGGCCGCTCGCTGGCGACCGGCAGGCCGGTGCGGATCGCGCTGCGCCACATGGTGGTGATCGGCGCAAGCGGCTCCGGGAAAACGGCGACGCTTGGGGCCTTGGCAAGACGGGCGGCGGTCAGCCACGGCCTTGTCGTCGTCGACGGGAAGGGGGATCCCGCGCTGCGGGAGGCGGTTCGCGCCGCCGCCCTGGAGACCGGTCGGCGGCTTTGGCTGTGGAGCCCGACCGGCGAGCTCCCCTACAACCCCTTCGCCCACGGCGAGGAAGGGGAGCTGGTCGACAAGGCCCTTGCCGCCGAGACCTTTGGGGACAGCTACTACCTGCGGATCGGCCAGCGGTTTCTCGGCTTTGCCGTCCGGGCGCTGCGCCAGGCGGGGGAGGAGGTGACCCTTGCGAAGTTGGCGGAGTACGTCGACCCGCGGCTGATCGTCCGGTTGGCCGCCCAGATGGAAGCCCGGGAGACCGGCGCCTGGCTGCGGTTTTCGGCCAAGCTGCCCAAGCTCTCCACCCGGGAGCAGGAGGCTGTAGCCGGCACCAGGCACCGGCTGGCGGCGCTGGCCGAGGCCGACGTCGGCCGGGCGCTGGAAGGCGGCGGCGGCCTCGACCTGCTGGCGGCGGTGGGGGAGGGGGACGTCGTCTACTTCAACCTCAACTCCGACAGCCGACCCGAGCTCTCCCAGATGGTTGGCGCCGCGATCCTGATCGACCTGTTGACGATCGCCGGCAGCCTCCAGCGCGGCGGCCGAGGGGCGCCCACCCTGGTGGTGGTCGACGACCTCCAGGGGTTCGTCTCGCCACCTGCGACGCGGGCGCTTGCCTCGCTGTTTGCCCGCGGGCGGTCGGCCGGCTTTGCCGTCTGCCTTGGCACCCAGTCGCTCTTCGACCTGACCGGCGGCGGGGGCGAGCGGCTTGGCCAGCTGCTCGACAACCGGTACGCCCTCCTCGTCCACAGGCTGCCCGGTCGCAGCTCGGCGGCGCTCGCCTCCCGGGAGCTGGGGGAGGTCTGGCGGCCGGCCATCCAGGAACAGCTGGAGGCAAAGGGGGGTCGCTGGCGGACGGGGCGGCGGGCAAGCCGGGTGCTGCGGCAGGAACCGGCCGTTGGCGCCGAGCAGATCGCCTCCCTGCCGGTCGGCCACCTCTTTCTCTCGGTGCCGGGCTCCCCGCCGGAGCCGGTTGCCGTCTGGATCGGCGCGGATCCCGACCTTGAGGGGGCTGCCGGCCTCCGTCGGGCGATCGCGGCCCTGCGCCGCCGCTAGCCCTTGGGCGGCAGCCACCGCAGCGCCTCATCCTCCGGATCGCCCTTCAGCTCGACCGGCCCGTCGCTGCGGAGCGCCCTGTAGACGGCAAGGAAGTCGACGACGGCGGCGACGTCGTGGACCCTCACCACCTCGATCCCGGCCTCAAGCGCGCCGGCGATCGCCCCCAGGGTGCCGGCAAGCCGCTCCAGGGGCCCTCGCCCGGTGAGCATCCCGACGAAGTACTTGCGGGAGACGGCCAGCAGGATCGGATAGCCGAGCGCGCGGATCGCCGGCAGCTTGCGGAGCAGCTCAACGGACTGGGCGGGCGTCTTCGCGAAGTCAAGGCCGGGGTCGAGCAGGATGCTCTGCGCGGGGACGCCCGCCCCTCTGGCAAGCTCGGCCCGCTCGGCCAGGAAGGAGCGCACCTCCCCCACCAGGTCGGCGTAGGGGGGAAAGCGGCGCTCCTTCGGCCGCGCCTTGGTGTGCATCACCACCAGGCCTGCCCCGGCTTGGGCGCAGAGCTCGGCGACGCGCGGGTCGGCAAGGCCGCTGACGTCGTTGATCAAGGCCGCCCCCGCCTCGAGAACGGCCTCGACCACCCCGGCCCGCCAGGTGTCGACCGAGACGACAACCCCTTCGGCGGCAAGCGGCCGCACGACCTCAACCAGCAGCCTCGCCTCCTGCGCTTCGGCAAGCGGCGGCGTGTCGGTGCGGCCGGAGACGGCGCCGACGTCGATGATCGCCGCCCCCTCGCCGATCAGCTGGCGGGCGCGGGCAAGCCGTTGCTCGGATGTGCGCAGGTGGAGCGGGTCGGCGACGGAGTCCTCTCCGACGTTGAGGATCCCCATCACCAGCGGCCGGCGCCGGTCGAGGGCCAGCAGGTGGTCCCGCAGCTTCAGCACGCCGGAGCCGCTCAACTGACCAGCAAAGGCGGGGGTAAGATCAAGGGGCGGGCCCGGGTAGACAAACTGGCAAAGTCAGCGGACTTAAAATCCGCCGCCCGCAAGGGCTTGTGGGTTCGAGTCCCACCCCGGGTATCGGTCCTGGCGGTTGACATCTGGCTGGGGTTGCGGGTGGCCTTGGCCGAGGCGGGCCGTTGCCGCCTTTAGGCGGTTGAGCCTAGCGCAGGGGCCCCGATCCTCCCTGCCCGGCCGTTGGCTTGGCGCGAACGGTCGTTATCGAGGCCGCCGCCCCGCGCCGGTCTACGTTAGACTCCCCGGCCAAGCGGCAACGAGAAAGGGGTCAAGGTGCCTGTAAACACGCAAGCAGTTGGGAAGCGGTACGAGCCTTCGATCTACGCCGTCGGGCGGGAGAAGATCGTCGAGTACGCCCAGGCCGTTGGCGAGACCAACCCGCTCCACCTCGACTTTCGCGCGGCAAGGGCGGCCGGGTTTCCCGACGTGGTTGCGCCGCCGATGTTTTGCGTGGTGTTCGCCGGACGGGCGATGGGGCCGGCGCTGTTCGACCCCGAGGTGGGGATGAACTTCGCCCGGATGGTTCACGGCGGCCAGGAGTTCAGCTGGAGCGGGCTGGTCGTCGCCGGCGACGAGATCGAGACGGAGGTGCGGGTGAAGGAGATCTACGAACGGGACGGCCTCGGCTTCTACATCTACGAGTCCAGCTCCCGAAACCAGCGGGGCGAGGAGGTTGTGCGCGGCGTCTGGACCCACATCGTCAGGGGGGTGTAGAGAGATGGCAGAGCTCAGCTGGCAGCCAGGCGAAGCCCTTCCGGAGCTGAAGGTGACGCCGGACAAGTACCTTACGGTCCGCTACGCCGGCGCCTCCGGGGACTTCAACCCGATCCACATCGACGAGGAGTTCGCCAAGGCGGTTGGCCTCCCCGGCCGGATCCTCCACGGCCTGTGGACGATGGCCCAGGTCGCCCGGGCGCTGACCGAGGCGGCCGGCGGCCCGGACAAGCTGAAGCGGCTTTCCGTCCAGTTCCGCGGGATGGGCCTGCCCGAGCAGGAGATCACGGTGCGGGCGACCGTCAAGGAGCGGCGGGACGGACGGGTGGTCGTCGAGCCGGTTGCCGAACAGGCTGGCAAGGCGATCGTCCGCAACGCGGAGGCGGAGCTAGAGGTCTAGGGAGCGGCTCGCGGGGGCCTTACCATGTAGTCGGGATGGTCCTCAGCGAGCGGCAGCAGCTGATCCTCAAGCACGTGGTCGAGGCCTACCTGCGCACCGGCCAGCCGGTCGGCTCGAGGGCGCTTGCAGCCGTTCCCGAGCTGGACTGCTCGCCCTCGACGATCCGCAACGAGCTTGCCCGCCTCGAGGAGTACGGCCTGCTTGCCCATCCCCACACCTCGGCCGGGAGGGTGCCGACGGAGGCCGGCCACCGCTACGTCGTCGACCGGCTGCTTGCCGAGGGGCGGGGCCAGCCGGTCCCCCGGCTCGAGCTCTCGCTGATGCGCCGGGAAGTCGAGGAAGCGATGCGGATCACCTCGGAAACCCTGGCCGAGGCGACAAACCTGCTTGCGGTGGTAACCGCCCCCTCCCCCCAGGCGGCTGTGATCAGCCACATCGAGCTGCTCCTCCTCCAGCCCCAGGTGGTGGCGGTGGTGGTGATCACCTCGGCCGGCGAGGTGTCCAAGACGCTGATCTCCTTTGACGAACCGCTTGACCACGGCCTTGTCGCCTGGGGAGGGGAGTACCTTGGCGAGCGGCTGAAGGGGCTTGAGCTGGGCGCCAGGCTGCTAGGCAAGCGGCTCTTCGATCCCTGCCTGGGGCACCGCGAGCAGGCGTTTTTGAGGAGGATTGCCGGCGCCCTGAACGGGCTGGTGGAGAAGGGCGAGGAAGCGGTCTACATCGAGGGCACCGCCCACCTCTTCTCGGCCAACCGCAACGTCGGCCTTGCCGAGCTGGAGGAACTGATCGCCTTCCTCGAGGAGCGGGTTGCGGTGCTGCGGATGCTTTACGCAGCGCTAAGCGCCCCGGACGTCTACGTGCGGATCGGCCAGGAGAACAGCGAGCCGGCGATGCGCCACTGGGCGCTGGTTGCCACCGGCTACGGAATCCAGCACCGGCGGCTTGGCACGGTCTCGGTGATCGGACCGGTGGCGATGGACTACCCGCGGGCGATCGGCACGGTGCGGGCCGCTGCCAACCAGCTTTCGCGGTACGTCGAAGAGGCCTACACCGGCAGCTAGCCGGATGCCCCGCGATCCTTACGAGGTCCTTGGCGTCTCCCGGGACGCCGGCGAGCAGGAGATCAAGCGGGCGTTCCGGCGACTTGCCCGCAAGCTCCACCCCGACGTCAACAAGGACGACCCCGAAGCGGCGGAGAGGTTCAAGGAGCTGGCCCAGGCCTACGAGATCCTCTCCGACCCCGAGCGGCGGGCAACCTACGACCGCCTCGGCCACGACGGCCTGCGCTCCGGCGGCTACGAACCAAGCTTCGAGTCCTTCGGCTCGCTGCGCGACCTGTTCAACGCCTTCTTCGGGGAGGGGGGGCCGTTTGGCGAGGCGTTTGGGGAGGGGCGCGGTCGGGGCGGCGACCTTGCCGCTGCGGTCGAGATCGACCTGAAGGAGGTGGTAAGCGGGGCGGAGCTGGAGCTCAGCTACGAAAGCCAGGTCCGCTGCGAGCGGTGCGAGGGGCGGGGCGCCGAACCGGGCACCCCGTTGATCGTCTGCCCCCGCTGTCAGGGAACGGGCAGGCTTCAGGCCGTCGGCAGAACCTTTTTCGGCCAGGTGGTGCACACCGCGCTCTGCGATGCCTGCGGCGGGGCGGGGAGGCTGCCCAGCCGCAGCTGCGCCGACTGCGGGGGGGAGGGGGTGGTCAACGCAAAGCGCCGGCGGAAGGTCCGGATCCCGCCGGGGATTGAAGACGGCCAGCGGATCCGCGTGCCGGGCGGCGGCCACGAGCCCCCCGCCGGCACCCCCGGCGACCTTTACGTCGAGGTCCACGTCAAGGACGACCCCAGGTTCCTGCGCCGCGGCAAGGAGCTGATCACCGCCGTCGATCTGCCGGTGGCAACGGCCGCCCTTGGCGGCGAGGTCTCCGTTGAGGGGCTCGATGGGGAGATCTCGCTTGCCGTCCCGCCCGGCACCCAGCCGGGGGAGGTGTTCACGATCAAGGGGGGTGGCCTGCCGCCGCTCCACGGCGGCCGGAGGGGCAACCTCGAGGTGGTCGTTAACGTCGTGATCCCCAGGCGGCTTACCGAGGAGCAGCGCAAGCTCTTCGAGCGGCTGCGCGACTCCCTCGCGGAGGACCAGCAGCGCAGCGATGAGTCGATCGTCGGCCGGCTGAGGCGGCTACTGCGCCACCGGTGAGCAAGCAACGGCTGCTCCGCCTTGCCTTTCGGGTGCCGCGGGAGCGGGCGGAGCCCTTCATCGCCGAGCTGCTCGACTTTGCGCCGAGCGGCTTTGAAGAGGTGGAGATCGATCGGGACACCGTTGAGTACGCCCTCTACGGACCGCCCGGGGAGCTGCCCGAGCTGCCGGCCACCGAGGCCTTTGCCGCCGGGGGGAGGGTGACGGTCAGCTGCAGCGAGGTGGATGCCGGCTGGCAGGAGCGGTGGCGGGCCTTTCACCGCCCACAGGAGGTTGTGGTGCCGCCCGGGCTTCCAGCGGTGCGCGATCGGGGCGGCCGCCTCCTCGACGGCTTTTGGATCAGGCCAAGCTGGGCTGCCGGCCCGCCCCGGCCCGGGCTGGCCGAGCTTGTGATCGATCCCGGGATGGCGTTCGGCACCGGCGCCCACCCCTCGACGAAGCTCGCCCTCCAGCTGCTCCTCGCCGCCGCCGCAACCCACGACCGCCCGCCCCTTTTCGACCTCGGCTGCGGCTCCGGGGTGCTCTCCCTTGCGGCCTGGCAGCTCGGCTACAAGCCGGTCCACGCCCTTGACAACGACCCGGTCGCGGTGGCGGCAACGCAGGCAAACGTCGCCGCCGCCGGCGCCGAGGTGAGGATCGCCCGCTGGGATCTCCATCACGACCCCCCGCCGACGGTGGCCGGCGCCGGTGTGGTCGCCAACCTCCTCCAGAGCCTGCTGCTCAAGCTCGCCCGGCGGCTGACCGAAAGACCGGCCTTTCTGGTCTGCTCGGGGCTGCTGGCAGGGGAGGGGGAGGCGGTGGCGCGCGCCTTTGCGCGGCTTGGCCTCGGGCCCGCCCGCCGCGCAGCCGAGGCCGGTTGGGAAGCGGTCATCCTGACTTAGGCGCGGGCCGGCCGGCGCGCCCCCCCGCTCACGCCCCAACCATCGTTTTGGGAGCGGCGGGGGAGGGTTGCCGACGTTCTTAGCGTCTGCTAAGTTGTCTTTACTTAGCACTCACTAACTAAGGAGAAGATCAGATGTCAAGCAGAGAGCGCGGGTGGACGCTTGCGATCGTCTCGATCGCCTTGTTCATGGTCGTCCTCGACAACCTCGTGGTTTCGATCGCCTTGCCCAGCATCAGACGGGATCTCGGCGCCTCCCTGGGGGCCTTGGAGTGGACCGTCAACGCCTACGTCCTCACCTACGCCGTCTTGCTGCTCACCGGCGCGGCCCTCGGCGATCGGTTCGGCCGCAAGCGGGTGTTCATCACCGGCCTGGCGATCTTCACGATCTGTTCGGCGGCTGCAGCCCTCGCGCCGAGCAGCGCGTTTTTGATCGGGGCGCGCGCGCTGCAGGGCAGCGGCGCCGCGATCGCAACCCCGCTCACCCTCACGCTGCTCGCGGAGGCGTTTCCGGGGAGGCGGCGGGGGCTTGCGCTGGGGGTCTGGTCAGGGGTCTCCGGAACGGCGGTTGCGATGGGGCCGCTGGTCGGCGGAGCGGTGGTGGAAGGGATCTCCTGGCACTGGATCTTCTGGATCAACGTGCCGATCGGTCTCCTCTTGCTGCCGCTGGCGGCGGCCCAGCTGCGCGAAAGCCGCGGGCCGTCGGCAAGGCTTGACGGCGGCGGCCTTGCGCTGGCCTCGGCCGGCCTGTTCGCCCTCGTCTACGGGCTGATCCGGGCGCAGCGGATCGGCTTTGCCGCCGGCGAGGTGGAGGGGTGCCTGGCGGCGGCGATCGTCCTGCTGACCGCCTTCATCGCCTACGAGCGGCGGACCGCCGAACCGATGCTGCCGCTTGGCTTCTTCGCAAGGCGCGCCTTCGCGGTGACGAACGTCGCGTCGCTGGGCATGTACTTCGGGATGTTCGGCTCTATCTTCTTCCTCACCCAGTTCATGCAGTTGGTGCTTCACAACCGGCCGCTGGAGGCGGGCCTGAAGGTGCTCGTTTGGACCGGCGCGACGATGGTGGTCTCGCCGATCGCCGGCGTCCTGGCGCCGCGGGTGGGAAGCAGGCGGCTGATCTTCGCCGGCCTTGCGCTGCAGGCCGGGGCGCTTGCGGCCTTCGCCTTGCTTGCCGGCACGCGCACGGCCTTTGCGCCCCTGATCGGCCCCTTCCTGATGGCCGGCGGCGGGATGGGGCTTGTCTTCGCCCCGGCGGCAAACGCGATCCTCTCCTCGGTCCGCTCGGAGCAGGCCGGGCAGGCCTCGGGTGCAACCAACGCGATCCGGGAGGTGGGGGGCGTGCTGGGCGTCTCGGTGCTGGCAACGGTCTTCACCGCCGCCGGCTCCTACGCCACCGGCCAGGGTTTCGTCAGCGGCCTGCAGAGCGCGCTGTGGGTTGGCGCGGCGGTGGTTGGGGCGGCCGCGCTGGTCGTTGCCGCCTTCCCGTTCGCCTCCCGCGCCGTCGGCGGGCGGTCCGGGGGCGAGGCCGCCTGCGGCGGGGAAGGGCGGCGGTCCGTCGGCTGCAGGCGGCCGGTCGGCGTTGCGGGAGGGTGATGGGCGGCTCGGCCCACACCCCGGCGCAGCCTCGCCGGCGGCGGACCGCCGCCGAACGGCGCGCCGAACTGATCGAGGCGGCGGTCGTCGAGTTCGCGCGCAGCGGGCTGCACGGCACGCCGGTCGCGCGGATCGCCAAGCGCGCCGGCGTCACCCAGCCCTACACCTTCTCCCTTTTCCCCAGCAAGCTTGCGCTGTTCCTGGCGACCGTCGAGCACGGCTTCGACCGGGTGGAAGAGCTGTTCAGGGCGGCCGCCCGGGATTTCGCGGAGGGGCGGGTGCCGGAGGCGCCGGACGTGCTGAGCGCTCTGGGGGTTGCCTACATGCGGGCGCTCCACGAGCGCCGCGTGGACCTGATGCTCCAGCTCCAGTCCTACGCCGCCTGCGACGAGGAGCCGGTGCGCACGGTCGTGCGCAGGCGCTACGCCCAGCTGATCGCCCTTGTCCAGGAGCTCTCCGGCGCGCCGGAGGAGGAGATCGATGAGTTCTTCCGTCGGGGGATGGCGCTGAACGTGGCGGCGGCGATGGGGGTGGACGACGTCGCCGCCGCCTGCGAGTGGGTGCAGGCGGAGCTGCGCGCCAGCCGAAACGGGGCCTAGGGAGGCGGCGTGCCCCCGCCCGGCGCCGCGGCGGCGGGCGACGCTGCCCCTGCGCATGAAAAGCGGCGTGGTTGCGCCGGCGGGGGAGGGCGCCGGCTCAGGAGCTCCGGGCGTAGCGCCGCCCGCAGGCTCGGATCGCTCCTGCCGATTGCATCCGCTTCGCCGACATCCGCTGGCGCGCTGCGCACGGCCTCACCGCCTCCCCGGCCCGGCCGTCGGAGGGGGTGTTCGCACGAACCTGAAGCCTCCCGGGCGCCGGGACGCCGGGCGGCGCGGACCGCGCGGGCGCCCGGTGAAGCCCGGCTGCCGAGGACCGTCCCCGCCCCCTGCAAGACCATGCGGATGCCTGACCCCGCTCGAGGCCTCGATGTTGTTTTTTCCGCAGCCAAGCGCCGCCCGTGATCCGGCCTGACGGGGGCCAAGCTGCCGCTTGGCGGGAAGGCCCAGCTGCAAGCGGCGCGGTGCGGTCCTTGGGGGGGCGACGCTGCTTTCAACCTCGCCACTTCGCTGAAGGCCACGCTCGCCGGCGGCGGCTCGCGGAACTTTGAACGCGCGCTTGCCGAAAACCGCGGGTGGGTTCCAGCCGAGCCGCGGGCGGGTGATCGCGAATCGGCCTGCCCGGCGCTCAGGGACCGAACCGCCTGCGGCCAAACCCAGGCTCGGAGGTCATCTCCAGCTTTGGCGCGAGGGGCGGATAGATCTCGGAACGGCCGGGCGCGACGGCTGCCCTGGCCGCGACCTTGCGCGGCCTCTGGGCGCGGGAGCCCGATCGTTGCCACCGCAGCGCGCCGGTCGCGCTTGGAGCCTGCAGCCACCGTCTCGGGGCTGCGGCGAAGGCAAAGCGGAGCCGCTGGGCCGAGGCGTAAGCTTGTCACTGCGGCCACATGGTCCGCAGACAAGCACCCTACGACAAGGAGACCAAGTTGACTCGACTTTTCGAGGCCGCGGGGCGCCTGCGCCGTCACCTGCGGCTCGCCAACCTGCTGCTCGCCGCTGCCCTGTTCTTCTCGATGGGCGGTGTGGCGATCGCCGCCCACCACTACCTGATCACCTCGACCAAGCAGATCAGCCCAAAGGTCCTGCGCAAGCTTCACGGCAGGCAGGGACCCCCCGGCGCCTCCGGCCCAACCGGCCCGGCCGGCCCCGCCGGCCTTGTCGGACCTCCCGGCCTCTCCGGCCCGCCCGGCCCCACCGGCCTGACCGGCGCGCTCGGCCCCACCGGCCCGGTCGGTCCAACGGGCGCGACCGGACCCGCCGGTCCAACCGGTCCGACCGGCACGGCAGGTCCCACCGGCCTGACCGGCGCGGTGGGCCCCGCCGGCCCAGCCGGTCCAACCGGTCCGACCGGCACGGCAGGTCCCACCGGCCTGACCGGCGCGGCAGGCCCCACCGGCCTGACCGGCGCGGTCGGCCCCGCCGGCCCGGTCGGCCCAACGGGCGCGACCGGCCCCGCCGGCCCAGCCGGCCCAACGGGCGCGACCGGACCCGCGGGAGCCGCCGGCCCGGTCGGCCCCACCGGTGCGACCGGCCCTGCAGGCCCTCCAGGGGCAAGCCCAATCGCCGAGGGGACGTTTACGGGCACCTGCAAGCTGACAAGTGCGATAGCCGGAACATACTGCTATCCCGAAAAGCCCGGAACCGGCGCCTTCACGCCAGCCGTGAACGGCTTTTGCATCGTTACCGTAGGCGCGCAAATCACCAACGCCGGCGGGCTGAAGCCCACGGGGCCCTACCTGAACATCGCGGTCAAGGCCGGCTCGACTGAAAACCCCGACGGATACCTCGCTGGCGCCTATTTCGAACCCACCTCCGGGTCCTACACGACCGACGTCGTACGGACCATCGATGTGGTGGTGAGCGCCGCCACGAACTATGAGTTCGGAGCGTACTTCGGAAACGTGACAACTGAATGGATTGAAAAGCCCGCCCAGTTCTACGTCACCTACGTCTGCTTCGAATAGCCTTTCCGGATACCGGCGCCTCGGCTGAGTGACGCCTAACCCCACCGGCGTCGACGCTGCCGCCGCGTGAAGTGCGGCGCTTCAGCGGCGCGCAGCGTCGGGGTCGGGGGTTCGCCTTCTCCACGGGAGCGAGATTGTGGGAGCCGGGGTTCCCTTCGAGATGGCTTCGGCTGCGCGTCCCTATGTGCAGGCACCGCGACAAGCCGCGCTCGCCTCTTCAGCGATCCCGCAAGCGCCTTTCGCGCATCGATGCGGCGAGGGCCACCCGGCGAGGTGGCCCGCTGCGACGATCCTCCATCGGGGGGCGGTTCGGGTGGCCAGCGGTTTTGACTTCAGACGCGGATCGACGATCCAAGCCCGCGGCAGTCAGATCGCGGTTGGCCGACAAGCGACGTGCTCAGCGACCCTTTGCGGCCATACCCTCGAAGTACCTTGCAGCGGCGTCATGCCCACCGAAGGACGGAAGACGTAACGCGAAGAGCGGCGAGCTCCGGTGCGTTGAAAGGCCTCGCGGCACGCGTCGCGTGAGCGTCACGACCAGGCGACCATCTTGGCCCGCGGATTCCCGGAGGAGCGGAAGGCAACAGCGAGCGTGCGTCGACGGCAAAAGGACGGCGGTCGGCGCCTCACGCCTAAGCTTGTCACTGCGGCCACATGGTCCGCAGACAAGCACCCTACGACAAGGAGACCAAGTTGACTCGACTTTTCGAGGCCGCGGGGCGCCTGCGCCGTCACCTGCGGCTCGCCAACCTGCTGCTCGCCGCTGCCCTGTTCTTCTCGATGGGCGGTGTGGCGATCGCCGCCCACCACTACCTGATCACCTCGACCAAGCAGATCAGCCCAAAGGTCCTGCGCAAGCTTCACGGCAGGCAGGGACCCCCCGGCGCCTCCGGCCCAACCGGCCCGGCCGGCCCCGCCGGCCTTGTCGGACCTCCCGGCCTCTCCGGCCCGCCCGGCCCCACCGGCCTGACCGGCGCGCTCGGCCCCACCGGCCCGGTCGGTCCAACGGGCGCGACCGGACCCGCCGGTCCAACCGGTCCGACCGGCACGGCAGGTCCCACCGGCCTGACCGGCGCGGTGGGCCCCGCCGGCCCAGCCGGTCCAACCGGTCCGACCGGCACGGCAGGTCCCACCGGCCTGACCGGCGCGGCAGGCCCCACCGGCCTGACCGGCGCGGTCGGCCCCGCCGGCCCGGTCGGCCCAACGGGCGCGACCGGCCCCGCCGGCCCGGTCGGCCCAACGGGCGCGACCGGACCCGCGGGAGCCGCCGGCCCGGTCGGCCCCACCGGTGCGACCGGCCCTGCAGGCCCAGGCATCATCGCCGCGGCGACCGGTGAAGGAAACTGCACGCTCTCGGAAAGCCAGTCCTCCTGCTACCCCCGCGAAACCCAGACAGAACACCCCTCCTTCCAGGCATCCGCGAACGGCGTCTGCACCGTGACGGCCAGCGGCCAGGTTCTGGAAACAAGTGGCCTGACAACCGACGGTCCGTTCTTCAGGATCGCGATCAAAAACGGCCCGTTCGCAAGGAGCGATCCCTATTTCGCCCACTATCTAGAGGGCACATCCGGTTCTCACTCGACCGACCTTACCCGCACTGTCGAGGTGCCCGTGACCGCGGGCGAAACCTACGAGTTCGGGATCGACTTCGGGGAAGCGAGTGGGGGCTGGATTGGAAAGACCGCTGCCTTCCTGATCACCTACACCTGTTTCGCCCAGTAGAGGCACCTGCAGGCGGCTGCCTGTCAGACCGCCCGCCGCCGTCAGGCACCGCGCCTCTGCGGTGACGGCGTTCGGCGGACAGGCGCGGATCCCGAACAGGCAGCGACAGCCGTCGAGGCAGCTACCGCGGGCGGTGGTCGACCGGAAACGACGCCGCTGTTGTCGCTTCGGTCCCCCCGCCCTTGCAAGCAGAAGGCCGCCAGCGACCGGCTGTGCGCTCGCGCGGGACGGCGCGTTTCCCGCCGGTCGGGCCGATCCCCGGAAAGCCCTGGCGGTCGTGCAGCAATCCCGCTGAAGCTAGCGCGGAGCAGCAAGGCACGAGCCTGCGGAGCGCCAAAGGGCTTCCCCGACCGATCGGTGCCGCTGCAAGCGCCGGCGAGCCGGTGCCGAAGGTTCCGTGCAGTTCAGCGATCGAAAGCGCCCTTGGTGAGGGTGGCGGCAAGCAGGCGATGGAGCAACTGCAGAGCGGCCCTCTGGTTGTCTGCCTCGATCGCCTCGGCCGCCGCGGCAAGCGCCGCTTGGACCGGTGTCGGGCCGCCGGCCGCGCCGTCCCTCGCGACGGTCCGGGCGAGATCGATGTTCTCGAGCGCCCGCGCCCCGTCCTGGGCAAACAGCGCGCCGGCGGCGGTGGCGAGGTAGACGGCGATCCGGGTGGGGGCAAGCGGTGGGCCGGGCGGAGCGGGGGGCGGGTCCTTGGCAGGGGGCAGGGCGTAGCTGGCAAGAAGGCTGCGGGCGTTGTCGCCGAGCACCCCAGCCAACCTACGCTCCGGCAGCCCGACGAGCCGGGCCGCCCTCAGCAACAGGTAGAGGGCGCTTGCAGGACGGCCGTAAGGCGGGTCGGAGCCGAAGAGGATCCGCTCGGCGGGAACGGCGCACAGCAGGGAGACGACGTCAAGGGGGTGGAAGCAGGAGGTGTCGTAGGCGAGCAGCGGGTGGTCGGCAAGCCGTCCGGTGATCAGCGGCTGGTCCCAGATCGCGGCGTGGGCGAGGATCAGGGCGGTCTCGGGGTGGCGTTCGGCAAGGGCGCAGAACGGCTCCGCGCCCTGGTCGATCCCCCGGCCGGCGTGGATGATCACCGGCACCCGCGCTTCGCCGGCGAGCCTGAACAGCTCCCCCACCTCCGACGCCTGCCGGGCGAAGTCGATCTTTTGGGCGCGCGGGTGGAGCTTGATCCCCCGCGCCCCGGCCTCCAGGCAGCGGGCCGCCTCCCTTGTTCCTTCTTCCGCCGGATCGATTCGACAGAAGGGGATCAGCCGCTGCGGGTGTTCCCCCGCCCAGGCAAGCACCTCGTCGTTTTGCCGGCGGAAGGCGGGCACCCGGTCGGGATCGTTGAGCGGAAAGACCGCCGCTCCCGCCACCCCGGCCTGGTCGAGCAGCGCAAGGAGCTGGTCGGGGGAAAGGGAGCGACCGTCCTCGTCCTTGCCCAGGTGGGTGTGGATGTCGAACGGTCGGGCGCCCGGCGGGGTGAGCGCAACCCGCTCCTCTTCAAAGGGGGCAAGCGCAGCTTCCGGCGGGGTCTGGTCGGCTTCGTCCGGCATTCCGCTTTTGAGCAAGCATAATGAGAGGCAGCAGTGGCAACTTCGAGAGGAGATCGATCGTCAGTTTTGGGTAGGGGGTTGGCCGGCCCTCGATGAGGACCCAGATAGAGCTGTCGGCGGAGGCGGCGGCGGAGCTGGCTGGCAGCCACGACGCGGTTCTGCAGGCGCTGGAAGGAAGCCTTGAGTGCGCCGTCTTCCTGCGCGGCAACCTGCTCACCCTCGAGGGGGGCGAGGCGGAGCGGCAGCTGGGGGTGAAGGTGGTTGAAGAGCTTGTCGGCCTGGTGGAGGCCGGCCATCGCCTCCAACCAGCGACCGTCGCCGCGGTGCGGGAGGCCGTTGAAGCCGACCGACGGCCCCGGGAGGTGCTGGGCGACGTCGTCTGGCGCCACCGGAACGTCACCGTCGCGCCGCGCACGCTCAACCAGAAGCGGTACGTCGACTCGATCAGGCGCAACACGATCACCTTCGGGGTGGGACCGGCCGGGACCGGCAAGACCTTCCTGGCCGTCGCCCTGGCCGTGGCGGCGCTCTCCCGCCGGGAGGTCTCCCGGATCATCCTCACCAGGCCGGCGGTGGAGGCCGGCGAGCGGCTTGGCTTCCTCCCGGGCGACGTGATGGCCAAGGTCGACCCCTACCTGCGGCCGCTCTTCGACGCCCTCCACGACATGCTCGACCCCGAACGGGTTGCCTCCCACATCGAGCGGGGCGTGATCGAGATCGCCCCCCTTGCCTACATGCGCGGCCGCACCCTCAACGACTCCTTTGTGATCCTCGACGAGGCCCAGAACACCACCCCCGAGCAGATGAAGATGTTCCTGACCAGGCTTGGCTTCGGCTCGAAGATGGTGGTGACCGGCGACGTCACCCAGATCGACCTGCCCCCCTCGCTTGCCTCCGGCCTGGTCGTGGTTGGCGAGGTCCTGGAGGCGATCGAGGGGATCGAGTTCGTCCGGTTCGGCGGCCAGGACGTCGTCCGCCACCACCTCGTCCAGCGGATCGTCGAGGCCTACGACGCCCACGCCCGCCGCCAACGGGACGCCGAGGCAAATGGCAACGGCCGCCGGCCTGGAGGTTGAGCTGCTGGGGGCCTCCGCCCTGCCGCGGGGCGGGCCGGCGCCGGCGACCCTGCGCCGCTGGGCGAGGCGGGCGGCGGCCGCGCGGGGGGTGGAGCGGGGCCACCTGACGATCCACGTCGTCGACGAGCGGCGGATCGCCGATCTGAACCGCCGGTTCCGCGGCAAGGCGGCGCCCACCGACGTCCTTGCCTTTCCAATCGACGAAGGGGAGACCGACGGCCAGGGCCCGCCCCCGGAGCTTGGCGACCTGTTCCTCTGCCCGCCCCGCTGCAGCGATCTGGTGGAGGCCGTCGTCCACGGCGTCCTTCACCTGCTCGGCATGGACCATGAACGGGACGACGGGGAGATGCTGGCCCTCCAACGGGATCTGTTAGAGAAACGAAGATGAGCAGCCGCTGCGGCTTTGTTGCGCTTGCCGGCAGGCCGAACGTCGGCAAGTCGACCCTTGTCAACGCGATCGTCGGCGGGCCGGTGGCCGCCGTCTCGCCGCGGCCGCAGACGACCCGGCGGGCGATCCGGGGGGTGAGGACGAGGGGCGAAAACCAGCTGATCCTTGTCGACCTGCCCGGCCTCCAGCGACCCCGCGACCTGCTCACCGAGCGGATGGCTAAGCGGCTTGCCCAGGAGGTCGAGGAAGCGGACCACGTGCTGATGGTGCTCGACGGCGCCCAGGGGATCGGCCCCGGCGACCGCTACCTCGCAAAGACCCTCAAGGAGCTCAACGCCCCGGTCACCCTGGCCGTCAACAAGATCGACCTCCTTTCCAAGGTGCGGACGGCCGAAGCGCTGCTGGCGGCCGAGCGGCTTGAGGTGGGGGAGGAGATCTTCCCCGTCTCCGCCCGGACCGGCGAGGGCGTCGAGGCCCTTGCCGCCCATCTCGAATCGGTGCTGCCGGAGGGACCCCACCTCTTCGGCCCCGATCAGCGCTCCGACCAGCCGCTTGAGCTGCAGGTTGCAGAGGTGATCAGGGAAGCGCTGCTCAACCGCCTTTACGACGAGGTGCCCCACGCAAGCGAGGTGGCCGTTGAAGAGGTCCTGCGCAGGGAGAACGGGGGGTGGTACGTGAAGGCGGCGATCTGGGTGGAGACCGACTCCCAGCGGGCGATCGTGATCGGCAAGCAGGGGAGGATGGTGAAGGCCGTTGGCAGCGCCGCCCGCAAGGCGCTGGAGCTGCTGCTTGGCGGTCCCGTCTACCTTGAGCTGACCGTGCGGACCCGCAAGGGGTGGCGGGCCCAGCCCCTTGCGCTCAGCCAGCTAAGGATCGAGTGAGGTCGGCAAGCGGCCGGCCCAGCTCGGCTGCAAGCTCCCCCAGGCCGCTGTGGCCGGCAAGCAGGGGCAGCTCAACCACCTCCAGGCCGGCGCGGCGCAGCCGGGCGATCTGCCGCCGCTCGCGGCGGTAGCGGGCCGTCGTGCGGCGGGCCGCCGCCACCGCCTCGGCCACCACCCGGTCCCCCGTCGTCGGGAGCTCAAGCTCGGCGGCTGTGAACCGCCGCTTGACCACGCCGTTGACGATCACCGCCTCAAACCGTCTGCCCAGATCGCCGCGAAGCTGATCGGCAAGCTCAACGGTCTCGCTGATCGCCAGCTCAACCGGCCTTGCAACGACCAGGAAGGCGCTGTGCCGCTCGCTTGCAAGCAGCTGGCCGAGCTCCCGGGCGCGGGCTGCAATCGGGCCCATCCGGGCGATCCCGGCGACGGTGGCCGGCGCCCGCCACAGCGCCCGCGCATGTCCGCTTGCCGGGCCATCGACGATCACCAGCTCGTGCTCTTTGCGCAGTTCGGCGATCCGGGAGAGGGCAAGCAGCTCCCTGGCCCCCGGCGCGGCCGCTGCAAACAGCCGGAAGGAGGAGCGGGCGTGAAGCAGCTTGGCGGCCAGCCTGCCACCCAGTTCGCTCAACCACTCGAGGAGCGCCACGTTGGGGTCGACCCGCTCGACGCGGACGGCCGGGCAATGGTCGGCGAGGTGGTCGACCTCCTCCAGGGCGACCAGGGCGGTCTGGCGGCCAAGGCGGGCAAGGGAGCCGGCAAGGGCAAGGGCAACCGTGGTCTTGCCGGTCCCCCCCTTGCCAGTGAGGAAAACGACCTTGCCGCCCGCGGCCACCTTCACCGGGCCAGTCTAAGGGCGCAGGGCCGGCGAGGGGCTGGCGCTTCCCTACAATCCATCGGACCGTGGAAAAGGTCGGCGCAAGGGAGCTTGTCGAGCTGGTCCGCTTTGACGAGCGGGGGCTGGTGCCCTGCATCGTCCAGGACCACCGCAGCGGCGAGCTGCTGATGTTCGGCTACATGAACCGGGAGGCGCTTGAGCGGACCCGGCAAAGCGGCGAACTGCACCTCTACTCCCGCTCCCGGCAGCGGCTCTGGCGCAAGGGGGAAACAAGCGGAAACGTCCAGCTGCTGAAGGGCATCAGGGTCGACTGCGACGGGGACGCGCTGCTTGCCCTCGTCGAGCCGCGGGGGCCGGCCTGCCACACCGGCAACCGCAGCTGCTTCTACCGCGGGCTTGAGGGGGACCGACCGCCCTTCGAGGTGCTTGGCGAGCTTGCGCGGGTGATCGAGGAGCGGGCGGCCAACCCCCCGCCCGGCTCCTACACCGCCAAGCTGCTTGCCGACCCCGCCCTTGCCCGCGCCAAGGTCATGGAGGAGGCCGATGAGGTTTGCGTCGCCCAGGAGCGGGAGAGCGCGCAGCGGGTCGCCGAGGAGGCGGCCGACCTCCTCTACCACCTGCTTGTCCTGTTGCGCACCCGCGACCTTGGGCTGGCGGCGGTCTGCGGGGTGCTCGATGGCCGCCGCCGCTAAAGGGGCCGGCCATCGGCCGGTCGCAGAGGTGTTCATCGACGACACCCAGACGCCGGTCTCCGCCTTCCTCAAGCTCCGCCGCTGGGCCGGCGCGGGGCCGAGCTTTCTGCTGGAGTCGGCCGAGCAGGGCCTCCGGGTCGGGCGGTGGTCGTTCATCGGGATCAAGCCGCGGGCGGTGCTCCGCTGGTCGCTGGGCGATCCAGGCGACCCCTACGACCTCGCCCGCGACCTGGTCGCCCCACCTGCCCGCCGGGAGCTTGAGCTGGTTGGCGACCGGCCGCCCTTTCTCGGCGGAGCGGTCGGCTACTTCGGCTACGACCTGGTGCGCACGGTCGAGGAGCTTGGCCCGCCAAACCCCGACCCGCTTGGCCTGCCCGACCTCGCTCTGCTGCTATGCGACCTGCTGGTCGCCTTCGACCACCTCAAGCACCGGGTGATCGTGATCGCCGATGCCCATGGGGGGGAGGAGGCGGCGCGGGAGCGGATCGCGGCCGTCCGCGCGGCGCTTGCCGAGCCGCTTCCCCGCCAAGGCGGCGGTCTCCGTCGGCCGCCCCGCTTCTCCTCGAACATGACGGCCGCCCAGTTTGAAGCGGCGGTGGCGCGGATCATCGAGTACATCTACGCCGGCGACGTCTTCCAGGTGGTGCCGTCCCAGCGGTTTGAGGCAAGCCTGCCCTGCGCCCCCTTCTCCGTCTACCGGGGGCTGCGGGCGATCAACCCAAGCCCCTACATGTTCTTTTTGGACTTCGGCGACTTCCAGCTTGCCGGCGCCTCCCCGGAGCCGCTGCTCACCGTCTCCGGCAGGGTCGCCACCACCAAGCCTGTTGCCGGCACCAGGCCGCGCGGGGTCGACCCAACGGCCGACGAGCAGATCGCCAAGGAGCTGCTTGCCGACCCCAAGGAGCGGGCCGAGCACGTGATGCTTGTCGACCTCGCCCGCAACGACCTCGGCCGGGTCTGCGCCGCCGGGACGGTGCGGGTGCGGCGGCTGATGGAGGTGGAGCGCTACTCCCACGTGATGCACATCGTCTCGGAGGTGAGCGGCCGGCTCCGGGAGGGGACAGACGCCCTTGCCGCCCTGCGGGCGGTGCTGCCGGCCGGCACCCTCTCCGGCGCGCCAAAGGTGCGGGCGATGGAGATCATCGACGAGCTTGAGCCGGTCAAGCGGGGCTCCTACGGCGGCGCCGTCGGCTACCTCTCCTACACCGGCGACCTGGACACCTGCATCCACATCCGCACCGTTGTGATCAAGGACGGCCGCGCCTACATCCAGGCCGGCGGCGGCACCGTCGCCGACGCCAAGCCGGATCGCGAGCTTGCCGAGTCGGTTGCCAAGGCGCGGGCGATGATCGAGGCCGTCGAGCTTGCCTGCAGCCAGGAGGAGTGGGAGTGAGGGTGGTGGTGATCGACAACTACGACTCCTTCACCTACAACCTCGTCCAGTACCTGCTGGAGCTTGGCGCCGAGGTTGCCGTCTTCCGCAACGACAAGGTCTCGGTGGAGGAGCTTTTGGCGGCCCGCTACGACCGCTGCGTCGTCTCGCCGGGGCCGTGCACGCCAAGGGAGGCGGGCATCTCAACGGCCGTCTGCCGGGCCCTGCCGGAGGCCGGCGTGCCGCTGCTTGGCGTCTGCCTCGGCCACCAGGCGCTTGCCCAGGCCTTTGGCGGCGAGGTGGTCAGGCACGAGCCGGTCCACGGCAAGGAGGCGCTTGTCCACCACGACGGCCGCACCATCTACGAAGGGCTTGCCAACCCGCTGGTGGCCGGCCGCTACCACTCCCTGGTGGTGGCCGAGCCCCTGCCGGACTGCCTGCAGCGGTCGGCATGGAGCGATGGGGTGGTGATGGGGATCCGCCACCGCCGCCTGCCGGCGGAGGGCGTCCAGTTCCACCCCGAGTCGATCCTCACGCCGGAAGGGCTCACCCTGCTTGCCAACTTCCTGGAGGGGGTGGGAAGGTGAGCGGGGTGGAGTTTGTCCGCCGGGCGATCGACCGGCTGGCCGACCGTCACGACCTAAGCGAAGCGGAGGCGGCCGAGGTGCTGGCCGCGATCATGGCCGGGGAGGTCTCCGAGCAGCTGATCGCCGCCTTCCTGATCGCCTTGCGGACGAAGGGGGAGACCGCCGCCGAGCTGGCCGGTCTGGCGCGGACGATGCGCAGGTTTGCCGCCGCGGTGAAGGTGGAGCGCGCCCCGCTGCTTGACACCGCCGGCACCGGCGGCGGCCGCTCCACCTACAACGTCTCCACCACCGCCGCCCTGATCGCGGCGGCGGCCGGGGTTGCCGTCGCCAAGCACGGCAACCGCTCGGCGACCAGCAGCTCCGGCTCGGCCGACCTCCTCGAGGCGCTTGGCGCGCGGATCGACCTTGCCCCCGCCCAGGTTGCAACGGCGATCGAGCGGTGCAACTTCGGCTTCATGTTCGCGCCGGTCCACCATCAGGCGACCAGGTACGTCGCGCCGGTCCGCAGGGAGCTTGCGGTGCGGACGGTCTTCAACCTGCTCGGCCCGCTCACCAACCCGGCCGGGGCGACCCGGCAGCTGATCGGGGTCTCCAACCCGGCCCAGCTGCAGCTGGTTGCCGGCGCGCTGCGGGCGCTGGGCAGCGAACGCGCGCTGGTGGTGAGCAGCGAGGACGGGTTTGACGAGCTTTCCGCCTTTGCCAGGACCAGGGCGGTGGAGCTGCGCGACGGGGAGCTTGTCCCGCTCGCGATCGAGCCAGGCGACCTCGGCCTCTCCGGGGACGGGGAGCTGCCGCCCGGCGGCAGCCCCGCCGAAAACGCGGCGCTTGTCAGGCGGGTGCTTGCCGGCGAGGAGCGGGGGGCGGCCCGCGACCTGGCCGTCGCCAACGCCGCGGGGGCCCTTTACGTCGCCGGCGTTGCGCCGACGCTGCGGGAGGGGGCCGCCCTTGCGGCGGAGGTGCTCGACCGCGGTGCGGCCGCCGAGCTCCTTGAGCACTACGTCGCCCTCAGCAGGGAGCTTTGATGGCCGACGTGCTCGATCGGATCGTCGCCCGCCGCCGCGAGGACCTCGCCAGGCAAAAGCAGGCCGTTCCGCCGGCGGTCCTGGAGCGGCGCCTTGCAGCCCGCCCGGCCCGGCGGCCCTTTGCCGCCGCCCTGGCCGGCAAGGACGTCGCGGTGATCGCCGAGATCAAGCGGAACGCCCCCTCCGCCGGCACCCTCCAGGCCGCCGCCGATCCGGCCGCCTGGGCGCAGCTTTACGCCGCCGGCGGCGCGGCGGCCCTCTCGGTGCTCACCGAGCCCCGCTACTTCGCCGGCAGCCTTGCCGACCTTCAGGCGGCGCGGGCGGCCTGCCGGCTGGCGGTCCTGCGCAAGGACTTCCTCTTCGACCCCTACCAGCTCCTGGAGTCGGCTGCAGCCGGCGCAGACGCCGTCCTTTTGATCGCGAGGATCCTCTCCCCGAAGCAGCTGACCGACCTGCTAGGGGAGGCGGCCGCGCTTGGCCTGGAGGCGCTGGTCGAGGTGCACGACCGCGGCGAGCTTGAGCGGGCGCTTGGCTGCGGGGCGCAGCTGATCGGGATCAACAACCGGGACCTTGGCGACTTCTCGGTCGACCTGAACAAGGCGGTGGGGCTTTTGGCGGAGCTCCCCCCCGGCGTCGTTGCCGTTGCCGAGTCGGGGATCGAGCGACCCGACCAGGTCGCCCTGCTCAAGGAGGCGGGGGCGGCAGCGGTGCTGGTCGGCAGCAGCCTGATGCGCGCAGCCGAGCCGCAGCGGCTGCTTGCCGAACTGGTGGCGGCAGGGCGGCGTTAGATTTTTAGTTGGGCGGAGCGAAACTTTTAGGGTCTCTTCAGCGAGCGGGGCGAAGATGGGGAGCGAACGATGAGCGGCAGGATCTGGACAACGGCGTTGGCTGCGCTCCTCGGCGGCGCCTGCGCGGCTGGGATCATCCTTGCCGTTGGCGGGGTGCGGGAACGGGTGAAGACCGTCACCAGGTTTGAAACGGCCGGCGTTGCCGACGCCGCCGGCGGCGACGTGGAAAAGGGCGCCCTCACCGCCCACCAGATCTACGTCAAGGACGCTCCCGGCGTGGTGTTCGTCAGCGCCACCGTCGTCCATCCCCAGGAAAACAGCCCCTTTGAACTGTTCCGCGGCGAAGGTCAACAGCGCTCCGTCGACACCGGCTCGGGGATCGTGATCGGCAGCAACGGCACGATCCTCACCAACTGGCACGTCGTCGCCAACGCCGTGAAGGTGACCGTCTCCTTCTCCGAACACGGCAAGGCGGTGCCGGCGCAGGTGGTCGGCAAGGACCCCTCCAAGGACCTTGCCGTGCTCAAGGTCCCAACGGAAGGGCTCACCCTCGACCCCCTGAAGCTGGGCAACTCCGCGGAAGTCCAGGTCGGCGAAGTCGTCTATGCGATCGGCAACCCGTTCGACCTCGAGCGGACGCTGACCAGCGGGATCGTCTCGGCGCTCCAGCGGCAGATCACGGCGCCCAACGGCTTTGCGATCACCAACGTGATCCAGACCGACGCGCCGATCAACCCCGGCAACTCCGGCGGGCCGCTGCTGAACGCCCGCGGCGAAGTGATCGGCATCAACTCCCAGATCGAGACGGCCGGCACCGACGGGAACATCGGGATCGGCTTTGCGATCCCGATCAACACCGCAAAGCAGGAGCTGCCCGAACTGGAAAAGGGCGGGACGGTCAAGGAAGCCTACCTGGGCGTTGCCACCACAACAATCGACGGCTCCCTTTCCCTGCCCGGCGTCGAACTGCCCGTTCAGGAAGGGGCGCTGGTCGAGGAAGTGCTGGCCGGCAGCCCGGCCCAGAAGGCCGGCATCAAGGCGGGCAACGTCACCGTCGAGGTGAACGGGGTGCGGATTGCCGTTGGCGGCGACATCATCGTCGGCCTCGCCGGCCAGCGGATCCGCTCCTCCGAAGAACTGGCAAGCGCCGTGCTCTCCCACCATCCCGGCGAAAAGGTGGCCGTGGAAATGTACGCGCCCAACGCAAGCGGCCACGGCTACCACCGCCAGACGGTCGAGGTCGTCCTCGGCTCCCGGCCGGTGAACAAGCCCAAGCCGGTTGAAGAACGGGAAACGGGGCTGGAAGGGGAAACGGAAGGGTAGGCCGCTAGGGTTGATCCCGTGGACCGACCGGTTGCGGTGAAGGTTTGCGGGATCACCAACCTCGGCGACGCCGAGCTTGCCGCCGAGCTTGGCGCCTGGGCGGTCGGCTTGATCTTCTACCCCAACTCCCCCCGCCGCTGCTCGCTTGAGCAGGCGGCCTCGATCAGCGCGGCGCTGCGCCGCCGGGTGGCCGTCTGCGGGGTGTTCGTCAACGCGCCGCTTGCCCAGGTTGCCGCCTACGTCGAAGACCTCCCCCTCGACCTCGTCCAGCTCCACGGCGACGAGGGCCCCTCCTACTGCGCCGAGGTCGCCCGCCGCACCGGCGCCAAGGTGATCAAGGCGATCCAGGTGGGGGCAAGCGGCGACCTGCTCCAGGCCGAGCGCTACCACACCGACTTCCACCTCCTCGACTCCCGCCCCCGCCCCGGCTCCTCCCTGCGGGGGGGGACGGGCCAGCCGTTCGAGTGGTCGCTGCTTGCCGCCCGGCGGACGACGGTGCCGCTGATCTTAAGCGGCGGCCTTCATCCGGGAAACGTCGCGGCGGCGATCGCCGCCGCCGCCCCCTACAACCTGTTCGCCCTGGACACCGCCTCCGGCACCGAGCGCTCCCCCGGCCGGAAGGACCCCCAGCTGCTGCGCGCCTTCTTTGCGGCGGTGGCGCGGGCCAACGAGGAGCTGGCCGCGACCACCACCCGCGGTCGGTAGGCTCCCCCCGATGGCCGGCGCGATCGAGCAGCGGTTTGGTCCCTACGGCGGTCGCTACGTCCCCGAGACGCTGGTTGGCGCCCTGAACGAGCTCGAGCAGGCCTGGCTTGAGGCCAGGGAGGACCCCGCCTTTCGGGGAGAGCTTGCCGGCCTGCTGCGCGACTTCGCCGGCCGGCCAACCCCCCTCTACCACGCCAAGCGGCTTTCCGAGGCGCTTGGCGGCAAGGTCCTGCTGAAGCGGGAGGACCTCAACCACACCGGCTCCCACAAGCTGAACAACGCCCTTGGCCAGGCGCTGTTGGCCAAGCGGATGGGCAAGCGGCGGATCATCGCCGAGACCGGCGCCGGCCAGCACGGGGTGGCGACGGCAACGGCCTGCGCGCTCCTCGACCTGGAGTGCGTCGTCTACATGGGCGCAACCGATGTTGCGCGGCAGCGGCCAAACGTGGAACGGATGGAGCTGCTTGGGGCGCGGGTGGAGCCGGTGGCGGTGGGGGCGGCAACCCTCAAGGAGGCCGTCTCGGCGGCGATCAGGGACTGGGTGGGAAACGTCGAGACCACCCACTACGTGATCGGCTCGGCCGTCGGCCCGGCCCCCTACCCGGCGCTCGTTCGCGACCTCCAGCGGGTGATCGGCGATGAGGCGCGCGCCCAGGTGCTTGAGCGGGAGGGGAGGCTTCCCAAGCGGGTGGTCGCCTGCGTCGGCGGCGGCTCAAACGCGATCGGCATCTTCACCGCCTTTCTGGAGGACCCGGTCGAGCTTGTCGGCGTGGAGGCGGGCGGCGAGGGGCTTGCCAGCGGCAGGCACGGCGCGCCGCTCAGCGCAAACGGCCGGCCGGGGGTCCTCCACGGCTCCTTCTCCGCCGTGCTGCAGGACGAGGAGGGGCAGATCCTCGAGGCCCACTCGATCTCGGCCGGCCTCGACTATCCCGGCAGCGGCCCCCAGCACGCCTACCTGCGCGACAGCGGCCGCGCCACCTACACCGCCGTTGAGGATCGGGAGGCCGTTGCCGCCTTCCGCCGGCTCTGCCGGCTGGAGGGGATCATCCCCGCCCTGGAGAGCGCCCACGCCCTTGCCTGGCTGGAAAAGGTTGGGGCAAGCGAGCTCGACCTGGTCTGCCTCTCCGGGCGGGGCGACAAGGACCTGGAGGTCGTCCTCGGCCTGCAGCGCAGCGGCGGTGAGCGGCCTTAGCCGGGTAGCCCAGGCCTTTGCCGCCAGCCGCAGGCGGGCGGCGCTGATGCCCTACCTGATGGCCGGCTACCCCACGCCCGCGCAGAGCGGGGCGGCGATCGAGGCCGCCCTCTCCGTCGGCGTCGACCTGCTGGAGCTTGGCGTCCCCTACTCCGATCCGCTTGCCGACGGGCCGGTGATCCACGCCGCCGCCAGCGAGGCGCTGCGGGCCGGCACCAGGCTCGCCGACGTCCTTGCGCTGCTGCGCGCCTATGGCCAGGCGGTGCCGATCATCTTGATGGTCTACGCCAACCAGCTGCTGGCAAGGGGGGTGGAGCGGTTTGTGGGGGAGGCGGCGCAGGCCGGGGCGGCCGGCCTGATCGTCCCCGACCTGCCGCCCGAGGAGGCGGGGGAGCTGAAGGAGGCCTGCGCCGCCGCCGGCCTGGCGCTGGCGATGCTGGTTGCGCCGAACTCCGGGGAGGCGCGGCTGGCGCGGATCGGCGCCGTCGCCTCCGGCTTTCTCTACGCCGTCTCGGTGCTTGGCACGACCGGCGAGCGGTCGCTTGAGGAGCTCCGCTACCGGGAGGCGATCGCACTTGCCCGCCGCGCCGCGCCGCTGCCGGTTGCCGTTGGCTTTGGGATCGCCTCGGCGGCTCACGCGGCGGCCGCCCTGCAGGCGGGCGCCGACGGGGTGATCGTCGGCAGCCGGCTGGTGCGGGCCCTTGGCGAGGAGGGGCCGGCCGGCGTCGGGGCGGCGCTGGCCGAGATCGCCGCCGGCCTTTCCGGCGAGGTCGGCGCGTCGGTGGGCCGGGGAAGGTAGGATTGCGGCCATGGCCATGGTCGTCCTTGCCGTTTTCGCCCTTGCGATCTGGGTGGTGATCTGGAGCCTCTCCGGCCCGCTCAACCTGACCAGCTTCGACGGGATCCTGATCGCCGCGGCGATCATCCTCCTTGGCGCGGCGATCCGGCGGGTGGGCAAGCTGCTGGCGCGCCGCTAGGAAGAGGCGGTGCGGTGGGCGAGGGTTGGGCTGGTTGGCGCGGCCCTCTTGCTTGCCGGCTGCGCCGCCGCCACCCCCCGGCTCGGTCCGCTTGGCAGCCACCTGACGATCTACACCTCGCTGCCGCTGGTCGGCCCGGAAGCGGCCGCCGGCAGGCAGATCGAGCGGGGGGAGGAGCTGGCCCTTGCCCAGGCCCACAACCGCGTCCGGGGGCTGACCGTCTCCCTTGTCGTCCTCAACGACGCCTCGGCGAAGGGCGGCTTTGAACCGGGGATCGTCGCCGCCAACGCCCGGCTGGCCGCCGAAGACCGCAGCGCCGTCGCCTACATCGGCGATCTGCGCTCCGAAGCAACCGCCGTCGCCCTGCCGATCACAAACTCGGGCCTGCTCCTGCAGCTCAGCCCCGGCAGCCCCTACATCGGCCTGACCAGCCCGCTTGCCGCCGGCCAGGGCGACCCCCAGCGGTTCTACCCCGCCGGGACGCAGACCTTCGCCAGGCTGGTCCCCTCCGACGCCGTGGAAGCGGAAGCGTGGCTTGCCTTCCTGAAGCGGCGCGGCCTGCGCTCCCTTTACGCGATCGCAAGCGAAGACCCCTTTCAGATCTCCCCGGCGCTGCTCCTTGCCGAAGGGGCGCGCAGGGACGGGATCGCCCTTGCCGGCTTCGACCGGATCCACCTCGGCGCCGCCGCGCAGCCGGGCGAATACCGGGCCGAGGCCGAAAAGGTCGCAGGCAGCGGCGCCGAAGCCGTCTACCTTGCGCTGCCCCTGGAAGGGGGCGCCGCCGCCCTCGCCGTCGAGCTCCACCGGCTCGACCCGGCGCTGCTGCTGCTTGCCGGCCACGCCCTTGCCTTCCGCCCCTTCACCGCCGCCCTTGGCGCCGCCGCCTGCAGGACGCTCCTGGCAAGCCCCTACCTGCCCCTGGCCAGCTATCCACGGGCGGCGGCGGTGGTTGCCGACTACCGCCGCGCCTTCCGCGAAGCGCCCCAAAGCTACGCCCTCTACGGCTACGAAGCGATCCGCCTGGTGCTTGCCGCGATCGGCGCCGCCCCGCTGGCAAGCAGGCCGGCCGTCGACCGGGCCTTCTTCTCCCTCGGCGAGCGCCAGGGGGTGGTTGGCCGCTACCAGGTCGACGCCCAGGGGGAAGCCGACCTCGACCGCTACCTCCTCTACCCGGCCGGCGGCGCGCTGCGCCGCCGGGCGCTGGTCGTCTCCCTTGGCCCGGCCGGCGCCAGCCTGGCGCCGCTGCGCAGGCGCCGCTAGCCTCCCCGAAAGCGGGGCCGGCGGCGCTCCAGGAAGGCGGCGATCCCCTCCCTGGCGTCGGCCGAGCCGAACACCGCGGCGAACTCGCTGCGCTCGGCGGCAAGGCCGGCCTCCAGGCCGAGGTTGGTCAGCCGCCTGATCGCCGCCTGGGCAAGCGGCGGCCCTTCGGCAAGCCGGCCGGCAAGCGCAAGGGCCCGGTCGAACAGCTCGTGGTCTTCAACGACGTCGTTGAGGAGGCCGTGGAAGTGGGCTTCGTCGGCAAGCAGGGGGTCGCCAAGGAGGTTGAGCTCAAGCGCCTTGCCGGCGCCGACGAGCCGGGGCAGCCGCTGGGTGCCGCCAAAGCCGGGGATGATCCCCAGCCGCACCTCCGGCTGGCCAAGCAGGGCGCTGCGGGCGGCAAGCCGCAGGTTGCAGGCCATCGCCAGCTCGCAGCCGCCGCCGTAGGCGGGGCCGTTGATCGCGGCGATCGTCGCAAGCGGGCCGGCTGCCAGGTCGTTGAAGAGGGCGTGGGCCTCCGCAAGCAGCCGCTCCCCCTCGGCCGGCTCGATCTCGGTGAAGGCGGCGATGTCCGCCCCCGCCGAGAAGATCAGCGGGTTGGCCGAGGCGACCACCGCCACCCGGGCGCCCTCCTCCGCCAGCTGGTTGTAGGCGGCGCGCAGGTCGGCGATCGCGGTCGGGGAGAGCTGGTTGAGCTGGCCGCTTGCCAGCCAGATCACCCAAACCCCCGGCGCCCGCTCCTCGACCTTGACCGTCTCGCCGATCGCCTGCGCCTTGGCGGTGGGGTAGGCGTAGAAGCCCTGGCCGGCCTGGGCGCCGTGACGGCCCTGGGAGAGCAGCCGGCGGAGGATCAGCGGCGGTGAGAACCGCTTGCCGTGCCGCTGCGCCGCCGCCTCAAGCCGCTTGGCGACGGCGGCAAGCCCCTCCTGGTCGGCCCGCAGAAAGGGCGGCAGGAGGCCGCGGCGGGGGTCAAGGCCGGCGCCGGCGATCATCCCGAAGTCGATCTCCCGATGGCTTGCCACCCCCTCCTCAAGCAGCAGGCAGGCCTCGTGGAAGGTCTTCAGGGCAAGCAGCTCGACCAGCTCCTGGCCGTCCGGCTGCGCCTCGCCGGGCAGGTTCGGCTTGCCCTCGGGGGTGTAGACGCCCTCCCCGCCGGTCTTGGCGCCAAGCTTGCCTTCCTCGACGAGCTTGGCGATCCCCCGGTGGAGGTAGAAGCGGTCGTCGCCGTAGGCCTCGACCATCCGCTGGGCGACGTGGCTGACGGTGTCCAGGCCGAGCATGTTGATCAGCTGGAAGGGGCCGAGCGGGGCGACCCCGCCGGAGGCGATCGCCCGATCGACGGCGGCGATCGAGTAGGACCGCTCCTCCTGGAGGCGGAAGACCTCGGAGATCCCGGAGGTGAGGATCCGGTTGACGACAAAGCCCGGCACCTCCAGGCAGGTGATCGGCTGCTTGCGGATCGCCTGGGCGAAGGCCACCGCGGCGGCAACGGTCTCCGTTGCCGTCTGCTCCCCCTCGACGATCTCGATCAGCGGCATCAGGCTGGCCGGGTAGAAGTAGTGGAAGCCGACCACCTGGTGGGGTCGCAGCGTCGCCTCGCCGATCTCGGTGATCGACAGCGCGGAGGTGTTGGTTGCAAGGATCGCGTGGGAGGGGGTGACGGCGTCCAGCTCGGCGAAGACGGCCTTCTTCAGCTCGATCCGCTCGGGAACGGCCTCGATCACGAAGTCGACCTCGCCAAAGCCCTCGTAGGTGGTTGTGGTGGCGATCCGGCCAACCACCTCGGCCACCAGCGCCTTTGCCTGCTCCTCGCTCAGCTTCCCCCGCTTGAGGGCCCGCTGCGCTTCGGCGGCGGTGACCGCCTCCGCCTCCTTGAGGCCCCGCTCAAGCATCTCCGGGGCGATGTCGCGCAGCAGGACGGGGATCCCGGCGCGGGCGATCGTCTGGGCGATCTGGCCGCCCATCGTCCCGGCGCCAACCACTGCTGCCTTTCTCACCAGGTACATGCAAAACCTCCCTTTGCCGCTGATGCAAGCCGGCAGAGCCTAACGCAGCCCGGCGGCCTCAGGCCCGCAGCGCGGCGGCCAGCGCCGGCTCAAGCTGCTGGTGGCGGAAGGTGTAGCCGTGGACGAGCGCCTTGGCCGGCACCACCCGCGCCCCCGTCGTCAGCAGGGTTGCCATCTCGCCGTAGAGGAGGCGCAGCGCAAGGGGCGGGACGGGGAGGAAGGCGGGGCGGTGGAGGACCCTGCCGAGCGTCCGCGCGAACTCGGCGTTTGTAACGGGCTGGGGGGCCGTTGCGTTGAGCGGGCCGCTGATCCCGTCCTCGGCAAGGGCGAAAAGGTAGAGGCCGACGACGTCCTCTAGGTGGATCCAGGAGAGGTGCTGGCGGCCGCTGCCAACCGGCCCGCCCAGGCCGGCCTTGAAGAAGGGCAGCATCCGGGCAAGCGCCCCGCCGCTTTTGGCAAGGACCACCCCGGTCCGCAGCCAGGCGGCCCTCACCCCCACCTTCGCGGCCGCCGCCGCCTCCTTCTCCCAGGCGATGCAGACCTCCGGCAGAAAGCCGCTGCCGGGCGGCGCCTCCTCGTCAAGCGGCTCGGCGCCCCGGTCGCCGTAGTAGCCGATCGCCGAGGCGCAGAGGAAGACCTCCGGCCGGCCCTTCAGGTCGGCAAGCGCCGCGACAAGCTCCCTGGTCGAGCGCACCCTGCTTTCCCTGATCCGCTCCTTGGCGGCCGCGGTCCACCGTTGGTCGATCGGCTCGCCGCTTAGGTGGATCACGGCGTAGGCCCCCTCAAGGGCCTGCGCCGGCGGCCGCCCCTCCCCCTCCCAGCGGTGGACCTCAACCCCCTCGCCAAAGGTCGGGCGCGCCCGCTGCGGGTTGCGGCTGAGCACGACCGGCTGGCCGCCCTGCTCCCGAAGCGCTGCGACAACGGCCCGGCCGATCAGCCCGGTGGCGCCGCTCACCACGATCCGCCGCCCTTGGGGTCCCGCCATCTAAGCCCCCCTCGGCTCGCCGGTGTGGGTCGCCTGGGCGCCGCCGGGCCCCTCGCCAAGCGCAAAGCCGATCTCCCCGTCGGCGCCGGCAACCCCTTCCTCCCGGGCCGCCTGGGCGACGGCGGCTGCCACCGCCGGGGCGACCTCCCGGTTGAAGACGGAGGGGATGATGTGGTCCTCGCGCAGCTCCTCCTCGGGGATCGTCGCGGCGATCGCCTTGGCGGCAGCCATCTTCATCCCCTCGGTGATCCGCTTGGCGCGGACGTCGAGGGCGCCCCTGAACAGGCCGGGGAAGCAGAGCACGTTGTTGATCTGGTTGGGGTAGTCGGAGCGGCCGGTGGCCATGATCCGCACGTAGGGGGCGGCCTCCTCCGGGCTCACCTCCGGCACCGGGTTTGCCATCGCAAAGACCATCGCGTCCTTGTTCATCTTCGCAAGCGCCTGGGGTGGGATCACCTTCGCCCCCGAGAGGCCGATCAGCAGGTCTGCCCCCTCGAGCAGGTCGGCCGGGCCGCCGTCCCGGCCCTCTGGGTTGGTCACCTCCGCAAACCAACGCTTCGGAGCGCTCATCGTCCCGTCCAGGTAGTCGGGGCGGCGGACGTGGATCGCCCCCCGGGAGTCGGCGCCGACGATCTCGCCCACCCCGGCCGCCAGCAGCATCTTCGTCACCGCGATCCCGGCCGCGCCAAGGCCGACGATCGCCACCCGCAGGTCGCCAAGCGCCTTGCCGGTGATCTTCAGGGCGTTGATCAACGCCGCCATCACCACCACCGCGGTGCCGTGCTGGTCGTCGTGAAAGACCGGGATCTCCAGCGCCTCCTGAAGCCGCTCCTCGATCTCAAAGCAGCGCGGCGCCGCGATGTCCTCGAGGTTGATCCCGCCAAAGGCGGGGGCGATCCGCACGACCGTCTCGACGATCTCCGCAGGGTCCTTGGTGTCAAGGCAGATCGGGAAGGCGTCGACGCCGGCGAACTCCTTGAAGAGGCAGGCCTTCCCCTCCATCACCGGCAGCGCCGCCGCCGGGCCGATGTCGCCGAGGCCAAGCACCGCGGTGCCGTCGCTGACGACGGCCACGGTGTTCCGCTTGATCGTGTACTGGAAGGCCCGCTCCGGCTGGTCGTGGATCGCCAGGCAGACCCGCGCCACCCCGGGGGTGTAGACCATCGAGAGCTCCTCCCTGGTGGTGATCGGGTGACGGTTGCGCTGTTCCAGCTTGCCGCCCAGGTGGAGGGCAAAGGTCCGATCGATCGTCTCCACCACCTCCGCCCCCGGCAGCGCCTCGATCGCCGCGATGATCTGCTGCCAGTGGTCCTCGCCGACGGCGTCGACGACGATGTCCCAAAGCGGCTGACCGCCCTGCCCCTCCACCGGGTCGACGGCGCTCACCGCCCCGCCGGCGGCGCTTGTCGCCTCGCTCACCTCGGCCACCTTGGTGAGCCGCTCGTCGAGGCGCACCCGGATCGTCAGCCTGTACTGTGCGCTTGGCGTCCCGTTCATAGGTCGCACTCTAAAGAGCGGGCAGAGGCGATGGAAGCCACCTCGAACAGCAAGCCGCCGGTCTACCTGGTCGACGGGCCGTCGCTCCTTTACCGGGCCTTCTACGCCCTGCCCCTTGAGCTTGCCAGCTCGGCCGGGATGCCAACCAACGCGATCTTCGGCTTCGTCTCGATGCTGGTGAAGCTGATCGCCGGGCACGGGGCGGCGCGGGGTTTTGTCGCCTGGGACCGGGGCAGCTCCGGCAGGGCGGAGCGGTACGAGCCCTACAAGGCCAACCGGCGCGCCCGTCCCCCCGAGCTGGCCCAGCAGTGGCCGGTTGCCGAAGAGCTTGCCGAGGTGCTTGGCTTCCGCAACGTCGCCTTGGAGGGCTACGAGGCCGACGACGTGATCGCCACCTTGGCGCGCAAGGCCAGGGAGGGGGAGCCGCCGGTTGAAGCGGTGGTTGTCACCGGCGATCGGGACGCCCTCCAGCTCGTCGACGGGGAGGGGAGGGTGAAGGTGCTTGCAACGACCCGGGGGCTCACCGACACCAAGCTCTACGACCGGGCCGCCGTCGAAGAGCGGTTTGGCGTCCCCCCGGAGCTGATCCCCGACCTCTACGGCCTCAAGGGGGACTCCTCCGACAACATCCCCGGGGTGCCGGGGATCGGCGAGAAGACGGCTGCCGCCCTGCTGCAGCGGTTTGGCTCCCTGGAGGAGGTCCTCGCCCACGCCGAGGAGGTGGGCGGCGCCAAGCGCAAGGAGGCGCTCCTTGCCTTTGCCGACCAGGCGCGGCTCTCCAGGGAGCTTGCCAAGGCGCGCGACGATCTGCCCCTCGCCGTCACCCCGCAGGAGGCGGAGGTTGTCGTCCCCGACCTGGCCGAGGTGCAGCGGCGGTTTGCGGCATACGAGCTGCGCGCCCCGCTGCGCCGCCTCCAGGAGGCGCTTGGCCAGACAGACGGGGGCAAGCCGGCGCAGCGGCCGGCCGAGGGGGAGGAGGTGGAGCTTGAGCGGCTGGCGGCGGCGCTCGGCGAGGGGGAGTGGGCGCTTGCGGTGCGGAGGGAGGGGGAGGAGCAGCTGTTCGGGGAGCGGTCGGTCTCCTACGCCTTCGCCTCCCTGGACGGGGAGCGGCTGCTCACCGGCACCGCCCCCTCCGTCGAGGCGGTGGTCGAGGCGGCGGCTGCCAGCCGGCTGGTCGTCCACGGGGCAAAGGGGCTTGGCGCGGTTCCGCCCCGGCTTGCCTTCGACACGATGCTTGCCGGCTACCTCCTCGAGCCCTCCAGACGGCGCTACCCGCTCGGCGAGCTCTGCGCGGCGGCCGAAATCTCCGTTGAGGGGGAGGGGGCGGCCGCCGACGCGCTGCGGGTCAAGGGGCTTGCCGGCTGGCAGCGGGCGAAGCTGCAGGAGCACGGCCTGCAGGAGGTGCTGGAGCGGATCGAGCTGCCGCTGGTTGGGATCCTCAGGGAGATGGAGCGGGTGGGGATCCGCCTTGACGTCGCCGCCCTGGTGGAGGTCGGCAAGGCCGTTCGGGAGGAGCTTGCCCGGCTTGAAGCGAAGATCCACAAGCTTGCCGGGGAGCCGTTCCTGATCTCCTCCCCCCAGCAGCTTGCGCGGATCCTCTTCGACAAGCTCGGCCTGCCCCGCAAGCGGCGGGGGAAGACCGGCTACTCGACCGACGCCCGGGTGCTTCAGTCGATCCGCGAGGCCCATCCGATCGTCCCGCTGATCGAGCGCTACCGGGAGCTCGCCACCCTGGTGAAGACCTACCTCGACGTGCTGCCCAAGCTGATCGACGACCGCTCCCGGCTGCACACCACCTTCGTGCAGACGAGCGCCCAGACCGGCAGGCTCTCCTCGACGAACCCAAACCTCCAGAACATCCCCGTCCGCACCGAGCTGGGCAGGAGGATCAGGCGGTGCTTCTGCGCCGAGGAGGGGTGGCTGCTGATCTCGGCCGACTACTCCCAGATCGAGCTGCGGGTCCTTGCCTGGGCCGCCGGCGAGGCGGCGCTCGCCGAGATCTTCGCGCGGGGCGGCGACGTCCACGCGGCAACGGCCGCCGAGGTGTTCGGCGTGAGGCTCGAGGAGGTCGACGAGCGGTTGCGGGGCAAGGCGAAGATGGTCAACTACGGGATCATCTACGGCCTCTCAGACTTCGGCCTTGCCGACCGGCTGAACATCCCCCGGGAGGAGGCGCGCGCCTTCATCGACGCCTACTTCCGCCGCTTCCCCGCCGTCGCCCGGTTCATCGAGGAGACCGTCGAGCGGGCCCGCCGGGAGGGCTACGTCCGCACCGCCTTCGGCCGCTGGCGGCCGATCCCCGAGCTTGCCTCCAAAAGCCAGCAGCAGCGGGCGCTGGGGGAAAGGCTGGCCGTGAACACCGTCGTCCAGGGGACGGCCGCCGATATCATCAAGCTGGCGATGATCTCCTGCGCCGAGGGCCTGCGCGCCAGGCAGCTGCAGACGAGGCTGCTGCTTACAATCCACGACGAGCTGCTCTTCGAGGCCCCGCCGGAGGAGGTCGAGGAGGCGAAGGGGCTGATCGAGGAGGCGATGTTGGGCGTCTGGCCTCACCAGCCGGGCCTTGCCGTCGAGGTGGGGGTCGGGGAGAACTGGCTTGAGGCGAAGTAGGGCGTGACCAGGCCGCTTGCGCTGCTGTTCGCCCTGCTTGCCGGCGCCCTGGTCGGCATGCAGGCGCCGGTCAACTCCCGCCTCTCCCGCTCCGTCGGCTCCCTGCAGGCGGCCACCTTCTCCTTTCTGGTCGGCAGCGCGGCGCTTGTCCTGATCAGCGCCGCCTTCGCCAAAGGGGGGATCGGCCAGCTGCGGTTCGTCGGCAGGGCGCCCGCCTGGGCGTTGATCGGAGGTTTCTTCGGGGCCGTCTACGTGACGGTGGCGCTTGGCACCGTCAGGGTGCTTGGCGCAAGCGCGCTTACCGCCGCCGTGATCGCCGGCCAGCTGGCGATCTCCCTGGCGATCGATCGGCTGGGGCTGTTCGGCCTGCCCCGCCAGCCGATCCGCCCGCTTCAGCTGGTTGGCCTGGTCCTCCTCGCCGCCGGCGTGGCGCTGGTGGTCCGCCGCTAGCGCCGCCCGGCCGCCTCGCCGGGGGGCTGCGCGCCGGGCGGCCATGCCGTTTGCGCCGAGCGCCTCCCGGCGGTTGCGGTCCAACCGTGCTGTGTGGCCCCCTTTTTGCCTTTGCCTCAAGTCAAGGGTTGAGGCGGGTGTTGGGGTTGGCAGTCGAACTTTCCGTACTTGTACGGAAGTTCGTTACCATCAAGGTATGGGAGCGGCGCGGCGGAGCGCGGATGCGGTTGGCCAGCCAGGCGGCGAGCGGGCGCCGTGGGGCTCGCTGAGCAGGGAGCGGATCGTTGCGGCGGCCCTTGAGCTTGTGCGCAGGGAGGGCGCCGAGCGGTTGACGATCCGCCGGCTTGCCGCCGCCCTTGGCGTGGCGCCGATGTCCCTCTACACCCACGTGCGCAGCCGCGACGATCTGCTGGCCGAGCTGGTCGAGCGGCTGCTTGCAAAGCGCTGGCGGCCGCGCGTCGATCGGCGGCGGGCAAGGGCCTGGCTTCAAGTGGCGGCCGAGCGGCTGCGCAAGCTGCTCGTTGAAGAGCCGCTCGCACTTGAGCTGTACCTCCGCCGGCCGGTGACAACGCCGGCGGCGCGGGAGCGGATGGCGGCGATGGTGGACGTCCTTCAGCAGGCCGGCCTAAAGCCGGCCGCAGCCCGCCGCGCCTACGCCGCCCTCCACACCTACACCGTCGGCTTTGCCGCGCTGCAGGCCGCCCGCCAGCGCAGCGCCGCGGGGGCTGGGGAGGCCGATCCGCTTGCCCGCCAGCTTGCCTCCTACACCACCCCCCGCCAGTTTCTGGCGGGGCTGAGGCTGTTGCTTGACGGGATCGGCCTGGGGGAGGGCTGAGGCGGTGGGGTACTACCTTGGCCGGCGGCTTCGGGCGCTTCCCCCGCTTGCCCGCTTGCTTGTGGTGGCGGTGGCGATCGGCGCGATCGCCGGGCTTGGCGCGATCCTCCTCTACGAGGCGCTGCGGCTTGCCAGCGACCTGTTCCTCGCCAGGCTGGCCGGCTAGCGGATCCCCACCGCGGCCGGGGAAGGGGGGGCCGCCGGCTCGCCCCGCTTCGCAAGGCCCTGATCCCCTTGGTCCTTGGCCTTGGCGGGCTGATCTCCGGCCTGCTGGTCTTCACCTTCGCCCCGCAGGCGGAGGGCCACGGCACCGATGCGGCAATTGAAGCCGTCCACCGCGATCCCCGCTCGATCCGGCTGCGGGCCGTTTTCGTGAAGGTGATCGCTTCGGCCGCCACGATCGGCTCCGGCGGCCGGGAGGGACCGACCGCCCAGATCGCCGCCGGACTTGGCTCCTGGCTGGCAAGGAGGCTTCGCCTTGCAGACGGGGAGGCCCGCACCGCCGTCGCGGTTGGGATCGGCTCGGGGATCGGCGCGATCTTCTCCGCGCCGCTTGGCGGCGCCGTACTGGCCGCCGACATCCTCTATCGGGAAGACCTTGAAGCGGCGGTGGTTTTGCCGGCGATGGTCGCCGGGGCGGTCGCCTACGCGATCTTTGGCGCCGCGCTTGGCTTTCGGCCGCTCCTTTCCCTGCCGGGCAGCTACGCCTTCCACGAGCCGCTTTAGCTGGTCTGGTTTGCGCTGCTTGGCCTTGCCGCCGGCCTGCTTGGCCTGCTTTACGCCCGCACCTTCTACGCCGCCGTCGCCCTTGCGCGGCGGTTTGCGCTGGCGCGCAGCCTGCGACCGGCCGTTGGCGGGGTGGTGGTTGGGCTGCTTGCCCTTGCCCTCCCGGAGGTCCTTGGCACCGGCTACCGCTGGGTGCAGAAGGCGGTTGCCGGCCAGCTCCTCCACACCCCGCTGATCGTCGTCCTCGCCCTGCCCTTCGCGCGGATCCTTGCCACCGCCTGCTCGATCGGCAGCGGCGGCTCCGGCGGGGTGTTCGGGCCGGGGATCGTGGTCGGCGCCTTCACCGGCCTTGCCGTTTGGCGGCTGCTTGAGCCGATCGCGCCGGCCGTCGGCCACAGCCCGGCGCCGTTTGCGGTGGTTGAGATGATGGCCGTCTTCGGCGGGATCTCCCGGGCGCCGCTGGCGGTGATCGTGATGGTTGCGCAGATGACCGGCTCCCTTGCGATGGTCGTCCCCGCCCTGGTTGCCGTTGCCCTCTCGGCGCTGATCGTCCGCCACGCCGACGAGACGATCTACCGCGCCCAGCCCCGCGACCGCCGCGCCGCCCGCCGGCCGCAGGCCGTTGGCCCGACTCCCGCGCACCGCCAAAGCCCGAGGCTCGGCTCAGCGCGGCCGTGAGGCGGCGCCGGCCTGCGGCAAGCCAAGCGGCAGCCGGCCACCCTGGCGCGCTGCAGGCCGCAAGCTAACGGCCCAGCGCCCCGACAAGCAGGCTTGGGTCGCCGTCCGGCGGCAGGGTCCGGGAGGGTGGGGGGGCGATCCGGTAATAGTGGCCGAAGGACCAGGAGGCGAAGGGGCGGAGGCCAAGGGAGCGGACCAGCGCCCGCACCGCAGCCGTCGGCATCAGCCTGCCGACCAGCCGCTGGACCACCAGCAGGGTCTCGTAGATCCAGGCGTGGCGGCGGTGGAAGGCGGCGTAGGCGGCAAGGGCGGCCTCCCGGCTGCTGCGCCCGGCGACCACCTCCCGCAGCTGAAGGCCGAGGAAGAGGCCGAAGTAGAAGGCGGTGCGGATCCCCTCGGCGGTAACCGGCAGGCAGTGGCCGGCGGCGTCGCCGACAAAGAACCGCCCCCCTTCCACGGCCGGCCTGATCCGGTGGGGGATCCAGTTGCCGTGGAAGTGGTCGGCGGGCAGGCCAAGCTCCCCGGCAAGCCGCTCCGTCGGCTTGCGGACGTGGTGGCTGGGCCAGAAGGAGCCGCAGCCGACCCGCAGCTTGCCGGCGGCGGGAAAGGACCAGCTGTAGCCGGCGCGGACGTAGCTTGGGTCAAGCCAAAGCTCCATCGCCCCCCGTTCGCCGGCCGCTTCCACCTCCAGGCCGCGGGAGAGGTAGGCCTCCGGCGGCTGGATCGGCTCCCCCTCGCCAAGCACCCGCCGCCAGCCGAGCGCGTCGACGACCAGCGGGGCGCGCAGCTCGCCGCGGTCGGTCTGGACGGCGCCGTGGGCGTAGCCCTTGACGGTGGCGATCTGGTAGGCGTCGTCGGAAAGCTGCGCCTGCACCCAAAGCCGGCTGCACAGCTCCCGGTAGTCGAAGGTGGAGAAGCTGAACGGCAGCGGCCAGCGGGTCGTGCCCTTTGGCGTGTGGGCAACCAGCTCCCGGAAGGTGTCCTGGATCGTCCCCTCCAGGGAAAGCGCCTTCAGCCAGGCCGTCGGCGTCGCGCAGGCCGAGGTCTGACGGTCGCCGAGGGCGTAGCGGTCGACGACCACCACCCTTGCGCCGCTGCCGGCAAGCGCCCTGGCGACGGCAAGGCCGGCGAAGGAGCCGCCGCAGATCAGGACGTCGCAGTCGGCGCTCAACGGCGTCCGCTCCGCGCCCCAGATCGTCGCCCGACGTGGCATCGCCGCCAGAGGATAGGGAACGGAGAGCCTCCTCACCCCGGCGCTGCGCTAGGCTACCAACGGTGCACGCACTGATCGAGCAGCAAACGGAGCCCGCCGCTGGCAAGGAGGCGGGGGCGAACAACCTGTTGGTTGAGGTCGACGGCCAGCTGGTCCCCAACTACGAGGCCACCCTCCGTCCGCTTCAGGAGGGGGAGATCCTCAAGGGCACGGTGGTGCGGATCGACAAGGACGAGGTGCTGGTTGACGTCGGCTACAAGTCGGAGGGCGTGATCCCCCTCTCCGAGCTCTCCATCCGCCGCTCGGTCGACCCCCACGAGGAGGTCTCCCTGGGGGAAGAGGTGGAGGTGATGGTGCTGGTCAAGGAAGACCAGGACGGCCGGTTGATCGTCTCCAAGAAGCGGGCCCGCTTCGAGCAGGCCTGGCGGCAGGTGGAAGAGGCGGCCCGGACCGGCGCAACGGTTGAAGGGGAGGTGATCGAGGTCGTCAAGGGCGGCTTGATCGTCGACCTTGGGATCCGCGGCTTTCTGCCCGCCTCCCTGGTCGACATCAGGCGGGTCGCCCAACTCGACCAGTTCCTTGGAACGAAGGTCCAGGCGAAGGTGATCGAGCTGAACCGGGCGCGCAACAACGTCGTGCTCTCCCGCCGGGCCGTCCTCGAGGAGGAGCGCAAGGAGGTCCGCCAGCGGATCATCGACCGGCTTGAACCGGGGATGGTGGTCGAGGGGAGGATCTCCAACGTGGTCGACTTCGGCGCCTTTGTCGATCTCGACGGGATCGACGGCTTGATCCACATCTCGGAGCTTTCCTGGTCCCACGTCCGCCACCCAAGCGAGGTGCTCTCGATCGGCGAGGTCGTCCAGGTGAAGGTGCTTGACGTCGACCGGGAGCGGCAGCGGATCTCCCTGGGCCTCAAGCAGACCCAGGAAGACCCCTGGGAGCGGCTGGTCAACACCTACCACGTCGGCGACGTCCTGGAGGGGAAGGTGACAAAGGTGGTCCCGTTTGGCGCCTTCGTCGAGATCCTCGACGGCGTCGAGGGGCTTGTCCACGTCTCCGAGCTCTCCGAGCGGCACATCGAGAACCCAAAGGACGTCCTCTCCCCGGGCGACGAGCTGCACGTGAAGATCATCGAGATCGACAGCGAGCGGCGCCGCCTTTCCCTCTCGGTGAAGCAGGCCGGCGAGCAGCTCCAGGTCCCCGAGTCGGCGGGGGCGGAGGCGGAGGGGGAGCAGCCGACCGCGGAGGCTGCGGCGGAGGAGCCCGCCTCCGAGCAGCAGGAGCAGCCGGCCGGACAGCCGACGGAGGCCTAGCGGCGCGGAGGCCCTGCCGTGGCCGAGCGCAAGGCAGCCCGGGAGAGCGCAACGGCAAAGGGGGTTCCGCTGGTCGGCCTGACCGGGCCGATGGGCGCCGGCAAGTCGACGGCGCTGAAGCTGCTCGCCGAGCTTGGCGCCAAGGTCCTCTCCACCGACAAGGTCGTCCACCAGCTTTACGGCTGCGCCCGGCTGCAGGAGAAGCTGGTGGCCCGCTGGGGGGAGGGGGTGGTCGTTGACGGGGTGGTGAGCAGGGACGAGGTCGCCAGGCGGGTCTTTGCCGACGAGGAGGAGCGCCGCTGGCTGGAGCGGACGATCTGGCCGCTGGTCGGCGAGCGGGTGGCGGTCTGGTACGCGCTTGCCCGCGAGGAGCAGCCGCCCCCGCGGGCGGCCGTTGTCGAGACGCCGCTGCTCTTCGAGTCGGGGATGGACAAAAGCTGCGATGCGACGGTGGCGATCCTTGCCGACCCCCAGCTGATCGCGCAGCGCACCGCGCAGCGCACCCACCTCGCCCGGGCGGAGCGCAACGCCCGCCAGCTGCCTGCCGAGGAGAAGGCCCGCCGGGCGACGTTCGTGGTCTCCAACAACGGCGACCTGGAGGAGCTGCGGGCGGCGCTTGCCAAGGTGCTCCAGCAGCTCGATCCGTGAGCAGGGCAAGAAGGGCTGCCCTTGTCCTCGGCGCCTACGCCGCGCTGTTTGCCGCCGTCGCGGTGTTCGGCAGGCACCTGAACGGCCCGCTCCGCTCCCTTGCCCTCCCCCTTGGCTACCAGCGGGAGATCCGGGCAAGCGCCGCCGCAAACGGCCTTGAACCGGCGCTTGTTGCCGCCGTGATCTACGTCGAGACCAGGTTTCATCCCCGCACCTCGACAACCGGCGCGCTTGGGCCGATGCAGGTTGAGCCGCGGACCGCGCTGCAGGTGGCAAGAAGGGCGGCGATCCCCGATCCGCCCTCCCAGCGGTTGGCGGAACCGACGGTGAACATCGCCTTCGGCAGCCGCTACCTCGCCTACCTCCTCCGCCGGTTCGGCGACCTCCAGGCGGCCCTGGCCGCCTACAACGCCGGCGAAGCCCCCGCTGAGCGGTGGCTGGCGGCGGCAAGGCGGGCCGGCAAGCCGTTTGGCCTTGCCTTCATCGGCTACCCCCAGACCCGCGCCTACGTCGCCGCCGTCCTTGCCGCGCGGGAAGCCTACCGGCAGACCTACCCCAAGCTGCGCCGCTAGCCGGGAACCGGCCGGCGGTCGCTAGCTTGAGGGTGATGCCGCCGTTTCGCCTCAACCCTGCCTTTGCGCCGACGGCCGATCAGCCGAGGGCGATCGCCGAACTGGCCGAGGGGATTGAAGCCGGCGAGCGGTTTCAAACCCTCCTTGGGGCCACCGGCACCGGCAAGACGATGACGATGGCCGGCGTGATCGCCAAGGTCCAGCGGCCGGCGCTGGTGATCGCCCACAACAAGACGCTGGCCGCCCAGCTCTGCAACGAGTTCCGGACCTTCTTCCCGGAAAACGCCGTCGAGTACTTCGTCTCCTACTACGACTACTACCAGCCGGAGGCCTACGTCCCCTCCCGCGACCTCTACATCGAGAAGGACGCCTCGATCAACGCCGAGATCGAGCGGCTCCGCCACTCGGCTACGGCGGCGATCTTCGCCAGGCGGGACGTGATCGTGGTCGCCTCCGTCTCCTGCATCTACGGCCTCGGCTCGCCCCAGGCCTACCGGGAAAGCACGGTGATCCTCCGCGCCGGCGACCAGCTCGACCGCGAGGAGCTGTTCCGGCAGCTGGTCAAGATGCGCTACACCCGCAACGACACCGTGCTAAAGCGGGGCACCTTCCGGGTGAAGGGGGAGGTGGTCGAGCTGGTCCCCGCCTACGCCGAGGAGGCGCTGCGGATCACCTTCTTCGGCGACGAAGTGGAGCGGATCCAGCGGTTCGACCCGCTCACCGGCGAGCTGGTCGGCCCGCCCCTCGACTACGTCGGGATCTGGCCGGCAACCCACTACAACATCGCCGAGGGGACGGTTGAGGAGGCCTGCGCGCAGATCGGCAGGGAGCTGGAGGAACGGTGCGCGGAGCTTGAGCGGGAAGGGAAGAGCCTGGAGGCCCACCGGCTCCGCCAGCGGACCCTCTACGACATCGAGATGCTGCGGGAGGTCGGCTACTGCTCCGGGATCGAGAACTACTCCCGGATCCTCGACGGCCGGGCCCCCGGCCAGCGGCCCTACTGCCTGATCGACTACTTCCCCGAGGAGTTCATCTGCTTCATCGATGAGTCCCACCAGACGATCCCCCAGCTGGTGGGGATGTACGAGGGGGACCGCTCGAGGAAGCAGACCCTTGTCGACTACGGCTTCCGGCTGCCGTCGGCCCTCGACAACCGGCCGCAGACCTTTGAGGAGTTCCTCTCGATCACCGGCCAGCTGGTGTTCGTCTCGGCCACCCCCGGCCCCTTTGAGCGGGAACGGTCCTCCCGGATCGTCGAACAGATCGTCCGACCAACCGGGATCGTCGACCCCGAGGTGGAGGTGCGGCCCACCGAGGGCCAGATCGACGACCTGATGAACGAGATCAGGGCGCGGATCGAGCGGGAGGAGCGGGTGCTGGTGACGACCCTCACCAAGAAGATGGCCGAGGACCTCAGCCAGTACCTGCTGGAGATGGGCTTTGCCGTCCGCTACCTCCACTCCGAGATCGACACCCTCGAGCGGATCGAGATCATCCGCGGCCTGCGGCTTGGCGAGTTCGACGTCCTGGTCGGCGTCAACCTGCTGCGGGAGGGGCTTGACCTCCCGGAGGTCTCGCTGGTGGCGATCCTCGACGCCGACAAGGAGGGGTTCCTCCGCGGCGAGACCTCGTTGATCCAGACGATCGGACGGGCGGCCCGCAACGCCGCGGGGAAGGTGATCATGTACGCCGACCGCCGGACGGCGGCGATGGAGGCGGCGATCGCCGAGACCAACCGCCGGCGGGAGATCCAGACCGCCTACAACCGCCGCCACGGGATCACCCCGAAGACGGTTGTCAAGGGCGTCACCGACATCACCGAACTGCTGCGCGGCGAGGCGCCAACCCCGCGCCGGCGCGCCCGCTCCGCAAAGCGCAGGCCGCTCCAGCGGCTCTCCGTCGCGGAGCTGGAAAGGCTTGCCGTCGAGCTGGAGGAGCAGATGCTGGCGGCCGCCGAGGAGCTCCGCTTCGAGCAGGCCGCGGTGCTGCGCGACGAACTGAGGGAGGTTCAGCTGGCGCTCAGCGGCCGGCTGGCGCCGGCCGGCTCCTCCTAAGCGCAGGCTGCACGCCCTCCCGCAAAGGTCAGGGTCGATCAGCGAATCGACCGTTAAGTCGAGGAAATGGTCAAGTCAACCGGGGGGGCTGCCGACCGAGAGCGCGTGAGTCCCAGGACAACCGATCACCACGTCCGCGAGGCGCGGCGGGCGGCCGCGCTTACCCGCGCCGTGCTTGGCGCCGCCGGCCTTGCCTTCGCCCTCGCCCAGATCGAAGCGGTGCCCCATCCGCTGCTTGCCGCCGCCGGCTTTGCGGTGGTGATCGCCACCGCCTTCATCCACGCCCAGGCGCCGCGGCCCCTCCTCCTGCAGCTGGAGGAAGGGTTTGCGGGAATGGCCTCGCTGATGATCGTCGGCGCCCAGGGCCAGCGGGTGACCGCCCTCTCCGTCCTTTGGCTGGGCGGCCTTGCCGCCGGGATCGTCGCCCGCGGCGGCCGCCTGCACTGGCTTGGCCGGGTCGTGGTGATCGCCTCCCTGCTGATCCCGATCGCCGCCGAAGGCCGCCTGGTCAACGCCTACCTCGGCCTCTACCTTGCGGCGGTGGGGACGATGTACGTCGCCGGCAAGCTGACCCGGGAGCTCAACTACCTGCTTGCCCGCGCCCGCTACGACGCCGACCACGACGACCTCACCGGCCTGCTCTCCCGGGCCGCCTTCCGGCGCAGGCTTCAACAGCTGGCCGCAACGGCGACGGCCGAGCGGCCGGTGGCGCTCCTGCTGCTCGACGTCAACGACTTCGAGGTCGTGAACAAGACCGCCGGCCACGCCGCCGGCGATGCGCTGCTGGTAAGCGTTGCCGAGCTGCTCCGGCGGGAGGGGGTGGGCGGCGGCATCGAGGGGGAGGCCGCCGGCAGGCTGGGCGGCGACGAGTTCGCCCTGCTCGTTCGGGAGCGGCCGGAGGAGACCGCCCAACGGGTGCTTGACGGGCTGCCGGCCGCCTCCGAGGGAAGCAGGGGGATCACGGGCTCGCTGGGGATTGCCGTCGCCCCCCGGGACGGCAGCGACGCCGAATCGCTGCTGCGGGCGGCGGACATCGCGCTGCGGGTCTCAAAGCGCAGCGGCGCCGGCAACCGGCTGACCGTCTACGCCGGCAGCTCCCTGTCGGGGAAGGGGATGCACAACGCCCGCGCCGAGCTGGCGAGGATCATCGGCGGGGAAGGGCTCTCGATGGCCGTCCAGCCGATCGTCGACCTGCGCAGCGGCGTGATCCACGCCTACGAGGCCCTTGCCCGGTTTGGCGCCTCCGGCCAGGGGAGCCCGCTCCACTGGTTCTCCCTTGCCGACGAGCTTGGCGAGCGGGAGGCGCTGGAGCGGGCCTGCGTCCGCGAGGCGCTCCGCCTCCTGGAGCGCAGGCCCCAGCTGGCAAGGCTGTCGGTCAACGTCTCGGCGCCGGTGCTGCTCGACCAGCGGACGCTGCAGATGCTTGCCTCGGCGGGCGACCTCTCCGGCCTGATCATCGAGGTGACGGAGGAGGCGCTTGTCCACAGCGACTCCGCGCTTTCCGCTGCGGTCAAGCCGCTGCGGGAGCGGGGGCCCGGCTTGCCGTCGACGACATGGGGGCCGGCTACTCCGGCCTGCGCCAGGTCACAGCGGTCCATCCCAGCTACCTAAAGCTGGATCGGGCGCTGGTGAGCGGGATCGATCAAGACGGCGAGCGGGCGGCGCTTGTCGAGGCGCTGGTCGCCTACGCCAACCGGGTCGACTGCCTGCTGGTTGCTGAGGGGGTCGAGACCGTCGCCGAGCTTGAAACCCTCCTTGAGCTTGGCGTGCCGCTTGGTCAGGGCTACCTGTTCAGCAAGCCAAGCGCCCCCTGGCCGCAGGTCGCCGGCGAGGCGGTTGCGGCGCTATCCGCGCCGAACGGTGCCGGCGCCGCTAACGGTCGGGTGGCCCCCGCCCGCTCCCGGTTGCGGGCCGCCTAGGGCCGTTAGGGGCCCGGCCTCCTTGGGCCGGGCCGCGGCCCGGCTGCGGACGCGCAGGTAGGTCCAGCTGCAGATCGCCAGCAGGTTGAGGAGCTGGACGAAGAAGAGGACCGCCCCGGCGACGTTCTCATCGACAAGGGGCGAGGTCTGGCGGCGGATGTCGGGGTGGATGTAGAAGGGGTAGGTGGCGTGGCTTGCCCAAAGCAGGAGGTTGGCCAGGACGATCGCCCCCCCGCGGGCGACCGCGGTCTGGCCGAGCCGGGAGAGCTCCGGGGAGGGGGAGGGACGGGTTGGGCCAACGAGCAGGGCGAGGTAGAGGTTGGTGCCGACGGCAAGGTAGGTGAGGCACTCCAGCGCTTCGGTCGAGGGGTGGTGGAGGCCTGCCTCAAGAAGGGGCGGGAGGTGCCAGAGGTAGAGGTTGCACAGCCACAGGATCGGCGCCGTCGGTCCGCCGAGGCGGCGCCGCAGCCCCTTCCAGGCCCTCCCCTTCGGCAGCCGCCAGATGCCCACCGCCAGCGGCGCGGCGGCAAGCTCGCAGAGGAGCAGCAGCCTCAGTTCGTGGTAGAGGAGGGAGGTCCGGGCTGCGTGGGCAAGGGCAAGCTCGCCGGCGGCGGCGATGATCAGGCCGGCAAGGTAGGGGAGGGTTGCCGCTTGCCCGACGGGGATCCCCTGCCGGGCAAGCGCCCGCAGGCGGCCGCGGTAGAGGAGGGCGGCGGCAAGGAGCGGCGCAAGCTCGAGCGCAATGGGCAGGGGGGCGTAGGGGGTGGCCGCGATCACCGCCGCCGACTCCGGAGAGGCCCGGCTGCAGGCGATCTCGGCGGAAGGGCATCGGTCACAGCCGTAAGTTTGCCAGAGGCAGAGGCTGCCTTGCTCAAGCGTTACGCAAAATATTTGCGTAAAATCGGGGTGTGACCGAGAAAGCGGTTTTGGTGGCGGACCGTCTCCCCGAGCCAACCTCGCTGCGGGACGGTCCCCTTGCCCAACTTCAGATCATAGAGACGGTCCGGATCGAGGGGACGGCCGGCGTCGGCGAGCTCGTCCCCGCCCTCCAGCGGCTTGCCCGGGGGGAGGCGAGCGTGCTTGCCGCCACCCGGCTCGGCCTTGTCGCCTCCTCGCTGCGGGAGCTGCTTGCCCTGCTTGAGTGGCTTGAGCAGGCTGGCGCCTCCCTGGTCTGCGCCGCGCCGCCCTTCGACACCGCCGCCCAGCCGGAGCTTGTCGCCGTCCTCAAGGAGCTGGGCCGCTTTGAGGCGGCCGACCACCCACGGAGGAAGCCCAAGGGGCGGCCCGGCCTCGCCGCGCTCGACCCCGAGCTGCATCGGCGGATCAGGGAGCTGGCGGAGCAGGGCCTTGGGCCGAAGGCGATCGCCGAGCAGCTGAACGCTGAAGGCGTCCCGACGCCGCGGGGCGGGAAACGGTGGCGCGCCTCCTCGGTGCAAGCCGCCCTTGGCTACAGGCGGCCGCCGCCGCCGCTGCGGGGCGCCCCGCCGCCGCCTCCCCCCGGCGGCCCCCCGCCCCCTCACGGCGGGCCGCCGCCCCCTGGAGGTGGGCGATGGCCTCGCTAGTCGGCCGTTACGGCGCCCTTGCCGTCTTCGCGCTGATGGTGCCGGAGAGCGCCTGCATTCCGCTGCCAAGCGAGCTGACCTTGATCGCCGCCGGCGTGGCGGTCCGCCAGGGCTGGCTGCCCCTCTGGCTTGCCGTCCTTGCCGCCACCGCCGGCAACCTGGTCGGCTCGCTGCTCGCCTACGGCCTGGGGGCAAGCGGCCTCCTTGCCGCCGTCCCCTACCTGCGCAAGGCGTTGCGCAGGTTCGAGGAACCGGTCCGCCGCTCCGGGCTGCGGGCCGTCTTCCTGGCCAGGCTGATGCCGCTGGCGAGGACCTTTGTCTCCCTGCCGGCCGGCGCCGCCCGGCTGCCGCTGCTGCCCTTTATCGGCCTCACCGCGGTCGGTTGCGCCCTCTGGGCGATCGGCCTGATCTCGGTCGGCTTGGTTGCCGGTGCGGCATGGCGGGCGGTCGGCTCCTGGGTGGGGAGGGGGCTGCTTGTCGCCGGGATCCTGCTCTGCCTGCGGCTGGTGGCCCGCCGAGGCGGCGGCCGAGGCTCGCCCAGGCGCAATACTTTCGGCGGTGAGCAGCCAACTTCAGCGGCGTCGCCGGCAGCGGAGGACCGGCTCCGCGGCGCCTGACCAACCGATCCCCGCCGAGGCCTGGCTTGCGCTGGCCGCGGCAACCGGCGCCGCCGCGCTGCTGCAGCTGGACGGCACCGTGATCACCGTCGCCCTGCCCACCGTGGCCAAGGACCTGTCCGTCTCCACGGCGGCAAGCTCGACGGTGCTTACCGCCTACTTCCTGCCCTACGCCCTCCTCCTCTGGCCCGGCGGCTCGCTTGTCGACCGGTTCGGGGCGCGCCTTGTCGGCCTGCTTGGCTTGGCCGTCTTCGCCGCCGGCGCCCTCTGCGGGGCACTTGCCCCAAGCTTTGCCGTGCTGGTCGCCGGCAGGGTGATCCAGGGCGCCGGCGCCGGTTTGGTCAGCCCGGCCGCCCTTGCCGGCGCGGTCTCCCGGTTTCCGCCGGCGAAGCGGGGCACCGCGCTGGGGATCTGGGGGGCGGCGGCCGGGATCTCCAACCTGGTCGGCCCGTTGCTTGGCGGCCTGCTCACCGCGCTTGGCGGCTGGCGGGCGGTGTGGTGGGCGCTGCTGGTGCTTGCCGCCGGCGCCGGTTGGGCGGTCGGCCGGCTGTTGCCCGCCGGCCCAAGGGGGGAGCGGCAGCCGGCGGCGGGGGCGTTTGGCGGGGTGGTGCGCAGCGCAACGGCCGTCGCGGCGCTCACCTTTGCGGTGATGATCGGCTCCTTCTTCCTCGCCGAGCAGTACCTGCAGCGGACGGCCCACTACAGCGCCCTCGCCGCCTCGGCGGCGCTCCTGCTCGTCGCCGCGCTGGTTGGCCTGGGCGCGCCGCTCGCCGGCCGCTTGGCCGACGCCCGCGGCGAGCGGCTGCCCGCCCTTGGCGGCTTTGCCCTGGCCGGCGGCGGGCTTGCCGTCCTGGCGGTGCCCGACATGCCGCTGCACAGCCCGGCGACGGTTCTCCCCCTTGCAGCCGTCGGCCTCGGCCTCGGCCTTCTCTTCGTCCCCACCTCGCGGGCGGCGCTAAACGCGACGCCGCAGTCCCTCCACGGCCGGACCTCGGCGCTGCTCTCCGCCGGCAGGCTGCTTGGCGCCGGGGTCGGCGCCGGCCTTGCCGGCCTTGCCGTCGGCGCCGTCCCGACGGCCGGCCACGTCCACCTGGCGCTGCTTGTCGGCTGCCTTGCCTGCCTGCTGGTCGGGCTGCCGGTGGCCGCCCGGCTGGGCGGGGAGCCGGCGCCTGAGCGGCGGGGGCGGGCAGCCGGTTAGCCGGTTGGCGGCAGCCTGCGACGACGTGAACGTAAGCTCCGCCTCTCGGTTGAGAGTAATGTAACTTTTCGGGGTGGCCGCCAGGCAGCCGGTGGGAGCGAACAGATGGAGCTGAAGGCAAGGCCTGTAGGCAGCGGGAGAGGGCCGGAGGAGCGCGCCTGTGGCTCTCGATGAGCAAAGGGAAGGGGCGCCCCCGCCCGGTCCCGGGCTGGGCGGCGTGCGGCCGAGCGGGGAGTTCGACCTGCTTGTCGCCAGGCTGCGGGCGCGGCTGCCGGAGCTTGAGAACAAGGTTTACGCCGCCGTTCGCCAGGTTGGCGCCGAGCAGGAGGTCACCGAGCAACCCGACTACCTCTCGGGGACGAGGGCGCTGTGCGCCGCATCCCTCGCCTACTGCCTGAACGTCCTGGAACGACGGCCGGTTGAAGGGGTCCCGGAGGCGGTGATCGCCCAGGGGAGGCGGGCTGCGCGGCTGGGGGTGAGCGCCGAGACGCTTGCAATGCGCCTTGCGGCCGGCAAGCAGGTGGTGCTTTGGGAGGTGGAAGCGATGGCGCGGGAGCGGCAGCTGTCGCTGACCGTCGAGCAGCTTCACCGCTTCCAGGAAGAGGTGGAGCGGATCGGCGCCCAGATCATCAGCGCCGTGCTCGAGGAATACTCGGCGGAGCGGCTCCGCGAGGTCAGCCCTCAGGAACAGCGGCAGCTTGAAGCGGTTCGCGCCGTGCTTGGCGGCGTTGGGCTCGCCCCCGACGAACGGGCGCTGCTTGGCTACGAGCTGGAGGGGCGGCGCCACCTGGCGGTTGTGGCGCTCGGCGAGCGGGCGAGGCGGGAGCTGGTTGCCGCCGGCGCCCGCCTCGGCCTTGAGGTGCTTGCCTTGAACGTCCGGCCCGGCCTCGCCTGGGGCTGGTTTGGGGCGAGCCGGGAGCTGCCGGTTGGCGCGCTGATCGAGGCGCTTGAAGCGGGGGAGGCCCGGTTTGCGCTTGGGCAGCCGCAAAGCGAGACGGCCGGCTTTCGCCTCTCCCACGAGCAGGCCCGCTCAGCCGCCAGGGTTGTCGAGCGGATGCGGGCTGGGGGGGCCGCGGGCCGTTCGCTGGGCCGATGTGGCGATCTGCGCCGCCCTCCTGGAGCGGCCCGCGCTTGCGCGCAGCCTTGT